>Ga0315545_1004655_pt1 | contig 11253 bp, 12 predicted proteins | sample SalMarSW160210MG_FD_203096 | JGI IMG/M metagenome (GOLD analysis project Ga0315545, IMG submission 203096) | Salt marsh sediment microbial communities from the Plum Island Ecosystem LTER, Massachusetts, United States - Salt Marsh Sediment SW1602-10 ...
GCAGCTATTGCCGTTAAAGACAGAAGAATAATTGCGACAGGCTATGTAGGTTCTCCAAAAGGGCTTCCACATTGCGACGAAGCAGGACACATGCTCCATAAAGTAATTAACGAAGATGACTCAATATCCCAACATTGCATAAGGACAGTTCATGCAGAACAAAATGTTATATGTCAAGCAGCTAAATTCGGAATATCCTTAGATGGAGCAACAATGTATATGAAATTAACTCCATGTTTTACATGTGCTAAAATGATAATTAATACGGGAATAAAAAGAATCGTAGCAGAAAAAAAATATCATAGAGATAAATACTCATTAAAATTTCTCAAAGAAGCAGGAATTGAAGTGGATATTCTAAATGATAAAATTGAAGAATATGAAAGTCAGTAACAAGGCATTTTTTCATTATGCCCCACCTGCACAACCAAATCTATCTCTAAATTATCAATTCCTGTCGGCGTATCGCATGCACCAAAACAACTGCCAAGCCAGATTAAAAATTCAACTCTGCCTTTAAATTTTTCATCAAGAAAATCAACAATCGTTGTAGCACAGGGCTTCAAACCGTCTGCAAATTGTAAAAGAACTAATTTTGCTTTTTGTTTTTTTATTTGGTTTATAACCTTATCTAACTCTAAATCATATTTTTCTTGAATTTCTTGGATTGAATAGTTTTTCATGTCTTTTAAAATATCCCAATCTTTAAAAACAAATCTGTTCTCTAAAATATATGACAACAAAAAAAATTCGCCAACCAATAGTCACGGTATGCGGACACATTGACCACGGAAAGACCTCAATTTTAGATTGCCTTAGAGAGAGCTCTTTTCAGGAAGAAGAAAAAGGAGGAATAACACAAAAAATCTCATTTACATTATATCCAATAGAACAATTAAAAAAAGTATGTCCCTTAATAGAAGATTCAGGAATAAAACTTAATATTCCAGGGTTCTTATTTATTGACACGCCGGGACATGCGGCATTTACAAATTTAAGAAAACGGGGAGGAAGCCTTGCGGACCTCGCGATTCTTGTGATAGACATAAACGAAGGGATAAAACCGCAGACCGCAGAAGTAATTCAGATTCTAAAATTAAACAAAACGCCTTTTTTAATAGCACTAAATAAAATAGACAACATTTCGGGCTGGAGAAAATTAGACGGGAACCTGCAAAAAAGTATTGAACTGCAACCGCAGAACATAAAACAAATTTTTGATGAAAGATATTACACGCTAATAGGTTCTTTAAACAGCCACGGTTTTGATTCTGATTTATTTTACAATATAAAAGATTTTACAAAAAAAATAGCACTGGTTCCGTGCTCTGCAAGAACAAAAGAAGGGGTTCCGGAATTATTAATGGTGCTCTGTGGACTGAGCCAAAAATATTTAGAAAACAGACTTATACTCGGGAAGGATGCAAAAGGAGTTATGCTTGAAATAAAAAAAGACAAATCAACAAATTATATTGAATCGATTTTATATGATGGAGAACTTTCAAAAAAAGAGGAGATAGCTATCGCAAGTTTTGATGAGCCGATAATAACAAAGATAAGGGTTCTCGAAGAAATAGAACCCTTGTCTGTAAAATTTAAACCAAAAGAAAAAGTTAAGGCATCCACAGGATTAAGAATACAAGTTGTAGAAAAAGAAAACATACTTCCAGGCATGCTTTTTGTATCTTACAAAGGGAATAAAAAAGAAATTCAGGATGTATTCAAAAAAGAAATTTCTGAAAATATCCAGACACAAAAGCAGGGGATTGTTGCTAAAGCAGATTCACTGGGGAGTTTGGAAGCCCTTCTTGTTTTATTAAAACAGAATAACATCCCTGTCGTAAAAGCAGGCATAGGAAACATCAACAAAACAGACGTAATTTCTGCAAAAGCAAATTTAGAAATAAGTGAATTAGATGCTTTAATCGTCGGATTTAATGTATCTATAGAAGAAGAAGCAAAAGAAATACAGGGAAAAATAAAAATACTGACAGATGATGTAGTTTACAAATTAATTGAAAATTTAACTGAATTCAGAACAGAAAAACAAAAAGAAATTGAAAAGAAAAGACTCATGGGACTGACAGTTTTATGTAAATTAAAAATTCTCCCGCAATATGTTTTCAGAAACTCAAATCCGGCAATTTTTGGAGTAAAAGTTGAAGGAGGGAAATTAATTTCAGGATTGAATTTAATAAATAATAAAGGAGAGAAAATCGGTAGAATAAAAAATATTCAATCTGAAAATAAATCAATTGAAGAAGCAACAGAAAATATGGAAGTTGCAATCTCAATTCCAGGAACAAATTTTGAAAGGCAATTAAAAGAAATAGAATTTCTTTATTCAGATATTTCAGAATCCCAGTTCAAGAACTTCAAGAAAAACAAGGATTTGCTTTCTCAATCTGAAATGAAAATCCTTCAGGAAATTGCTGAAATCAAGAGGAAAGAAAAGAATGATTGGGGTGTTTAATTGAAAAATATAAATAATAGATTTTCAACTATCAAGTTGGGTTTGAAAAAGTTATGATACGATCATGTTAAGTGAAATCAAAAAAAAGGCTAAAAACGTGATAAGGGAAAAAAACCAAAAGGTTTATATAGCAGTGTTACCCCTTTATAGTCAGTATGTTATTGAGAAGTAAATAAAATGAACACGCAAATAGATTTCGCACAAAGAGTTACTGGCTATGTTGTTGAAGCTGCAGAAAACTTAAGTGAAAGAGTTATGGGATATCATGGCGAAAAACAATTTAGAGGTGAAGCAATTAGAACTTTGGTTTTCTTTCCAAAAGGGCATGAAAGTATTTCTCCTATAAAAAAAAGAATATTTGCAGAAGACATAAATGATGCTTTAAGAATACTAAGGGAAACTCCTAACCAACAGAAAGACCATAAAGATCTGTTAAATGCATATAGCTATCTTCGACAAATTGCTGGGTTTCCGGAATATAGTGAAAATTAATTTTTTGTTTTTGCCTTTTCTTCTTTAACTTAATACTCAATTAGTAAAAGACACTTTTTTCTCAACTTTGAATTTTTCCTCTGCTTCGCTACACAACTTTAGATCATCGCAATGTTCATCAAAATTCTTCCCTCCCACAAACTCTAGATTTAAAAATCCAATCCTCTTATATTCTTTATGTATACATTCAGAAGGAGGAGGATTTCTTCCATAGGTAAATTAGGAATAGTCGGGTTGTTATCAAGTTTTGCTGTAGCAGCAGTAACAACAATATGGGCTGTATATCTGGATTCTTTTGTTAAGAACGCGGCATATGTCGGATTCATAACATCTCTTTTTACAATCATAGGAATGTGCTCTTATATTTTCCTGATTCCATTAGTAGAAAAAAGCAACAAATCCAAATTATATTCCCTTGTTATACTCATTTACATTGCTTCTTATATTTTGTTTGCATTGCTCCCGAATATTTATGTTATAATAATTTTAGGAGCAATAATTGCTGTAACAGCGAGTCTTAAAATAACTCTATTTGGAATAATCGTAAGGGACAAAACAAAAAGCAGCCACCTTTCAGAAAATGAAGGAATAATTTACACCCTTTTGAACCTTTCATGGCTTATAGCACCAATATTGGCTGGGTTCATCTCTAATATGTATGGCATGCGTTCGGTTTTCATTTTCGGTTCAATAATCTTCCTTTTAGCGTTTATATTCTTTAAATTGTTTAAAATTCGAGACAGCAGAAAAACTAAAAAAATTGACGAAAACCCCTTAAGACCGCTCGTGGACTTCTTTAAGAAAAAAGAAAGAATCCACGCTTATTTCCTGGGCGGAGGGATGAATTTTTGGTGGGCTTTGATATACATCTATATACCTCTGTTCATTTTTGAGTCTGGTTTTAATGAAAAACTCATAGGATATTTTTTAGGAGCAGTTGTAATTCCTTTGGTTTTCACAGAATATTATTTTGCCAAATTAGCAGGAAAAAAGGGATTTAAAAAAATATTTATAATCGGCTACCTTATCTTAGGAATCTCTGCGTTATCTGTTTTTTTCATATCTAATATATACTTAATACTTCTAATCTTGGCTCTGGCAAGTTTTGGTGCAGGGATGCTGGAACCGACAACAGAAGCATATTTTTTTGACATCGTTAATAAAAATCAAAGGGATAAATTTTACGGCCCGTACAATACAACAATTGACCTACATGCCTTTTTAGGTACATTTTTATCAGCAATAATTTTATTATTATTGCCCTTCAAATTCATATTTATCCTCTTCAGCATAGTAATGTTTACATTCGCATTGATGTCTTCGAAAATTAAAAATGTTATTGAAAACAGAAGAACCGAAAAGCAAAACTCTTAAAAACCAATTCTCCAATTAATTAACATGTTCAAAATAAATATTTCAGAGAAAACAGGGAAGACTTACCATTTAGAAGCAGAAGCGAAAGAACTGATAGAAAAAAAACTTCATGATAAAGTGGGGGGGGAGGACATTTCCCAGGATTTAAACGGCTACGAATTTGAAATTACAGGGGCAAGTGACAAATCCGGATTTACAGCAATGGAAAATGTGGAAGGAGTTAATTTGAAAAAAGTTCTTTTAACTTACGGGAAGGCTATGAAAAAAAAGCCGAGAAAAGAAGGAAAAAAGAAATTATCAAAAAACAGGCCAAAAGGATTGAGGTTAAGAAAAACTGTAAGAGGCAAAATAATATCAGAAGCAATTTCACAGATTAATCTTAAAGTTCTTAAAGAAGGAAAGAAAAAACTTTCTGAAATTTTTCCTGAACAGAACAAAACTGCTGAACCAGAGATTAAGATAGAAGAGCCAGTTAAAGAAGAACCTGTTAAAGAAAAATCAGAAGAAGCTAAAAAAGAAAAGATTAAAGATGAAATAAAAGAAGAAACTGCTGAGAAGAAAGAGGAAGTAAAAGAAATTCAAAAAGAAGAGCCTGTTAAAAAAGCTAAAGAAGAAGTGAAAGAAGAGCCTGTTGAAGAAAAATAGTTTTATAATTAATAATCCCTGTTTCTTTATATGATCGAAAGAGAGGTAATTGAATTAATTGCAAATACCTATGACATCCCAAGAGAAAAAAAGGAGAAAATTATAAACATAGCATTCCGGAAAGCCGAAAAATTTTCTATAACAGAATTTGAAAAAATTTATGATTATATTGATTTTCTTGTTGAAAGATTTCATCAGACTCCTTATCTAGAAAGATTCTTCATAAGATTAGACCACCCAAGATACCCCGATTCAAGAACACTGGAGCATGAATTAACAGAAATGCCAAATCATCTAAAAGAAAGTAATGATATATGGTTAAAAGAAAAATTAAAGGAACTAAGCTTAAAATCAAAGGAGCCATTGACAATTTTAGGAAGACCTGTCCTCCAAATAGAGCCATATATAAAATTCGGAAGAAGAGTCTACAATGAAAAAAATCCCTTAGATATTTTTTATTCTAATCCTAAAATATTCTCAGGAAAATCAAGGACGCAACTTTTTCAAATTGACGCTAGTTTATGTGAATCATTAAGAAGAAGAAACCAGCTTGAAATAGCAATTCCTTATATTATAAATACTAAATTTAAAGGAATATCCAAAGAAAAAGAGGAAAAAATTATAAGAGCTCATAAAATAATGAAAAGTCCAACAAAAGTTGCTAAAGAAATAGGGGTAACAAGAGCTACAGTGGATTATTATATAGTAAAAAAACATAAATTAAGAACTCCAAATAAAAAAACAGGGAATCCTGGTTATCCAAAAGAAATGATTAAAGAAATTATTAAATGTCTGAAGAAATATAAAAAAGCTTCCAAGGTTGCAAAATGTTATGGAGTTAGCAGGTGGACAGTAATCAAGCACGGACGGGAAGCTGGAGTCCAGATCTTGCCAAGAGGGGGAAATATTGAAAATATTTTAAAAGGAAAAAAAGAACCCCAAAAACCTTTTAATTAGATAATCTCCCTATCAATCTGTCAATTAACTCAACTTGAGCAAGATTGATTTTTTGTTTTGCAGTTTCTATGTTAAAAAATTTTGCTTTGTCCACTTCAGGAATTTTAAGTTTTTTGTTTGATTTTGGAGGCCATTCAATTTCAATCATACTCTGTTTCATAAAGAAGCCATTCCAATCTCCCTCAAAAGCAAAAGCATGAACAATTTTCCCTGCTTTTTGTTTAATCTCTCCTAAATCCAAAAAATCAGTTTTGTTTTTATCAACATTTACTCCTGTTTCTTCATTTAATTCTCTCAGTGCAACATCTAGCATCTCTTCATTATCATTATCAATTTCTCCTTTAGGAATTGACCATGCTCCAAAATCCTTATCTTTCCAAAATGGTCCCCCAGGATGAACAAGGAATATTTCTAACCTTCCCTTATTTTTTTTATACATTAATAATCCTGCAGATTTTTTTAGCATATATTATAAAAAACCCAAACCTTAAAAAACTAATTCTCCACCTAGTTTCATGACAAAAGAACAAAATATTCCAGAATTAAATGTCGGTGTTGTCGGACACATTGACCACGGCAAGACAACTTTACTAAGCAGACTTACTGGAAAGTTCACAGACACGCATTCTGAAGAATTAAAGCGGGGAATTACAATTAAATTGGGCTATGCAGACCTCACAATTTTTAAGCAAGGAGATAAATTCAACACAGAAAAAAAAGGCAAGCCAACCAGATACATTAGTTTCATAGACGCCCCAGGACATGAAATGCTCATGGCAACCATGCTCTCGGGAGCAGCGATTATCGACGCTGCAATTTTAGTAATTGCTGCAAATGAAGGGATAAAACCGCAGACAGTGGAGCACTTTATGACGTTGCAATCTAAAAAAATAAAAAATATAATCATAGTCCAAAACAAAATAGATTTAGTAAGCAAAGAGCAGGCATTAAAAAATTATAAAGAAATCAAAGAATTTGTTAAATCCACTTTAGCTGAAAATGCTCCGATAATTCCTGTTTCAGCGCAGCAGGGAATAAACATTGACAAAATATTAGAAGAACTTTGCAAAATAGAAATCCCGGAACGGAAGATTAATGAAAAACCAATTTTTTTAATTGCGAGAAGTTTTGATATAAATAAACCAGGAACAAAAATAGATGAATTAAGCGGGGGCATCTTGGGGGGAATCTTAAAAAAAGGAAAATTCAAAGTTGGAGATGAAATCGAAATTAAACCCGGCTTGAATATCAAAAAAGCTAATCAGGAAGTCTACCAAACCTTGACAACAAAAATTGCTTCATTGCGTAAAGGGAACCAATCTGTGAAAGAAGTTGAACCAGGAGCAAGTATTTCCATTGAAACAGGGCTTGACCCATTTTTAACAAAAACAGACTCTCTTACAGGATGCGTAGCAGGATTAAAAGGAAAACTTCCAGAAATCACCCACAATATCAAAATCAAAATAGAATTATTTAAAGAAGTTCTCGGAAGCAAAGAACGTAAAAATGTTGAACCAGTAAAAACAAAAGAAATGCTGATGCTCTCTGTAAATACAACAATCACAGTCGGCACAGTTGAAAAAATTAATGAAGACGCAATTGAATTATTTTTGAACATTCCGGTTGTAGCATTAAAAGGGGATAATGTCGGAATTGCAAGAAATCTCGACGGACATTGGAGGCTGATTGGCTGGGGAAAAATTTTATAAAGCCTTCTTACTTATGTATGACATGAAAAAAATATTTGTCTTTGGATTATTGGCTTTGTTTTTAGTGGGAATCCTTGGTGCTGTTGAAAGTGATAGCAGCACAACAACAGAAGTATGTGCAGGAGAAGGAGAGAATGTTTATGACATGTCTGAAAAAGGACCAACCTCATGTTGTGGGGGTTTAATTTTAGATAAATGCGTAGGGGAATGCACTCCAAGTATATTAGGAACATGTGTAAAATGCAGGGATGAAAATGCTGCATGCACCCCAGAGGATATTCCTTGTTGTGAAGGATTAATAAAAGTTCCAATGGCTTTTGAAGATGAAGATGGAAGATGTGTTGCAGCTACTTGCGGCTCTATCTGCAGACCGTGTGGTAATGGAATTTGCGATGATAATGAAAACAGGTGCAACTGCCCAGAAGATTGTCAAGAAAAATGGAACATAGGTCACCCCTGTTTTAAAAATTCACAGTGCAAATCAAATTTTTGTTTATTTAATCCGCCAGAGATTGAAACAGGTGTGTGTACAGAATTAGAAATTGATTCTCAGATAAAAGAAACAGAATCAGAAAGTGGAAATCAAAACCAAGGTGAATTAACACAATCACAAATAAAAAACATAATCCAAACAAGAAACAGATTAAGGATTCAGGCTCAAACAGGAGAATGCCCTGAAAATTGTACTTGCACTGGTTCTACAACAAAATGCCAGCTCAATGAAGGAAAAGAAATAGTTATTCAAGCTGGAAAATCAGGGAATACTATTGTGCAGGTTAAAGGCGTGGATATGTCAACAAAAGTTACTTTGTATAAAGCAGATGAAACAATATACGGAGTTTTCAAAAATAATGAGACAAAAGCTGTGAGGATTCTTCCTGATGAAATAAAAGACAAAATCAAACAAAGAACAAGAGCAAGATTAGAAAACCAAACAATTGAATTAGATGAAGAGGGAATTTATCAGGTTAGAGCACAGAAAAGAGCAAGATTATTCTTTTTAATTCCTGTAAGAGAAAAAGTCAGAGCACAAATTAATTCTGAAACTGGAGAAATAATAAGAGTAAGAAACTCTTGGTGGGGATTTTTAGCAAGTGATGTTGAGGAAGAAGAGCCTTATTGTGATGCTATAGGAACTAAAAGTGAAGGATGGTATCAATACGATGAATTAATTAAATATGATACTTGCGAGGGATGCTATGCAGTTTGTAGTGCTATTGGAACTAAGTCAGAAGGATGGTATAGCTCCTGTACAAATGAACTTATCAAATGGGAAGTATGTGAAGATATTACAACTGGTATTTAAAAGGAAGCAAGTGAATCAATAAACAAAAAATACTTAGAAGATATGACTTATTGTGAGATGTACCTGACTATTAATAAAAATCTGAATTCTTTTATAATTAAGTTATTAGTTACTCAAACGATTATACAAAAGGGTTTTCATTAACAAACCTCCTTAGTGAAGAATCATAGCAAAGCCTGATTTGAAGCTTATTAATAAACGAACGCGAAGCATGAGTTAATCATCCCAACAAACTTTATAAGTAAACTGATTTTTGAGTTTAATGGTGAAAACATATTCTCATTCAAGATTAAACACTTTTGAGCAGTGCCCTTTGAAATTCAAGTTCAAATATATTGACAAAATAATTCCTGAAATTGAAAAAACAATTGAATCTCATTTAGGAGAGATTGTTCATAACACTTTAGAATGGATTTATAATCAGGTAAAAGATGACAAAACTCCTGAAATAGAAAAAATAATTGAATATTACGCAAAAAAATGGGAAGAAAATTACAAGCCAGAAATATTAATTGTGAAAAAAGAAAAAACAACAAAAGATTATTTTAACATGGGGGTTGAATTTTTAGTTAATTATTACAACGAACATGCTCCTTTCAAAGATGGCACAATAGAATGTGAAAAGAAAATTGAGATAATTCTCGACGAGGAGGGGGAGTACAAAATTCAGGGGTTTATTGACAGGCTAGTTTATAATTTGGAAACAGAAGAATATGAAATTCATGATTACAAGACAGCGAACAGCCTGCCTCAAAAAGAAAGAGTAGACCATGACAGGCAGCTCGCACTTTATGCAATTGCAATAAAAGAATTATTTGGAAAAGAAAAAGAAGTTTGCTTGATATGGCATTATCTTGCCCATAATAAAAAAATCAGCTCAAGAAGAACAAACGAACAGCTCAAGCAACTCAAAAAAGAAACCTTGGAATTAATAAATAAAGTAGAATCAACAACAGAATTTCCTTATAATAAATCTCCTCTCTGCGACTGGTGCGGATATAAATCTATTTGTCCTGCTTGGAATAAAAAAGAAGAGCTTGATATTTGGGATGATTAATTTGATTGGTTGATTGGAATTAAATCAAACTTCACTTCCTCTGGATTTTCACTAACATTTTCTCTTCTGAAATAGTCGGGAAGTAAGAGGTCAATAGCCAAAGCTCTTCTGCCTAAATCTCTTTCAGATTTTGGTAATCTCGGTGTTATATTTTTTACACTATTCTCTTCATTATAGTCTTCTATAATCCTAGAAAGCATATATAAATCAGAATGCCCTTCTTCTAATAACATTTCAGTAGAGAATCTTTCTCTACCCTCTCTGAATTCTATCTCATGAGAATTAAGATGATGTAACATTATCAAAGGTTCTCCAAGTTTTAAGTGATTAAATGGTTCTATATTTAAAAGAGAATCTAATCTATTCGCAAGATCATAAACTTTCTGTTTCATAAAATAAACTGGGTGCCTAAAGTTATACATAAAAAACCAGATTAATTTATAGTTTTTAAAGATTTATCTGATGAAAGATATAACAGAAAAAGATAAATATGGGGGATTGTTTGGAGAAGAATGGAAGAAAAAGTTTTTTTTAACGGAGAATTAGGTAAAGTTTGTGGAGTTTTACATTCAATTGGAAATAAAGACGAAATAGTAATTGTAGTTCATGGTTTTAGTACAAATAAAGAAATAGGTGCTAAGATACATTCTGAAAGATTAAATGAAATTGGCATCAATGCATTAAGAATAGATTTAGATAATCAAGGTGAATCTGATTTAGATTTTAAAACAGGAGCAGGAGTTTCTAATTATGTAAAACAAGTTGAGGCTTCAATTGAGTTTGTAAAGTCCAGAGGATTTAAAGAAATTAGTTTATTGGGAACCAGTTTTGGCGGGCTTGTTGTTCTTGCAACAGCTCTTAATCATCCTGAAATTAAAAGATTGTTTTTAAGAGCACCTGTATTTGAAGACCGCCGCAATCTTGATAAAACTGCAAAAAAATATTCTATGTTTGAACACGCACATAAAATTAAACAGCCGATTATGATTATACAAGGCGATAAGGATAAAGAAGTGAATTGCAAAAATGCACAAAAGATTGTGGGCTTATTTCCAAATGCTGAACTGAAAATTATCAAAGGCGCAGACCATAAATTAGGAGTGAAAGGAGATTACAGCGAGGGCGCTGGGATTATGAGGGAGTTTTTTCTAAAAAAGTAATTCTGCCTTTAGTTTGCAAAGAGCTAGAGTAAAAAGGAGGTAGAAAAAAAGGGGAGGGGGTTTTGGGAGAAAGGGTTTTT
>Ga0315545_1004660_pt1 | contig 11249 bp, 9 predicted proteins | sample SalMarSW160210MG_FD_203096 | JGI IMG/M metagenome (GOLD analysis project Ga0315545, IMG submission 203096) | Salt marsh sediment microbial communities from the Plum Island Ecosystem LTER, Massachusetts, United States - Salt Marsh Sediment SW1602-10 ...
CGCGAGGACGCGCGCGCTCTGCGAGAGATCACTCCTCCTCGTCGTAGGCGACGAGGACTTCGCGTGGCTTGGAGCCTCGGGCGGGGCCGACGATGCCGCGCGCTTCCATCAGGTCGACGAGGCGGCCGGCGCGCGCGTAGCCGATGTGCATCCGCCGCTGGAGGAACGAGGCGGACGCCTCGCCCTTGGCCTTCACGAGCGCGACGGCCTTGTCGAACAGGTCGTCGTCGAACAGCTCGCCCAGCGCGTCGTCGGTCTCGTCGCTGCCGGCGAGCACCGTCTCGTCGTAGGCCGGCTCGGCCTGATCCTTGATGAACTTGAGCAGGCGGCGCAGCTCGGCGTCGCTCAAAAACGTCGCCTGCGCGCGCACGAGGCGCGAGGTGCCGGGCGGCATGAAGAGGCAATCGCCGGTGCCGATGAGCTTCTCGGCGCCGACGGTATCGATGACCGTGCGCGAATCGACCTTCGAGGCGACCTGGAACGCGACGCGCGTCGGGAAGTTGGCCTTGATCACGCCGGTGATCACGTCGACCGACGGCCGCTGCGTGGCGAACACGAGATGGATGCCGACGGCGCGCGAGAGCTGCGCCAGGCGCCGGATGGCGTTCTCGATCTCGGCCGGCGCGATCATCATCAGGTCGGCGAGCTCGTCGATGACGGCGATGATGTACGGCAGCCGCTCGGGCAGCGGGTCGATCGCCTCGTTGTTCTCATTCACGCGAACGGCCGGGGCACCTTCGATCGGCCTGGCGTTGTAGCCTTCGATGTTGCGCACGCCGGCCTCGGACAGGTAGTCGTAGCGCTTCTCCATCTCGCGCACGAGCCAGCTCAGGCCGTGGGCCACTTTCTTCGACTCGGTGATGACCGGCACGAGCAGGTGCGGCAGGCCGTCGAAATCCGAGAGCTCGACCTTCTTGGGGTCGATGAGCATCAGCCTCAGCTCGTCGGGCCGCATCGTGTAGAGCAGCGTCGCCAGCACCGAGTTGATGCAGACGCTCTTGCCCGAGCCCGTCGTGCCGGCGATGAGCAAGTGGGGCATCTCGGCGAGATCGGCGACGACGACGTCGCCCGAAACCGACTTGCCGATCCCGATCGGGAGCCGGCCCTTGAACGAGCGAAACGCGTCGGACGAGAGCACGTCTTTGAGGTAGACGAAGCTCTTCTGGTCGTTGGGGATCTCGATCCCGACGACGCCGCGGCCGGGGATCGGCGCGATGATGCGCACGCTGAGCGCCTTGAGCGCGAGCGCCAGGTCGTCGGCGCGCTGCGTGATCGACTGCACTTTGACGCCCGGCGCCGGGTGGAGCTCGTAGCGCGTGATGACCGGGCCGCGGTGGATCTCGCCGACGGTCGCCTCGATGCCGAAGTGCTCGAGCGTTTCCTCGAGCGTGGCGGCGTTTGCCTTGAGGGTCTCCTCGACGTCGCGCTTGTTCGGCTGCGGGCCGGCCTCGAGCAGGTCCAGCGGCGGCAAACGGTACGGGCCGAGTCCGGCCCGCGACGCCGGCTCGGGCGCCGTCTGGGGCGGCGCCTTGGGCGTCGCTTTCGCGCGCCGCTTCCTGGGGGCGTCAGCCGCGGTATGGTCGACGACGCGCTTGGAGACGCGTCCGCCGCCGCCGAGCGCACGCGATACCGCCGCGCTCTCAAGCTCGGCCCGAACGGCCGCACGCCGTTTGCGGTACTCGCGGATCTTCTCGCGGACGAATGCGACGGCGCTGCCGAGCGCACTCCACAACGCGACCGCCCCGCGCCCGATCCCGCGGCCCGCCGCCGCGGCTCCGCGCGCGACGGCGCGAACGGCCGGGTAGACCTGCACCTCGGTGATCCCGATGAGCGCGCCGACGAACGCAAGTGTGGCGAGCGTCGCGGTGCCGAACGTGCCGACGCCCGGCCGCAGCACGTGCACGACCAGCCGGTGGCCGACGTAGCCGCCCGGCCCTTCCATCGTCGCCAGGTACGCGAACCGCCCCGCCGCGAGCCGCGCGCCCTGGAGCTCGAGCAGGCACGCAGCCGACACGCCAAGCACGACAAGCAGGAGCACCTTGACCGCCACCCGCGGCATCGGCCGCCGCACGAATAGCAGGACGCTGTAGACGGCCAGGAAGAGCGGGATCACGTAGGCGGTCAGCCCGAACAGGAACAGGAACACGTAGCCGCACGCCGAGCCGGCCATGCCGGTGTAGTTGCGGCCCGAGCCGGTGGCGTCGGTCGTCAGCAGTGGGTTCGTGGCCGGGTTGTAGAAGAAAATGGCGAGCCAGATCAGCGCGCCGAGGCCGAACCACAGCAACGCCCGCAGCTCGGCGTGCCGCCGAGGAGCACTTGGCTTGTTGTCGCGCCGTCGTTGGAGCGCCATGCGATGCGCGAGGCCCCCTTCGTGTCCTCACGCCTACCCCGACCCAGTATCGCACGAGGTCCAGGGCGGCGCAAGGCCTACCGGACGAGATGGTACACGAGCAGCGCCGCACCCGCGGCGAGGCAGTACCACCCGAACCACCACAGCCGGTGCCGCCGCACGACGGCCAGCAGCGCACGCAACGCGCCGTAACCAACGAGCATCGACACGAGCGTGCCCAGCGCGATCGGCCCCCACATGTTGGCCGCGACCTGGTCGGCGCCGACGACGACCTGCCACAGCTTGTAGGCGAGCGCGAGCAGGATGGCCGGGATCGCCAACAGGAACGAGAACCGCGCGGCGTCCTCGCGATCGAGGCCCGTCGCCAGGCCGGTCGAGATCGTGCTGCCCGAGCGCGAGATGCCGGGAAGAATCGCCACCGCCTGCGCGAGGCCGACGGTCACGGCGTGCAGCCAGCCGGCCGGCTGCTTGGGCCGGAGCGTGTCGAGCCAGCTCCCGGCGAACAGCACGACGCCGTTGAGCATGAGCAAGAGGCCGACCCAGCGGCTCGTGGCGAACGCGGACTCGATCGAGTTGTGAATGAGCAGGCCGACGCACACGATCGGGACGGTCCCGACGGCGAGCAGCACCAGCCAGCGCCGCCGCGTCGTGAGCAGCGCAGCGATGTCCTTGCGGAACACCACCACGACGGGCACGAGCGTGCCGACGTGCACGAACACGTCGAACAGCAGCGAGCCGTCGTGGAACCCGAACAGGTCGTGAAAAACGACGAGGTGGCCGGAGCTGCTGATCGGCAGGAACTCGGTCAGTCCCTGGATAATCCCCAGAAGAATCGCCTTGAGCAGCATCGGCATACGATGGTGTCCAGTTCACACGTTGCGCCGACTATAGCATGCAAGTCCTGGGCCAACAATGTGACGCGCCAACCGGCCGGCTGCCGCCTTGACCGCGCTCGCTCGAGGTGGTAGACGGTACGCGTGCAGCAACTCGTGCTCCGTAGCGGGCTCCTTCGCAGAGCAGTATCGGAGAGGCGTGCATGAGCAGCGGACGGGTCTCGATCTTCATCGCCGGCGTGCTGGTTGTCGCCGCGGCGGGGGCGGCCGTGCATTTCCACGCGAAGTGGCGGCGCGTCGAGGCTGAGCGCCGGCTCGACGCGGAACGCATCGGCGATCTCGAGACCGAACTGACGCTGGTCCGGGCGGAAGTCTCCGAATACCAGGAGAAGCTACACCAGGCCGAGGAGATCGCCGAGGGGCTCGAGCGCGAGCGCGACGCCAAGGAGCGCATCGCGCGCGAGCACTCGGCGAAGATCGACGAGCTCGAGGCCAAGCTCGCGGCCATGACGGAGCCGCCGCCCGAAGAGCCGCCGATCGCGGCGCTCGCCGAAGAGACGACGCCGGCGGCCGGGGAGTCGAACGACGCCGGCCGGGAGACCCCGACGACGACGGCGGACACCGAGCCGACGATCGCGATGACCGTACCGGCACACGAGGAGGCGGCATCTTCGCGCGATGCTCAGGCGTCTCGGCTTGGCGCCGAGGCGGGGCGGAGCGATCTCGAACTCGAGCTCGAGGAGGTGCGGGCCGAGAAGCGCGAGCTCGAGATGAAGCACGCGGCGCTCGTCGGCGAGCGAGCCGAGGGCGTCCCCCTCGGCAAGGTGCGGGTCACAACGGGCCTGCGGCTCAAGGGGAAGGTGCTCGTGGTCAACGACCACTACAGCTTTGTTGTGGTCGACCTCGGCGCCCGCGACGGGGTTGAGAAGGGCATGGTCCTCATCCTGCACCGGGGTCGGAAATTCATTGGCAAGTGCCAGGTCTCGAAGGTGTATAATCGGATGGTGGCCGCCGACCTAATCCTCGACTGGATGAAAGACGAGGTCCAGGTCGGCGACGGGGTGAGGAAGTTCTGAACGCGAACCGGACGAAGCAGGAAGGTCGCTCGATGAAACAGATGTCGAAATGGCTCATGCTCGTCCTGCTGGCGACAGCGTTCGTGCTCGTCGGCGGCTGCGGCCGCCCGCAGATGGCCGAGGACGAAACCGACCTGCCGTGGGCGCAGCCCGAAGACTGGGAAGCCGGCCCGCCGATCGGCATCGGCATGTAGCCGACGGCGCGCTGCGTGCCGGGCCTCGGACGGCGAGAAGCGCCTAGCGCATTCTGAGGAACATCACCACGCCCGCCGCGCCGTAGGTCAGGTTCGGCAGCCACACGAGCGGCGGGAAGCCCACCCACTTGCGCACGACGGCCACCAGGGCCGTGTAGAAGACGAAGTAGCCGAAACACACCACCAGGCTCGCGCCCAGCGCCGCCACGGCGCGGCGTCCACCGGCGCCCGGCCTCGCGACGAGCGGGAAGCAGACCGGGACCATCAGCATCGCCAGCACCGGCAGCACGGCCCTGACGTGCCGCTCGAGCCTGTATTCGCGCGCGCGCTCGGGCTGCGTCTGGCGGTCGCGCCGAATGGCGCGGTTCAGCTCGCCGAGCGTCATCGTGCGCGGGTTCTTCTCGCCCGTGATGTAATCGGGCGGCAGTTCCCAGGCGTACATGATCCGCCTGGGGTAAACGGTCGTGATCTCCTTGCCGCTGTCGTGGGGCGTCACCGGCGGCACGATGCGCGTGACCTCCACGTCGAACAGCCACCAGTGCCCGCCAAGCCACTCGGCCCGCTCGGCGAGGATGTGCAGCCGGGGCGAGTCCGGCGTGGGCGGCCGGTCCCAGGTGACCCCGCGCATCTCCTTGCTGTCGACATGATAGGTGTCGAACCCCAGCAAGCCGCCCTCGTCGTCGGTGTAGAAAAACTGCGACTCGATCACCTGCTGCCGGGGCTGCCTGTAGAGCATGCGGTGCTCGTCCTCGATGTACTCGCTGGTCTTTGGCACCACCCGGTCGTTGAGCACAAACAGCACGCACGCCAGCGCCGTGCAGGCGACCAACAGCGGCGCGGCGATCCGGGCCGGACTGACGCCGGTCGCGCGCATCGCCGTGATCTCGTTGGTGCGCGCGAGCCGCCCGATGCTCCAGGCCACCGAGAGCGTCACGACGACGGGCACGAGCAGCACGGCTATCTCCGGCACGTAGTAGACGTAGAACTGAAGCACCCGCAGAAACGTGAAGCCTTTCTGGACGAAGCGAGCCGCTCGCAGCGAAAAATCGAACAGCACGAAGAGCACCACGCACGCGAACGTCACCATGCCGAAGGCGGCAGCGAACCGCGCCAGCACGTACTTGTCGAGCCGCCGGATCATCGTTGCCGGTTCACCCGCACCATGAGCAGCACGCCGAGCACGAGCATCCCAACGCACGGCACCCACACAAGGATGCTCGGCACGACACCACCCACCATGATCCCCTGTTCGATCCCGATAATCGCAAGGAAGTACGCGAGCGCAATAAGCACGCCTATCGCCGAACCGAAACTGCGCTCGCCGCGATGGACGCGCACGCCGAGCGGCACGCCGATGAACGCAAACACCAGCGGCGTGAGCGAGAACACAAGGCGCTTGCTGAACTCGAACCCGTACGCACCGGCAAGCGCCAGATCGCCCCGGCGCCGCACGACGGCGCGGCGCGCAAGCAGCTCGCGCGCGGTCAGGTCGTCCTTGTCGGCGAGCTGTCCGGCACGCGACTTGATGTCGTCGAAGTCGAACACGACCTGATAGAGCTTCGCCGTCTCACGCAGGAGTTCCGTGCCCTCGCCGGCCTGGCTGCCCGGTGCGGTCTCGCCCTCGGCGCCGGCATTGGCCGCCGTGCCGCCGGCCGAGGCGGACAACGGTTTGTCTTTGACGAAGAACTCGACCTCGCACAGGTCGAGCTGCACCTTGCCTTCGTCGCGCCGATCGGTGTACTCGCCCCACTCGGCCCTGGCGATCGTCGTGCGCCCGTCGGGCGAGCGCTCGGTGATGGTCACCCGCTCGAGGAGGCCGCCCTTCCGCGCGCCGACGTGGATGCTGTAGTTTTTCAGGTGGATGGTCCGGCCGGGGGTGAAGAACGCATCGAGACTGAACGCATCGAACCGCAGCTTCGCCAGCGCCTCGTGGCTGCGCGGCGCCACCCAGCCGTTGAGCCACAGCATCGCGAGCGACAGCACCAGGCCCAGCCCGAGCGGCGTCGAAAACGTGCGCACCGGCGCAACCCCGCTCGCTCGCAGCGCGATCAGCTCGTTGTCGGCCGAGAGCCGCCCGAACACCAGCAGGCAGGCGATGAGCATCGAGATCGGGACCGAGTAGATCGACAGGAACACGTTGTAGTGCGCGAGCAGACTGAGCACGAGCAGCGGCGGGATGCCCAGGGTGCGGTCCTTGCCGAGCCGGACGATCGAGAGCACGGCGAGCGCCAGCGAACAGACCACCACGCTCACCGCCAGCGCAAGGGCCACCTTGCGCAGAATGTAACTATGGTATAATTTCATCGGGTAGGCGCCCCGGCCCCGTGCGGCTGGGCCTTGAAGCGGCATTACATTCTGCCGAAACCAACCGAAGGCGCTCGGCGTTCAACTATAGGCGTCGGCCGCCGGAGCGGACAAGCGCTTTCTCCCCGGATGTACGGGACAGGTGCACGACTCTGGAGCTCGAAGCAATGAGAAGAATGGATCTTGCCATCCTCTGTTCGGCACGCACGTGGCTGATTGCGGCGGCAGCTGCCGCGATGACGGCCGGGGTGACGGCTGCTGAGCCAGCAGACGCCGAGCCGGCCGCGGTCGAGCCGACCGAGCCGGTCGAGCTCACGCTTGACGGCTGCATCAAGCTCGCCATGCAGAAGAGCTTCGAGTTCCTCAACGAGGAGGAGAGCTTCATCCTACAGGAGCTGGCCACCTCGCTTCAGCGGCACGGCTACGGACGGCTCTGGACGAGCGCGGTCTCGAGCCAGACCGACTCGGACGAGATCACCGCCGAGTCCGCCTCCGTCGAAATGGCCAAGCGGCTCCTGACGGGCGCCGAGCTGCGGCTGAACGCCAGCAGCTCCGGCTCGCGGGCAACGGGAGACGGCGACGAGTACGGCTCCTCGGTGAGCGTGTCGATCGAGCAGCCGCTGCTGCGCGGCGCCGGCCGCCTCGTCGCGCGCGAGGACCTCACGCAGGCCGAACGCAACCTGGTCTACGCTGGGCGCGACCTGATCCTGTTCGAGCAGCAGTTCCTCATCGACATCGTGTCGCAGTACTACCGGCTCGTGCAGCAGCAGCTCCAAATCGCCAACCAGCAGGAGAAGGTCGACCGCGCGCTCAACCTCGTGCGGCGCACGGTAGCCGCCGAGTCGACGGGGAGCGCCCCGCCGATCGATAAGCTGCGGGCCACGCTCGACCTATCGCGAGCGCGCAACGACCTGAGCGACGCCCAGCGCCAATACGAACTGCAGCTCGACCGCTTCAAGCTCAGCCTCGGCCTGCCGATGGAGCAGCGTGTCGAACTCGTCGGCCCCGCGCGCGGCGACCTCCCGTACGAGCCGATCCTGGAGCTTCAGCTCAGCGTGCCCAGGGAGCTCGAGCTCGACGAGGCGCTCCGGTCGGCCAGAGAAAGCGCCTCGCCCGAGGAGCTCGTGTTCCTCGAGGGGCTTCAGATCGAGGCCGACGAGCTGACCCAGGCGGGCCGCACGCTCGATGACGTGCTCGACGAGCACGTGGCCGGGGCGCTTGCCAACCGGCTTGACCTGAAAACGGCCGACGACGAAGCCGAGGACGCACACCGCGCCCTGCGGATCGCCCGCAACAACCTGCGCGGCGACCTGGCGCTCGCGGCCCGCGTCGGCTACTCGACCGAGCCGGCCACGTCGTTCGACGACCAGGAGCTCGGCTCGCCCGAGTGGTCGGTCGGCCTCGCCTACGAGATCCCGCTCGACCGCGTGCCCGAGCGGACCACCTACCGGCAACAACTGCTCGCCTACGGCCGCTCGCACCGTCGAGCCAGTCGGGTCCGGGACCAAGTGCTTTTCGACGTGCGCAGCACCGTCAGCGCGCTGCACCGGGCCGAGGTCACCGTGCTGATTCAGAAGCTCAACGTGCTGACGGGCACCCAGCGACTCCGCCGGGCTGACGCCGAGTACGAGCGGGGTACGGTCTCGAACCGGGAGGTGGTCGAGGCGTCGAACGAGCTGCTCGATGCCAAGAACGCCCACGACCGGGCGCAGATCGACCACATCATCGCCACGCTGCAACTGAGAAAGGACGCCGGCCTGCTCGATCCGGACCGGTGGCAGGAGGAGATACGATGAACGGCCGTGGCTGGAAGCAGCGTCTCGGCATGAACGGGCGCCGCGTGCTGTTCTTCTCGGTCGGCGGCGCCCTCGCGCTCGCGGTGATCATCACGACGATCGTCGTGTATCGCGCCAAGCGCGTGGCGGCCGGGGGCCTCTATACGGTCAAGAAAGACACGCTGCGCATCGTGATCACCGAGGACGGCGAGCTCGCCGCCAAGGAGAGCGAGAAGGTCGTCGCCGACATCGACGCGCAGGCGAAGATCGTCTGGATCATCGACGAGGGAACCTTCGTCAGGAAGGGCACGAAGCTCGTCGAGCTCGACAAGACCGATCTCGAGTCGTTCCTCGAATCGCTCGAGCTTGACCTCATCACGCTCAAGGCCAACAAGGAGAGCGCCGAGGGCAAGCTCAAGGTCCTCAACGCCGACGGGCCGCAGCAGATCAAGAAGCTCGAGTTCGAGGTCAAGAAGGCGCGCGCGCGCCACGAGAAGGCCGTCGCCCTGCTGCCGCGCGAGGAATACAAGGACGTGTACAGCGAGAGCGAGCTGCGGGACGCGCAGATCGCCGTCGACGAAGCGGAGATGAATCTCGACACGGCAGAACTCGCACTCGAGCTATACGAGAAGTACACCTACCCGCAGAACCTGGCCGATGCCGAGGCCGACCTCGAGAGGGCGAAGCGCCTTTACGAAAGCCAGGTCGAGAAAGAAAAGGAAGTCCGGGAGCAGCTCGCGAAGATGGAGCTCGTCGCCCCGTCCGACGGCCTCGTCATCTACGGCGAGGGCGGCGCCGGCCGCCGGCGGTATCGTGAGGATGAGTCCGAGATCAGTGTCGGCTCCAACGTCTACAAGGGCCAGGTCGTGATCACGCTGCCGAATGTGACCAAGATGCAGGTCGGAATCCGGGTCCACGAGTCCGACTTCCCGAAGATCAGGAAGGGCCTGCCGGCCACCATCCGCGTTCTCGACAAGGACTACACGGGCACGGTGGCCAGTATCGGCGCGCTCGCACGCGAACGCGATGGGTGGCGAAGCGAGGGCGTCAAAATCTTCGACGTCGCCGTCGACATCGAGGGTACCTACACCGGTCTTCGCCCCGGCGTGTCGGCGCGCGTCGATCTTCTCGTCAGCGAGATTCCCGGCGTGCTGTTGGTCCCCATCGAGGCCGTGTTCGTCGAGCCGGGCAAGCCCGACGAGCGGTTCTGTTATGTGCGCACCCCGTCGGGCCACGAGAAGCGCAAGGTTACGCTTGGGGCATCGAACAACAGCTTCGTCATCGTCGAGGCGGGGCTCAACGAAGGCGACCAGGTCTACCAGTACGACCCGACGGCACGAATGGAATAGCACAGGGCACCATGAACGAGGCCGACCCGCTCGTCAATCCCGACTACGACGGCCCCGTCGTCGAGGCGCGCAACCTGCACCGCGTCTTCACGATGGGTGAGAACGAGGTGCGCGCGCTCGACGGGCTCGACCTCCGCATCGAGCGCGGCGAGATGCTCGGCATCATGGGCGCCTCGGGCTCGGGCAAGTCGACGCTGCTCTACCTGCTCGGCTGTCTCGACCAGCCGACGGCCGGCGACTACCTGCTCATGGGCCGAAACGTGGCCGAGCTCAACGACGACGAGCTGAGCGCCATCCGCAACAGCATGATCGGCTTCGTGTTCCAGACCTTCCACCTCATCCCCCAGCTCACCGTGCTCGAGAACGCCGAGGTGCCGCTGTTCTACGGCGGCACGCACCCGCACAACCGCCGCGCCCGCTGCATCGATCTGCTCGAGCAGGTCGGCCTCGGCGATCGGCTCCACCATCGCCCGAACGAGCTGAGCGGCGGCCAGATGCAGCGCGTCGCCATCGCCCGCTCGCTCGTCAACGACCCCGTGCTCCTGCTCGCCGACGAGCCGACCGGCAACCTCGACAGCCACTCGGGCGACGAGATCCTCGCCGTCTTCGACCGCCTCCACGACACCGGCCGCACACTCGTGCTGATCACGCACGACGAGCACATCGCCGAGCGCTGCCAGCGCATCATCCACTTGCACGACGGCAAAGTGCTCCGCGAAACCACCAGTTCGTGATGCCCGCCGCCTGGCCGGACGCGGCCGCCGTTACACGCCGACGACGTTGACGCGCCGCCCGCATGAGGTGCATGCGCCGTCGCGCACCCCGCGCACGACGGTCCGATACCCGAGCCGCTCGACGAGCAGCGCGCCGCAGCCCGAGCAGACCGTGTTCGCGCCCGTGTCGGAGTAGACGTTGCCGAGATAGACGTGCTCGAGCTTCTCGAGCGCGATCTCGCGCGCCTTCACCAGCAGCGCCTCGTCCGTCGCCGGCAGGTCGAGCTTGTGGTGTGGGAAGTAGCGCGAGAAGTGCAGGGGCGTGTCGGCGCCGAGCTCGCCGGCCACCCAGTCGCGCATCCGGCGCACGTCATCGAGGAGCTCGGCATCGGGCTTGTAGGGCACGATGAGGTGCGTCAGCTCGACGTGCCAGTGCGGCCGCACACGGATCACGGTGCCCAGCACAGGCTCGAGCTCGCCGTGGCAGTAGCGCCGGTAGAACTCGGGGTCGAACGACTTGATGTCGATGTTGGCCGCGTCGATGTACGGGATGAGCTCCTCGAGCGGCTCGGGGTTGATGAAGCCGTTGGTCACGAGCACGTTCTTGAGACCGCGCTCATGGGCCAACGCGGCGGTCTCGAGCACGTACTCGAAC
>Ga0315545_1004661_pt1 | contig 11247 bp, 13 predicted proteins | sample SalMarSW160210MG_FD_203096 | JGI IMG/M metagenome (GOLD analysis project Ga0315545, IMG submission 203096) | Salt marsh sediment microbial communities from the Plum Island Ecosystem LTER, Massachusetts, United States - Salt Marsh Sediment SW1602-10 ...
TAAGCCAATACCCATAGGAGAAAAATGTGATGAAAAAATCGTTCTCCCCCGAAAACCGCAAAAAACTCCAGAAGATGATGATGGAAGCCTTCACTAGCGAAATCGGTACACTCACCCCTGAACTTCAATATATACTGGCAGATGATATGGTTACGGCTCTTCAGAATCGACTTATGGTCTTCCAGAGAATCCAAGCGAAAACAAGTCCTTAGCAGAAATGAAGCTCAAAAAAGCTTACTCCGAATCCATAAATGATATATATAAAATGGAATGAAAATAGCTCAAGAGGCGTTAACATGCGAAGATCAAAACTCGAGATGTATATTGACATCCTCAAGGTGCTGGCTCATAAGGGTCCGCTTAAGCTAACGCACATCATGTACAAGGCTAACGTTAACTGTAGTGTCCTCAAGGAGTACTTGGATTTTCTTATCGAGCAGGAGCTGGTTGAAGAGAAGACTGTGGGCAAGAAAAGAATAGTTTACGCCGTTACAGAGAAAGGGTTAAAGGTTCTAAAGTACTTCCGAGAACTGAAGGTTATGCTGCCGGTTATTGAAGATGGGCAGACTAGAATACCTGCCTCCCTCTACTAGCTAAGGTTCCTCCATCTTCCCTCTTTGTTTTATTGTTCTTTTGTCGGTCAATTCTTTGTTCTAGCGTCTAGCGTGTTTGTTTAAATTGAAAATATGAACTAATATATCGTAAGATTTAATAAACTTGTGAGCTACAATACTGTAGATACGGAAAACACATTGAGGACCACAACTATGGCAGCATACCGAAAGCTCGAATCGAAATCAACACAACTGCTAGAAAAAATCAGAGAAAATCTTGAACAGCTAAACGAGAAGATAGACGTAATGATCGAAATCCAGAAGCATGGTCACAGAGAGCTTCCAGAAAACCTGCCTGAAGCATTGGATGTGATGACGCTGCTGTCTCTGCCTGACCATCTGAGAAAAACAGCTGTTACCCTATGCAAGCTAGAAGAGGCAACAGCCGATGAGGTTTCTGAACAGACAAAGCGAGCGAGAGCGGTGGAGAGCGGTTATCTGAACCAGTTAGTGATAATGGGTTACATGAAAAAGGAGAGGAGAGGTCGCAAGGCTTACTTCTTTGTTGATAGGGAGGGTTGACATAAAAATGGTGGGAAAAATTATTGCAGTTCACTCGTATAAGGGTGGAACCGGAAAAACATCACTTGCAGTTAACTTGGCAGCCTCTTACGCTAGGAGAGGCAAAAAGGTTTGCCTTATGGACTTGGATTTTCGTGCGCCAAGCCTTCACGCCCTGTTCAAAGACCAAAAGGCAGAGTACTGGCTAAACGATTACCTTAACGGCATCTGTGAAATCGATAAAGTGTTGATCGATGCGACCAATGATCATGGTAATGGCGGCAAGTTGCTGGTTGTGCTGGCGAATCCGTCCACTGAGGCGATTAGGGATATGACTGCGAAGGATAGGAAGTGGGAGATGAAGGCGTTAGGCAGATTGTTGTCTCTCAGGTCTTCTCTTCTTAATGATAGTGGTCTTGACTACATTATTTTGGATACCAGTCCTGGGCTTCAGTATTCTTCCATCAACGCCATTGTCACCGCTGATGTTGTCTTGGTTGTGACCAGCTTGGATGCCTCTGACATTAATGGTAGTAAGCGGATGACCAGTGAGCTTTATGACCTCTTCGAGAAGAAGACGGCAATCTTGGTTAACAAAGTGATTGCAGACTACCTGTCATCCAAGGAAGAACTAAAGAAATTCAATAAGTACATCAAGAGCGTCTACAGTCTTCCCGTCCTAGCTACGATTCCGTGCTTCTGTGAGGTGCTTCGAGCAGCAGGAGACTTCATATTCTCAGAAGAGAAACCGGAACATCCATTCACGGAGACTATAGAAACTCTAGCCACAAAAGTCGAAAAATTCTAATCGTTCAGTTTTCTTTCATATTTTTCTCTAGCCTTCTTCGCATCCTCAGCAAATTTCCTAAGCCGCCTAAGCTCAATCTTCTTTTCAGGCAAAGTTTCAGGAGCAAACACCAAAGGTATAACAGCAACAAATAGGAAAAAGCTCGCCAAAGAGAAAGCAGCAACCAACGGAACATCTTCAACAAATGACTGAGGTAACAGTAGGGGTATGATGGTACTGAGAAAATATGGGATACTTCCTAGTGTGTAATACTTTTCGCTTCTGCCTGATTGAGCTAAGTCGCCCCACAGGATTAAAACAAATATGAGTGAGAATATTCCCCAGGCAACGCCATCGACAAGGAAGTATAAATTCCATAATTCCACAGAATCCTGAACGATCCCAATTATTGCATAAGCGACACCTAACGCAACAAACCCAGACAGTATAATTTTCTTTCTACCAATCCAATCGCATAGCAGTCCTCCAATCAATATAGCAAGAGTTGCAACTAATGGTTCCACAACAGCCATAGTCTCGAGTAAACTGCTATTCCATGACTGTAGATAATTGCTCACAAGAACTCTCTCAAATTCATTTATGAGAGGAAACATAGACCAAACGATAAAATAAAGTTGAAAAGTTCTATCACGTAAAATCGAAACAAAAGAGGCACTTGTTGTTATCTGTGAAGAAGACTGTTTTTCAGGCTTTAGAAAGAATACAATTAACCCCAGTCCTCTTAGAAGAGCAAAAAATACCGAAACTATTGCCAAATCAAATATGCCAAATAGAATTCCAAAAAAAATAACACTAATATTTGCAATCAAAAAGGTTATTGCGCCTATGCGTCCCCTATTTTCAACAGTTGTACATTCTGCGAAATATGCTAAACATGATGGTATACCTAAACCAAATGAAGCCCCTAAAAGAAGGGACACACTCCAAACCTGAAAATAAGTAACATTGATGAGTAGAGCAGGCAATAACGATGTAATAGCTCCTAAAACGGTCCATGTACAAAGAAATTTGAGCCTATCAACTTTTTTTGACAAAAAAGCTCCAAGTATGCTAGTTCCTATTATTGAAAGATAAAAAGTAGCCCAAATGGCAAGATTTTCTGTATTTCTTGGTTCGAGGCCGATTAGTAGCTGGTTTAACACCCGCGATGCCATGAAGTACCATCCAAAAACACTGAGAAATAGGATGGTTATTGCAAAAAAGCCTCTCTTACCGATACCATGTTCGCCTAAGAACCTTCGAAGCATTCGCTATACACTGCCCATAGTTCAAAGTGAGTGGTCTGTCAATTAAGATTTTAGAACTACAAACCATGATTTTAGATTAGTATTCTGAGATTCTGTAGATGTGCTGAAGATGTCTTATATCTGTAGATGTGTTGAACAAGACTTATATAGGGATATATGTACAACACATATACAAGTGATTAAAGATGAAGAATAAATTACCCGTTCGCTACCACTGGTGGTAGTAGATAGCTTCGCCAATCAGGAAGAAGCATTCCATTAATCAATAGAGCTAAGAGCTTTTTATTAAACTTGGTTAATTCTATTTTATTATAAGCATCTTCAGCCAATTCTTTCATGTACTTGTTCATGAGAACAAATCCTCCTGCCTTATCGACAATCGCTGAAAGTTTTTCAACATCCTTTTCTGTTACTGTCTTATTGATAAGGTCCGAGACAGAGGATTTCATTTCAGGATTCTGTAAAGCGTAAAGGAATACGAGGGATAGGTGTTCCTTTTTTATTCGGTGGATTGTTTCTTCCGGGTCGAACATGTCTACCATATCGTTTCGCAATATCAATAACATCCCCAAGAGCCTGCCGTATTCTCCAAGAGCCTCAATTTCTTCTTTAGATCCACCACCAACGATAGCGCTGATCCGGGTACAGGCTTCAACATCAGCTGCTTTCTTTCTCACAACACAAAGGTAATCTTCTGGCGTTACATCCACTCGTCCTCGAAATTGAAGTTCAAGCGCTACTGCATCTCCAAGCTCAAAAAACGTTCTCTTAATTATGTCGCTTATGACAGCGATTTGTTCAGCCGGAACTCCTTTCTCAACTGCCGTGTATAGCACGGTAAAACCTTTGAACAAGAGAGCATCCCCTACAAGCAAAGCTATGTCTTTGCCGAATTTTCCAAGAACTGTAGGCCGGTCCCCTTTGTTTTCGGATTGATCGATGATGTCGTCGTGTATGTCTATACCTCCACTGATCAAAGACATCGAGATAGCAATAGGCGTAGTTATATCGGGGTCGCCGCCTACGGCTTCGCAGACCAGAGAAAGCAATGCTGGTCTAGTGACGTCGTGCCAGTATTCGTTCATGAAGTATTTTAGAGCTTCATGGACCTCTTTGGATTCGATTTTTTCTTCCAAAACCGTTTTTCTAGCCATTTCTAGGGTTTTTTTACCTCTTTCTTCAAGAAATTTTAGTAATTGTTCGCTAATTTCTTCTTGTTTAGTTGTTTCATTCATGTCTATGCCTCTCTTATGTCCAGTCCTTTTAGTTGTTCTTTCAGTAATTCGTGGTATGCGTTAATGAGCTGTGTCCCCTTTGGGGTGATCTGGTAAACTTTTCGTACGCGTCCTTCTTTGGTTATTTTTTCGCTTCTGGCGTATCCTTCTGCTTCTAGGCTGTTGAGGAGGGGGTAGAGGGCGCCGTGTCTAAGTTTTATTCCGAAGAGTCTCCGGGTTTTCTTGATGATTTTGTAGCCCCACATTGGCTCTGCTTGGATGAGCCTCAAAACTAGGATGTCGAGGAAGTTTCTGGTTATGCGTTGAACAATTCGTTTCTTTGGGTCTTCCGTCAACCTTTTCCGTTTCCTGTCTTCTTATTTGATAGTTGGATGCCTTTGTTTATTTAAGTTGTCCAAGTTTTTGCATGGTTTTGGTATGCTCTGGTATGCTTCTTTATGTTGTGTGGTCGCACGAACCTTTATATCTCCTTTAGTATACTATAAAATATGTAATATGTCAGGAAAAGGACATATTGTATATGAGTAAAACGGAAGAACTGTAAAACAAAAATACAAGAAGGAAAACAAAATGAGACAAAAACTAAGAGAGGTCCAAATAAAACTCATGAGAGGCCTACTAGACCTCGTCATACTCCAATTCTTAAACGTGAACCCCATGCACGGATACAAAATCATCACCAGTATCCGAAAAAACTTCGGAGTATATTTTGGCCCAAGCACAATATATCCCCTGCTTGGCGTCCTAGAAGAGAAAGGCTACATCAAGAGCCAATGGAACCTAAACAGCGACCGACCCAGAAAAGTCTACTCCCTAACCCCTGAAGGCAGCAACCTGCTGAATGGCACCGAAGAGTCCCTTAACCACATCTGCCACAGACTCAGCAGCATAGGGCTAAACCGGATACCCCTCAACGGCAACAACGGCGCTCTGAAACAGCCGCAACAGTTAATCTAGCCGCCACAAAAAAATAGGATACAACAAAACAACCGCCATCACACAGCCTCAGCTTCTTCCATGAACCATTTTGTTCCCTTTTTCAGAATATTCCCAGTTCTGACATATACGCCCTAACCACCGTTTTCACCCAGTTTTATGGAAATAAATTCTGAGAGCAGACAGCATAACCCAGGTGACAGCCGCCATCGACGATACAGTCTCGGGCACCGCAATCCCCGCACTGTACATGTCCAGCCCATACAATATCCATGAAACAGAGCCGATAACCAAAGCTGCAAACGCCAGAACCGACCTTTTCTCTACAGCATAGCTGATGGAGGCGAAGCCCAGAGCCGCAAAGAACAGCACCGAAACCAGAAAATGAAGAGACCCGTACACCTCATCAAATGTGGCGACCAACTGAAGCGTTAATCCCACTATTACCAGAACGTAGCTGGTGTATTTGGCGTGTTTCCTGAAGCTTGTAATCGAGTAAAGGATTATGAGGAATCCGCATAGAAGCAAGCCGAAGTTGAACAGCGGCGCCACCTCACTTTTAGATGCCACATCAGTTGCAGCGGAACGCCCTAGGTCGCTCAAAGCATTGCTTCCCCAGCTGAACCACGGCGACAAAACTATGGACGCAGCTATGAAAAAAATCGCAACCAAAGGTGCAAGGATGCCAAGCAGAGCATAGTTCCGTTCATTCAATGCGCCGATGAACCCCCACTATTTATTACCCTTCCCTTAATTAAATGATGGATGGAGAAAATGTATGTCAGGAGCTGAAACTCTTATCCCTTTTCTCAGAGACAAGGGAAAAGGGGACCAACCAACCATCATAATAGACAGCCGCGAAGCGAAAACAGCGCCCAAAATAGTCAAGGGACTGAAGGAGCTGGGCGCAGACATCAGCATAAGATACCTGGAGAAGGGAGACTACGTTATTTCAAGCCTCTGTGCATTTGAAAGAAAAACTGTCAGCGACTTCGTTTACACGCTTACGCGGAGGTACCTTTTCGATCAGCTGTTCACGCTGCAGGATTGTTATGAGAAGCCCTTCGTTCTGATAGAAGGCTACCTGCCCATCGTCTACAAGTACAGCAAGATTCAGCCCGCCTCGGTTTGGGGAGCCATGTTCGCCTTGGCTAAACAGGGAATCAATCTAATCCATACAAACAGCTACAAGGAAACTGTAGACTTTCTGTATACAGCTGCGAAACAGGAACAAATCGTTGAGAAGAGGTCTCCAGTTGTGCATCCAGTAAAAAAGCATGATACCTTGGCTGATGCCCAGATATTTTTTATGGCTAGCCTCCCCAACATCGGCAGAGAAAAGGCAGTAGCACTTCTGAACTCTTACCAGTGCCCATTAAATGCCCTCGTGAATGTGGACCAGTGGTCAAAGGATGTTCACGGCTTAGGACCAAAAATCACCAAAAAAGTGAAAGACGTTATCCACAAAACCTACGAAGAAACAGAGAAACCTGAAAACTAGCAAAACATGCACTTGTTTCTTCAACTCACATATCGATTATGATTTAAGTTTGGCTGACAAATAAGTTTGAGAGGAAAAAGTTTTGACCGCTTCCGAAAAACCCGATTTTGACCACATCTTCAGAGCCTACGACATAAGAGGAATCTTCGGCAAAGACCTTACAGAAGAGGTTGCAGCCCGTATAGGAGCAGCCTTCGCCAAATTCGTGGAAGGCAAAGCGGTTGCAGTCGGCAGAGACGTCAGAATCAGCGGAGAAAAACTTCGAGACGCCCTAGTTTCCGGGCTTGTCACCCGCTGCAACGTGACTGACGTAGGCGTGGTTCCGACTCCTCTACTCTATTTTGCATTAAATCGTCTCAGGAAGGACGCGGGAATCATGGTCACTGCATCCCACAACCCGCCCCAATGGAACGGATTCAAGGTGTTCAGGGGAAATGGGGGAAGCATTTACGGCAAGGACATGGAAACAGTTAGAGAGTATGCAAGGGCTGTTGACCCGAAAAAGTTGGGTGAAAAAAAGGGAACGGCAACTAGTCATGAGGGCATAATCGGGGAGTATCAGGATTTTGTTCACAGCAAGATACAGCTTGAAAGAAAACTCACGGTTGTAGCCGACACCGCAAACGGCACCTGCGGACTAGTAGCTCCAGTCCTGTTCGAAAGGTTAGGATGTGACGTCTTAACTTTGAACAAGGAGCCGGACGGCACTTTTCCTGCGCATTTGCCCGTGCCAAAAGAAGAGACCTTGGGTGAATTGATGAAGGAAGTTGTTAGGCGCAAGGCTGATTTTGGAGTAGGATACGACGGGGACGGCGACAGAGCAGTGTTCATCGACGAGAAGGGCAACCTTATCCCCGGGGACCTGACATTGCTGATCTTCGCCAAAGACATTCTCCAAAAAAACCGCGGCGGAAAAGTGATTTACGAGCTGAGCTGCTCCATGGCTGTTGAAGAGTACGTGAAGAAACTGGGCGGAATCCCGCTTGTTGAGCGGGTTGGACACACATTCATAATGGACAAGATGATTGGCGAGAAGGCTCTGCTGGGAGGAGAAAAGAGCAGCCACTTCTATTTCGCTGATGTCTACGGCATGGATGACGGCGTATATGCAAGCATGAAGATGGCTGAGATACTGTCCAAAAGCGATGAGAAACTGTCAGAGATGGTTGCTTCCCTGCCCCAGTATCCGTCAGTGTACGAGAAGAACTTTGAGTGCCCCGACAAGCGGAAATTTAGGGTTATAGAAAACGTTCGGCGTCAATTCAAGAGGTATGGACTGAAAACCTTGGACATTGACGGAGTGAAGTTGATAGAGGAGGACGGCTGGGTGATCCTGAGAGCCTCCAACACTGAGCCGGTTATAAGAGTCTCTGCGGAGGCTAGAACAAAAGAGAAACTGGAAAAACTTTACTATTTTGCAGTAACAGAACTAAACAAAGCAATGAAAGGTGATTAATTGCAGACAATCATCCTTGCGGGAGGAGAAGGAAAAAGGGTTTTTCCCCTTGCCGTGAACAGACCTAAACCCATGTTCAAACTTTTAGGAAAACCCCTGATTCACCATGTTATAGACACCCTGAAGGAAGCGGGCTTAAAAGACTACGTCATCGTGGTGGGTCACCGGGGAGAACAGATAAAAGATTACCTGAAAGACGGCGGCAAACTCGGAGTCAACATCGACTACACAATCCAGAAAGAACCTGTGGGGATGGCGGATGCCCTAGAAACCGCGAAGAGTTTGGCAGAAGACCACTTTTTCGTTGTCAATGCTGACGACATTTTCGAAGCCTCCCTGATAAAGCAGATGATCAACCAATTTAGGGGAGGAAACGCGGAGATAGTTCTCTCCTGCAAACCCGTCCAAGAAACATGGAAGTTTGGGATAATCCGCGTTGAGGACGAAAAGGTAACAGATTTTGTTGAAAAGCCTCCGAAAGGCAAGGAACCAAGCAACTTGGCTGTGGTTGGCGTTTACATTCTGCCCAAACAGATTTTTGATTACTATAAGAGTATCCCCGTTTCAGATCACCAGTACGAGGATGCAATACTGCAGTTTATCAAGGACAGGAACGTTGTCAAAGCCGTAAGCTATGACGGATTTTTTGCGGGCTACAAGTATCCGTGGGACCTCTTCACCATAAACAGGCACCTCATGGACAGGAAACTAACCAAGCAGACAATTGAGGAGGATGTGAAGATTTCTGGGCGAGCCACAGTTGAGGGCAGAGTCTGGTTAGGGCGAGGAACAAAAGTGTTTGAGGGCGCCTGCGTAAGGGGACCATGCTACATAGGCGAGAACAGCGTTGTTGGGGGCAACAGTTTGGTCCGCGATTACTCTTCCCTGGGCAGAGGCTGCGTTGTGGGTTTCTCAACAGAAATCAAGCATTCTCTTATCGGCGACGACTGCTGGTTCCACATGAACTACATCGGCGACTCCATAATCGCCAACAACTGCCTCTTCGGCGCAGGAACAATAACCGCCAACTTCCGCTTTGATGAAAAGAACGTGCAAGTTAGGATTGGAGACGAAAGGATAGATTCAGGCACAAACAAGCTGGGCGCCATAATCGGAGACAACTGCAAAACAGGAATCAACTCATGTTTGGAGCCGGGCGTAAAGGTTGGTCCCCAGAGCATGGTTGGACCTAATGTGGATCTTCAAGACGATTTGGAGCCGGGGAAAATCATTTTTGTGGACAAGAACAGCTACGTAACGAAAGAGAACAAGATAGCCGTTTCATCTGAAAGCAAAAAGCAGCTTATGAAGAAACTTATGAAACCTGAACGATAACGGCGGAGACTTTGTAACTCTGAGAGAATGCTTCAAATTCTACATTTTTTGGCTGTTTGGGTCAAGAATAGGTGGCGATTTTGTAGAAATAAATAAGTTCTTCTCTTTCTATTTAGTGGCTAGGTGTTATGATGTCAGTAGCTAAAAGAAAGTTCTTAGGAGAGATAGGAGCACTCCTCGACAAAGCAGTCATGGTCACCACGGTTAATGACAAAAAATATAGCGGAACCCTGTCCGGCATAGACCCGGATAGTCTGAGCCTCTCATTGTCAGATGCTAAGGACGAAGAAGGCACACAACTACACAGAGTGTTTCTGAGTGGCAGTGTTGTCGCCCAAATCTTCACCATGGAGAAACCCTTCGATTTGAAGGGGCTATCCGAGCGCCTTGAAAAGGTCTTTCCAACAATGGTTAAACTATACGAGGATAAAGGGTTCATCTGGGTCATGGAAAAGGTCAAAGTAACTGAAAAGGGCGTTGTTGAGGGTTCAGGTCCGATAGCCGAGCGAGTGCATCGAGTCTACGGTTTGTTCACTAAAGAAGCAGCAGCTAAATAAACCAGCGGAAATCCGCTTCCCGATCCTTTTTTTCTATTGAAGAAGGAGAAACAATACCGAAAGACTTGAGTATGTTACCCGTTTCTTCTGCAGCAGAGCCTAGGTTCTTCAGACTTATTTTCAGATGCAGCATCTTACGAAGAGCCTTCAGGACCTCCCGCGTAGCCACCGGGTCTGGATACAATCCAGATGTTTCAGCTAAGAGACATAGACCCTTCATGTTCCTCAATTTGCACAATCCGACAAGGAGTCCCGCCACCCCAAAGATGTGCCCTTTCATGACCTTGGCGCCGAGACCTAAAGCTTCCTGCAAGGTTTCCGTGTCTGAGGCTGTGCAGTAGAGCTCCGGTTTTTCAACTTTTTCTTCCTTTTTTAGTCCCCCCACCGTCAAAATGTAATTGCATCCAAGCTCTTCGCTTATGTCCAAGATTTTTCCGCAGAGCTCATACTGTCCAACCGTCGTTAGAGCCTGTGTGTTGCCGTAGAGAATAAGGAGGTCTCTTTCGCCATCTTTTCCTTTGTGATAATAGAGCTGGATTGTTGGAAAGAAAGTTCCTCCATTGCCTGTGGATATGGCAAGGTCTTGGAAGGCGGAGGATTGAATTTCCGCGAACAGTTTTGCTTTCAACTCTTTGATTAGATGTAAAGTTGCGATGTTGGCGACAAATCCGATGCCGGGTAACCCCTCAATCAGAACAGGGTCGTTTAAGACCGGTTTTTCGTAAACTTGAACTTTGCATACCATAGTCGTTAACCTTCAGCGAAACCAGCACAATTAAGAGAAGGATTTTCAATATAAGTGTGTCTTGGCGGTTTCCACATGTCCTTTGAGATAGTAAACAGAGATTTGTTGGCTCGAATAGGCAGACTCGAAACCAAAAGCGGATTCGTAGAGACGCCGCTGCTGCTGCCGGTAATAAATCCTAACGTTCAAACGGTTCTTCCCAAAACTTTAGAGGAAAAGTTTGGCTGCCGAGCCCTCATAACCAACGCCTACATAATACAAAAGAACTTCAAAGAAACCGCAACCGAAAAGGGATTACACGACTTCTTGAAC
>Ga0315545_1004666_pt1 | contig 11240 bp, 8 predicted proteins | sample SalMarSW160210MG_FD_203096 | JGI IMG/M metagenome (GOLD analysis project Ga0315545, IMG submission 203096) | Salt marsh sediment microbial communities from the Plum Island Ecosystem LTER, Massachusetts, United States - Salt Marsh Sediment SW1602-10 ...
AGGGGTCAGTGTTTTAGGGTCGAACTCCAGCGAGGCGTTATTCAGGCCGGGGGTGGTGTGGGCAAAAGCCTTGAGGTCGCTGAAATGCGTGGTGGCGACCGTCAGCGTGCCGCGGGCAAGGAAATGCCGCAATATCGCCTGTGCCAGGGCGGAGCCCTCGGTGGGGTCGGTGCTGGTGCCAAGTTCGTCGAGGAGCACCAGGCTTTTACCGGTGGCCTGCCCGATGATGCGGACGATGTTGCCCATGTGCCAGCTGAAGGTGGAAAGCGTCTGCTCGATGCTTTGTTCGTCGCCGATATCGGTGAAAACGCCGTCGAAAAGCGGCAACCGGCTATCCCCGTCGGCGGGGACCGGTATACCGGACTGCGCCATGACGCTCAAAAGGCCGATGGTCTTGAGCGTCACCGTCTTGCCGCCGGTGTTGGGGCCGGTAATCACCAGCACCGAAAAGCCGTCCCCCAGTTCCACAGAAAACGGCACGGCCTCATCGCCGAGGAGAGGATGACGGGCATTGACGAGTTTCAACGAATCATTCTTATTTTGTCCGTCGCCGGCAGGGTCGGCAATATGCGGTTCGGCGGAGTTGATGCGGCCGGCATACCTTGCCTTGGCCAGTATCAGGTCAAGTTCCGCCGTCAGCTCGATGCTGTGGTTAATATCATCACGCTGGGCGCCTACCTCGGCGCTTAGCAGGCGCAGGACCTTCTCAATCTCGTGCCTTTCTTCAGCCACCAGTTCGCGTATGGCGTTGCCCAGTCCCACGGTAGCCGTCGGCTCCATGAAGACCGTGGCGCCGGTGTTGGATATGTCGTGGACGATGCCCTTAATATCGTGGCGGTGTTCAACTTTTACGAGGATGACGTAGCGTCCGTCACGCTCGGTGATGACGTCTTCCTGAAGAAGGCGCTCGCCCCGGGGCGAACGCACAATGCCCTCCAGCTTTTCCAGTATCTGGCTGCGTGCTGTACGCAGCTGCGACCGTATATTCGCCAGATCCGGCGAGGCGGTATCCAGCACCTCTCCGGCGGGGTCGAGGCAGGCGCCGATGTCTTTTTCAATCTGGTGAAGCTCCGCGATGCCCCCGGCGATATCCCATAGCAAAGGAAAGTCTTCTGAAATGCTTTTAAGATACCTGCGGAGGTCATGGAGGGCGGCAAGGGTCTGCTGGACTTCCAACAGGCTCAAAGGGTCGAGGATGCCTTCCAGCGCCGCAAGTTTAGTTTTCTCGCGGATATCATGCGCGCTCCCGATGGTAAAGCCCTTGTCCATGGCCAGCAGCTGGCGCGCCTCTGCAGTCTGCTGAAGCAGCAGGGAAATCCGCGCGTAATCCTGCAGCGGCTGAAGACCTAACGCCAGTTCGCGGCTGGCGGAGAAAGAAGTGTAATCGGCCAGTATTTCCCTGATATGGGGAAACTCCAGCATTTCCAGGCTTTTGTCATCCATAAAATTATCCTGATTAAAAGACTGGTCTATTATAACACGAGTGAGTTGTTTTGCTAATACAAAAAGGGGGAGCCTTGAGCTCCCCCTTCGCTTCCATGGACGTTATCTCGAACGAGATTATTCTACAGTTACGTTTACCGTCAGGGTATAGGTGGCATCGCCTTCTTCCCAGGAGCGGCCGTAGCTGAAGGTGATGGTGGCGGAACCGGCGGCCTTGGTATCGAACACCCAGACATCAGTGCCGGGAGCGCCCATCAGATCCGTGTCCTCCGGCTCGACATAATTGTAGGATTGCTGCGCAATAACCGACGTGTTGCTTATTTGAGCGTCTCCCCACTGATAACCGGTGGTGGGGTTGGCGCCCAGTTTGACCGTGAGAGTTCCGGACGAGCCGACCTCGACGCTCTTGACGATATTGTTTTGCGCCGTAAAGTCATCAAGAGAAAGCTCGATGGTCTGGTCACCTGCTCCTCCGTCTCCGCCACACCCTAAAGCCAGCAGGGGCAGTAACAGTAAAGCGGCCAGACTTAAGACTACCAGTTTTTTCATTTACGTATCCTCCGTTTTATTTTTTATTTTAAATACAAGCATTCAATGATGTTAATGGTATATATATTAATGATATCAGACACGGTGGGTTTCGTCCAATGTCAAAAACACCTAAAATATCAGATTAATATTGATAGGTTGATATATAGTTTAATTTTTTTCAATTACATATTAATCGTTATATAATAAAAAGACTTAAATAATTACAGTCCAGCTTAACGAGGAGGTTTAGACAATGACGGACTACACGGCGATTAAGAAGAAGGTAGATGAACTGGCGGAAAGAGTCTGGAACGTAGAGGGTATTGAGGCCAGAGTAAAAAAGATGATAAAAGAAGGGATTCCACGTAAAAAACTCGACCCCAAAGAGATGATAGCCAATAAAGAAAAAATCCTGGACCATGTGCAGTTGCTGGCGGAAGAGAATAACTTCATTCTCAAGAACTGTGCTCAAGCCACGGCTCTGGCGCTCTTTGAAGAATTCGGGCTGGGAAGCATGCAGATAATTAAAGCGCTGACTCCTTTTCCCGGCGTCGCCGGGACGGGGAATATTTGCGGGGGTATTAGCGGAAGCCTGATTACGTTCGGGCTTTACTTCGGGACCGATAACCCGATGGACGCCGAGGCAACCAATAAGGTCATTTCTGTATCACAGAAGTTCATGGCTTATTTTGAAGACGCAGTGGGGCATTTATACTGTTCCGATATTATCGAGAAGTTAATAATGGGAAGGCGATTGAATCCGGGCGACAGTGAAGAGGCAATGAGGACTTTCGCGGCGGCTAAGGGTTTTGAGAAATGCGGCTTGCCACCGGGCACGGGGGCCAGACTTGCCGCGGGGTTTATCATTGATAGCATGAAATAAAAAGGCTAAGCAATAATGGCAAAGATGGAATTAGCGGGTATGACGCTGGAGGTTGACGAGCATGGCTTTATGCAGGAAACCGACAGGTGGAATGAAGATATTGCCAGGGCTTACGGGGCGTTAGAGGGCGTTAATGAACTGACGGAAGACCACTGGAAAGCCATCAATTACCTGCGCAGCTATTACCTGGAAAATGGTATCTGCCCGATGGTGAGGCGGCTTACCAAGGAGACCGGATTCAGTTTAAAAAAGCTTTATGACCTTTTCCCGGAGGGACCCACCAACTCGGCGTGCAAGTGGGCGGGATTGCCCAAGGCGACGGGGTGTTTTTAGGTAGCGGCTGCTGATATTTTGCTAGAGACGGGCAGGGTAAAGGTAAAAGTACTTCCTTTGCCAGGCCGGCTCTCGACGCTGATTTTCCCGCCGTGTGCCTCCACAAGCCTTTTGGTGATGGTTAGACCCAGGCCGCTGCCTCCGGTAGTCCTGGTGCGGGACTTGTCCACCCGGTAAAACCGCTCGAAAATCATCGGCAGGTCTTCAGACGGGATGCCTTTGCCCGTATCCGCTACGCTTACGGATATCAGGTTGGTTTTCTCAAGGGCTTTTACCGTTATTTTTCCTTTTTTGCCGGTATGGGCGATGGAATTATCCAGCAGATTATAAAGTACCTGCTTGATGCGGTGGGCATCGATGTTAAGTGCCGGAAGTTCATCCGGCAGTTCGGCGATTAGCTTTAGGCCTTTAGCGGCTGCCTTGCTCTGCGAGGCATCTACAGCTTCCTGAATGAGGCTTTTGATATTTTCCGACTGAAACGTCATCTTGAGTTCGCCGGCATCGGCGAGGCTCAATTCCTGGAGGTCGGCGACGAGGTGGGACAGCGACGATGCCTCCTCATTAAGGGAGCGGATAGTCGCTTCGTCAGGCTTGACAACGCCGTCGTTAATTGCCTCCAGATAGCCCTTGAGATTGGACAGGGGTGTTCTTAACTCGTGGGCGACGTCGGCCACCATATCGCGCCTTAATCGTTCGTTGCGCTCCAGGTTTTTAGCCATGGAATTAAAGGAATTTGCCAGTTCCCCCAGCTCGCCCCTGTCTTTATCTTCAACCCGATGAGAAAAATTACCCCGCCCGAACTGCCTGGTAGCGTTAATAAGGGATTTGACCGGTGCAAGGATACGCCTTGAAAGTAAGAAAGCAAGTAATACGGCCAGGACGATAGCCACCAGACCTCCCCAGAGATAGTAGCTTCCGATGCTGTCGTAAGTTATCTGCAGCGCCGTGCTGTTGATATTGGGAAAATCACCGTGGACGACATAGAGCATACCGATAGTGTCGGAGGTTATTGACGCTATCCATGGCTTTCCCTGTCCGTGTGGAATGATAATTTCGAGCAACTGGCCGGTACTAGATATCGGGATTTGCGCCATCTCCTTATCGACCAGACTGTCGCTATAGGCGCTGCCCAGGAGCTGGCCGTCGGAGTCTGCCACGACGACGTTATTGTTGTCTGTCAGTATAATCCGCCGCTGGTATAATTGCCCCCACTGCTCGATGAAGGGCTGGATGCTATCCCAGTTATTTACTATCTGGAAGTAGCGGGATAGTTCTTGCTGCATGCTCTTATTCTGGTTAAGCTCCAGGCGCTCTCCCATCTGGGTAATTTCATTGCGGGTGTTCTGGTAGGTCAGGAAGAACGCGGCGCCGATGGTGACAATGATGACGACGGTGAAAGCGGCGAGAAGACGGAAATTGAGGTTATGTATCACGGTCATTCTCCAGGAGCTTGTAGCCGGCCCCGTAAACGGTCTTGATGTAACTGGGGTGGCGGGGGTCGGGTTCAAGTTTGCGGCGCAGCTTGAGGATATGGACGTCGATAGTACGGTCGAAGCTGTCGAAATCATGACCGAGGGCTTTATCAATAATTTGCGCCCGACTGAAAACACGGCCGGGCTCTTTAATCAGCACGCCCAGTATTTTGAACTCGATGGGGGTGAGGCTCAAGGGCTTGTCGTCCAGATAGGCTTCGTGCTTGAGGAAATTGACTGATATAGAGCCGTACTCGATTTTATCCGGGCCGCGCTCTCCGGGGAGGCGGCGCAGCACCGCCCGCACCCTGGCGGCCAACTCTCTGGGACTGAACGGCTTGGTTACATAGTCGTCCGCGCCGATATTCAGGCCGGTCAGACGGTCGTCGTCGGTGGTCATGGCGGTAAGCATGATAATGGGGACATCCGATTCCTGCCGGAGGGTACGGCACACGTCCAGTCCGTTCATACCCGGCAGCATGAGGTCGAGCACTATCAGGTCGGGTCGACTCTCCCGCGCTATGCGCAGGGCATCGTTGCCGTCGTAAGCAGTAAGTACACGGTAGCCGTCGCGGTTAAGGTAAAGCTTCACCAGTTCCACGGTTTTTACATCATCGTCAACGACTAATACTCTTTTACCGGACATATATAAATCCTGCTATTTCAGACTTACGTATAATGTTATAACACAAATATTAAGAAAATGTTAATAAAACAGGAGCGGGAGGATTCCCCCCACTCCTGTCCTGTGTTTCAAATATGGGTATGATTCTTTATATTATTCAGACCAGCAGTCGTGAGACTGTAAACGAAGGCCTATCCCGTTTCCACCTCCTGTGCCGAATTGTCCCTGGTGCCTGTTGCCGAAGAACATCATGCCGCCGCCATTGCCGCTATGACCGAACATGCCGAGGATATCCGGTCGCGACTCCAGCCATTGCTGAAATTCATCCGTAAGAATATCGGGTCGGGCTTCCAGCCACGCCCTGAATTCGTCGGCCTGTTCCTGTGTGATTTTACCCAGTTCCACGAGTTTATCCAGGAAGTGATAACGATTTTCGGTCCTGATTTCCTGTCGGGCCTGCACAAAGGCGCTTCCCAGCTCCTCCGAATCGATAGCGGTGCCCGTGTTCTGCTCGTAGATTTCAGCTGTCTTTTCCATCAGGCCGGATGTGATATTCTGGTCCTGTCCCGCGGTTTCATCGTCCGCGCGCGCCACGGCTACCACTCCTACCGTCGCTATCAGCATCACTACTACCAGTACCTCAATGATGATGATTTTATTGTTTCGCAACATAAAGAATCACCTCCTTTCCTGGCTTGCTAAAGTAAAAATAACAGGTAATTATTAAAACATGATTAAGATTCAAGGAGAAATAAGCCCGATTGCCGCCGCACGGGTGATATTGGTCACATACAGGAGACATATAAAACAGGTAAGATTTGCTATAAAGGACATAACGCGTAATCAGATAGAGAACAAATAACTATGGCTCAAATTACAAAAGAACTGCAAAAAATCCAAATCCGTGTCACCGGCATGACTTGAACTACCTGCGCGGCTACCGTGGAGAAAGCCTTGCAGGAAATCGATGGTGTGGAGAATGCCAGTGTCAGCTTTGCCTCGGAGAGGGCTTCGCTGGAGTACGACCCTAAAAAGGTGAACATTTCCACTCTGGTGGATGCTATTATCCAAACGGGCTACGGCGTAGCCACTCAAAAATCAAATTTCCCGGTGCAGGGGATGACATGCGCTTCGTGTGTCGCCCGCGTTGAAGAGGCCCTGAAAAGCGTGCCCGGGGTGGTGACCGCGAGCGTTAACCTGGCGTCGGAAAAGGCCTCGGTGGAGTATCTGGAAGGAACGGACGTATCTGAATTACGTCGGGCGGTCAAGGACGCCGGTTATGAGCTGGGCAAAGAGGCTGAATCGACGGAAGACATTACCGCCGCCGCCGAGCGCGAGATAAAAAGGGTGAGGAATAACTTAATCCTGGCGGCCGGCCTGGGCATTATTATCATGGCCATTATGTTTGCGCCTCGCTTTGCCGGCATGGAGTACGTTGTATGGGCGCTGGCGACGCCGGTGCAGTTCTGGGCTGGGCTGCGTTTTTACAGGGGGGCCTGGGGCGCGCTTAAGCACCGCACCGCCGACATGAATACTCTGATAGCCGTGGGCACCTCGGCGGCCTATTTTTACAGCGTGGTGGCGGTATTATTTCCTTCAGTTTTAACCGTAGGCGGTACGGCGCCCAATTTATATTTCGATACCTCGGCGATGATTATCGCCTTTATTTTGCTAGGGCGTTTCCTGGAGGCGAGGGCTAAGGGGCAGACCTCGGCGGCGATTAAGAAACTTATCGGCCTGCAGCCAAAGAATGCCCTGGTCATACGCGACGGCAAAGAACAGGAAATACCGGTCGAAGAGATGCAGGTCGGCGACCTTGTCCTGGTGCGTCCCGGGGAGCGTATTCCGGTTGACGGCGTTGTCAAGAAGGGCAGGCCGGCGATTGATGAATCGATGGTCACCGGCGAGAGCCTGCCGGTGGAGAAAAGAGCAGGGGACGAGGTAATCGGGGCGACCATCAACAAGACCGGCAGCTTTCAGTTCGAGGCTGCCCGCGTGGGTAAGGATACCGCCCTGGCGCGTATCGTCCGGCTGGTGGAAGAAGCCCAGGGCAGCAAGGCACCCATCCAGCGCCTCGCCGATGTGATCGCCAGCTACTTCGTGCCGGTGGTTATCGGCATCGCTGTTATTACTTTTATCATCTGGTACTTTTTGGGTCCGTCACCCTCGCTTACCTTCGCTTTTTTGAATTTCATCGCCGTACTGATTATCGCTTGTCCCTGCGCCCTGGGACTGGCCACGCCGACAGCGATTATGGTGGGCACGGGCAAAGGGGCGGAGCATGGCGTTCTTATCCGCAGCGCCGGCGCGCTGGAGCGACTTTACAAGGTCAACACGGTGCTGCTGGACAAGACCGGGACGCTTACGGAGGGCAAGCCGCGCGTCACCGACGTTATTGCCGGTGATTCCTATTCCGAGGAGGAAGTGTTGCGATTGGCGGCTTCCGTTGAGCACGACTCGGAACACCCGCTGGCTGAAGCGGTGGTCAAAGCCGCCGGAGAAAAGGGGTTGTCTTTAGCGAGAATCAGCAACTTTAAGGCTATTCCCGGGCACGGCGCCGGGGCGCGCTTGGCGGGTAAAAAATACCTGCTGGGCAGTATGAAATTGATGAAGGACAACAAAATCGCGGTTGACGGACTTGAAGAAAAAGTCGGCAAGCTCTGGAATGAGGGCAAGACCGTAATATTCCTAGGGGTGGACGGCAAAGCAGTGGGAATTATCGGGCTGGCGGATACGCTTAAACCGGGCGCGGCGGCAGTAGTGGCGGAAATCAAGCGCCAGGGTATCGATGTAGCCATGGTAACGGGGGACAACAAGCGCGCTGCCGAAGCCATCGCAAGGCAGGCGGGTATCGAGCGCGTGCTGGCGGAGGTACTGCCGGAGCACAAGTCAGAAGAGGTGAAGAAGCTGCAGGAGGAGGGCAGGGTAGTGGCGATGGTCGGCGACGGCATTAATGATGCGCCGGCTCTGGCCCAGGCGGATGTCGGCATCGCTATCGGCACCGGCACGGATGTTGCCATGGAAACGGGGGACATTACGCTTATCCGCGGCGATTTGAGCGGTATCGCGGCGGCCATCTCATTAAGTCGCAGCACGATGCGGACCATCAGGCAGAACCTTTTCTGGGCTTTCGCCTATAATGTGCTGCTGATACCGGTGGCGGCGGGGGTGCTTTACCCGGCTTTTCATACCGCCGGCGTGCCTTCAGGTCTTAAGTTTATACTGGGCGATTACGGGTTCCTGAATCCCATCCTGGCGGCGGTAGCCATGGCGTTAAGCTCGATTACGGTGGTCTCCAACTCGCTGCGTTTGAGGGGCTTCAGGCCTAAAAAGATAGCATAATCATGGAGGTGTAAAAATGGCAATCGACCCGGTATGTAAAATGACGGTTGACGAGAAAAAGGCGGCGGCTACATCGGAGTATAAAGGGGTAAAGTATTATTTCTGTGCCGTGGGCTGTAAAAAAGCTTTCGATAAAGAACCGGAGAAGTACCTGACCAGGAAATAGATATAGTCCTTAATAATATCAAGCAGGGGCTAAGCTTTACATAACACTTGCCCGAGACCTTTTTCGCATCACCAGTAACACGGAGATAGCGGCCACGCCTGCTACTGCCACACCGATTACCAGCCACTGGCTGCTCAATATATCCTGCCATATCGGTGTTTCTTCGTTGATTAGTTCAGAAAGCTCGTCGAGGTTGCTGACCGTCGGAGCGGCTGCGTTTTCCTGGGCGGGAGGTAGATTATCTTCGTCAAGAATCAAGCTAGTAACTTCTTCTTGCGTCTCGTTAGAAGTGGCGTTATCCGTTGTATTATTGGGAGAAATTTCAGGTGGAATATCAATTTCAGTTAGCACAAAGGTTTCCAGAGTGATGCTTTTTTCATTGTTGGTTTCAATAACTTCAACAATATCATCGGACCCGTCGATAAATAATTTAAAAATATTCTGTCCGGATAAAGCTGTCCATTCGAAGAGCACTTCCGTGGAAGAGTCGGCGGGTATCGAGCTTACAGGAAGGCTGGTGTGCAAAATATCATTGATATATAAATCAAGATATGAAGCTTGAGACGGTGTGGCCCCCGAGTTGACTACTGTTATTACAAAGGTAACCGTTTCGTTTTCTGAAAACTGGGTGGGAGAACAGGTTACAGATTCGATAAAAAGGTCGGGCGCCGGGATTACAGCTGTCTTTTCATTATTGAACTCATTGCTTTCACTGACAATGTTTTCTTTATCGACGATTATCTTGAAAGAGTGAAAATCATCGATTATAGTACAGGGGAACGTGCGTGTCAACGTGTCTCCTGGGTTAATTTCTTCTATATAATGATTGCCCATCCAGACTCCATCAACGTAGTAGCTTACATAGCAGCCGTCGCTCTTGTAAGTGCCCTGATTGATAATTGTGAAGGTAATGTCGACGCTATCGCCTATTGAAGGAATTTCCGGAGACCATGTTATAGCCTCTATTGCCAGGTCGGGGGACAAGATTGATATGGTTATTTCTTCGATGTTATTAACTTCATCAATTTCATAATAGTAATCATTATAATCGGCAACCACCTTGATGGTATGTGTACCGGGCGTGGCTATCCAGGTAATGCTGCTGTAAACGGTGCTTTTAGCACTCATATTCCTTATAGGAATAATCTCCACTATTTCTCCATCGATGAAATAAGCAAGGTGTGATAATCCGGCTTTCACGTAGCTGTTGTTTTTAAGTTTGGTAGAAATGGTTACTTCGTCACCAACAGCAGCATTATTTGGTGTACAGGTAAGTTTGGTAATAACGAAATCAACCGTTTTTGGTTCTGCAAGGGGTATTGAGGCTGCCATTTCATTATTGGTTTCATCGCTTTCAGCAACGAAATTACTTGGGTCAACAATGGCTCTCACCTGAAGCGTGGTTTCAGAAGTAAAATATTCATAGCTAAAGCTGACTGTGCCACCGGGGAGTAAGGATTGAATCCTTTTCTTAACCTTGTAGGTGGCTGACATGTAAAAATCGAGGTAACATTCACTTACTGTTTTGTGACCTTGGTTCTCGACCGTTACCGTATAGGTTATCCAGTTGTTTTTGGTCGGTTGAGTTGGTGTCCAGGTAATACTCTGAATCAGGAGATCGGCCGGATTTGCAGCGGGCATGGTCACGCTATAGGTATTATTGGATTCATCACTCTCGAAAATCCAGTTGTCTGGGTCAATAATCACCGAGAGGATATGTTCTTCTGCTCCTGGAAACCATGAGAATGTTTTTGTATTGCTGTAGCCTGAACTTAAGGGTTCAAAGTAGATATATGAATCTAAAAAACCGTCAGCATAAAAGTCCAGTCTTGAAGCAGATGAGGTACCTAAGCCTTTATTCTGAACCGTGATGTGCATGGTAACGTTTTCGGTGTCAATCCGATTTGGGGGTGACCACATAATAGAGGTGACAATCAAATCGGGTGCGGCTGTGCTGTAGGTTACCGTGAGGTCGTTATTCGTTTCGTCACCCTCTATACACTGGTTAAGGACATCAGCGGTTGCTCTTAAAGTATGCTCGCCTGCCAGCGCGGTCCAGGTATAGGTTATCGTTTTACTTTCACCCGGCTCAAGCCACGTACAATCCCGTTGCCCCCTGGTTGCATTGTCAATAAAGAACTCAATGAAACAATAACTGGAAAACTTGTTTCCCTGGTTTTTCACCTGAACCATAAATGTCACCGTTTCGCTCATGGAAACCGTCTGCGGAAGCCATATTATAGACTCAATAATCAGGTCGGCGGCAATAACAGAGAACACGTGATTTTTAGTATTATTGTCCTCGTTTGTTTCGGTGACGGTATGAGTGCTATCGATAATTGCCCTGATAGTGTGGTCGCCTGCCTGCGCCTGCCAGGTGAACTGATAAACAGCGGTACCACCGGCGGATATGGAATCGATTTTGATGGTATCGACGAGACAGTC
>Ga0315545_1004667_pt1 | contig 11239 bp, 7 predicted proteins | sample SalMarSW160210MG_FD_203096 | JGI IMG/M metagenome (GOLD analysis project Ga0315545, IMG submission 203096) | Salt marsh sediment microbial communities from the Plum Island Ecosystem LTER, Massachusetts, United States - Salt Marsh Sediment SW1602-10 ...
AAGCTGAAGCTTGGCATCCTGGCCCACCACGCTCTCCAAGCAGCCAAACGCATCTTCGGAGTGCCCGATTTCCGATACTATGCCCTGGCCGACGGCGTAAAAGCCTTTCTGGCGGGTTGTGAGGCCCCATTTCGGGGAGGAAAGACCCAACCCCGCGCCGATCCGCAGCTCATGTTGCCAATATAGCCAAATTTTTGGGGAAACTCCTGATGGAAAAAGGCGCTTGACACAAGGCGAATGGTGCGGTATATTTCTATTTGGATGTTAGAGCGTCTTACTAACTTTGGCGAGGGAGAGGTCTTTACATATCGTCGTTCTTGGCAGGCCAGTCCGATGTGTTTCTTTCTCCCTCTTTATCCTCATGAAAAAAGGAGGTCTTTGTCGTGAAATCAAAGCGAGGGAGGGGTTTCACCCTCATAGAGCTTCTGGTTGTGATGGCGATTCTGTCAATACTGATGGCGCTTCTGCTGCCCGCTATCCAGACTGCGAAGGAAAAGGCCAGAGAAGCCAGGTGCAAGCAGAACATGAGGAACATCGCCATTGCCATGATGACATTCTCCACCGAGCACGATGAGCACTTGCCGGCGGCGGGAAGGTGCCAGGACAACACCCAGTGGGATTGGACGTGGGGAGGGAACGTGATCGCTGTTCCTACGACAGACCCTGCGGCATGCCAGAGGATAGAAGTAGAAACGGGGTCATTGTGGACCTATATGACCGGCTACGCTCGGGTCGGCCCCTACGGGGACCCAAACGCCCGTGGGATGAAGGACGAATGGTACGCCTCCCCGGATAAAAACCCCTTCCTCTGTCCATCGGTGGGCCCGGTGGGAATGAAACGAGGTTGCAGCTATGCTATGAACCACCGCCTGGATACCTATCCGACTGGGGGATCGGAATACGCTCCAAAGATTGGTATGGAAATATCCCGGATCAAGAGTCAGAGTCAGAAGGTCTTGTTCGTTGACGAGCCGGAATCAACAATCAACGATGGTTTGTTCGTCCCTACTGGCCATGAGAACGACGTCACCGACCTCAGCAAATGGCTGAAGCACTCCGGTGGGGCAAACATAGCTTACTGCGACGGGCACATCGGATGGATCGAAGAGAAAACGTTCTTTGACATGATTTCCAGGGAAGAGCCGAGGTACTGGTTTCCTTCTTTTTAGGCGACAGTAAGCAGATAAGCAAGCGGCCGCTGGCAGGTTATGCCGGCGGCTTTTTTTGTAGTTGGAGACGATAAAAAAGCGAAAGTTTGTCCTTGACTTTCGCCTACTTTTCGCCTACTTATATGGTATCGAAAACATGGAAAACTCAGCTCTGAACTTCACCGAATAAACAGGGTTGAAGCGATGAAAAAAATCGCGCACCTGCACGTCCACAGCAATTACACACTCCTGTCCGGGGCGAACACGATTGACGAGATAGTTCTCGCCGCCGCCAAGATGGGAATGAATTCGATTGCGCTGACGGATACCAACGCGATGTATGGGATTGTTCCCTTCTACCAATCGGCGAAGGCGGCTGGCATCAAGCCGATTCTGGGCACGGAAATCGAGCTGGGAAACCGCTCGGTAGTTCTCCTGGCGAGGAATAACGCGGGTTACAGCTCTCTCTGCCGGATCGTCTCAAGAAGACAGTTCGATGACGAGTTTCCTATGGAGCGTAATCCCTTCAAGAGAAAGCGGGCGAGAAGTGGCCGCACCGAGGGAGAGAAAGCCGCCGCCGAAGTCACCAAGTTCGTCGAGCTTTTGGAGGGCGAGACGGAGAACATCTTCATTCTCGCCGATGACGAGGCTGTCATTTCCGCTCTGGCGCGAACTGACGCCAGAAATAGCCTCTACGTTCGTCTGGAAAACTACGGCGATTATGGGAGTGGGAAAAAATGCCGAGAGCTTGTGGAGCTGGCGCGGCGATGGAATCTTCCTGTGGCGGCGGGCAATGAAGTGCATTTCATCAAGCCCGAAGAATATGCCGTCCACCGTCTTCTCTCCGCCATCAAGGCGAATACGACCCTCGATTCCCTCCCCAACCGGAGGACAGCGTCAGCTCTGTGCTGGATGCGAAGTCCTCAACAGATGCGTTCCCTCTTTCGGGAGTTCCCAGAGGCAGTGGAGAATGCGGAAAGAATCGCCTCTCTATGCGACGTTGACCTCCAGCTCGGGAGGATAAAGCTGCCGATTTTCCCCGTGCCGGAGGGGGAAACGCCGCATTCCTACCTCCGAAGAACCTGCTATCGGGGAGCGGAGAAGAGATATGGAACTATCACCCCGGAGGTTCGCCGGAGATTGGAGCACGAACTGAATGTCATCGGGAAGTTGGGGTATGCGAGTTATTTTCTCGTTGTCTGGGACATCGCCGTTTACGCATATCGCAAGAAGATTCCCTCCGTGGGGAGAGGGTCGGCTGCGAACAGCATCGTCTCCTACTGCTTAGGACTCACCCACGTCTGTCCCATAAGGCATAAGCTCTTTTTCGAGCGATTCCTCAATCTGGAGAGGAAGGATTGTCCCGACGTGGACCTCGATTTCTGCTGGAGGCGAAGGGATGAGGTTCTCGACTACGTCTATAAGAAGTACGGTGAAGATAAGGTGGCGATGATATGCACTTTCAACACCTTCGGCCTGAGAGCTTCCATACGAGAGGTCGCCAAGGTCATGGGGCTGCTCGGCGACGAAATAAGCCGTTTCACGAAACGCATCTCCCATTTCGACTTCGGCTCCATGCAGAGAATCGTCGAGGAAGTCCCCGAATGTCGGGACCTCCCCATTGACAGAGAACCCTGGAAAAGCATCATCCGGATGGCGTCGAGGATTGCGGGTTTTCCCCGTCATTTGGGCACGCATCCGGGGGGAATCGTGATTGCGCCCTCGCCGATAACCGACTTCATGCCGCTTCAGTACGCCGCAAGAGGGCTGGTCATCACGCAATACAGCATGGACCCCGTGGAGGACATGGGGTTGGTGAAAATTGACCTGCTGGGGCAGAGGTCTCTCTCGGTCATCGCGGACGTGGTGGAGAAAGTCCGGCGGAAATATGGTATCAAACTTAAGATGAACGAACTGAAGGAGGGCGACCGCAAGACCATAGACCTCTGGCGAAAGGGCAAAACCATCGGGTGTTTTCAGATAGAATCGCCCTGTATGAGGGGGCTTCTGCGGAAACTCCGCGTTGACAATATGAAGACGCTCATCGCCGCCAGCTCTTTGGTGCGACCCGGTCCCTCCGACAGCGGGATGACAAAAGTTTTCATCAGTAGATACAACGGCAAAGAGCCCGTTACCTACCTCCACCCCGCTCTGGAACCGATTCTGAGGGACACTCTCGGCGTCATGGTCTATCAGGAGGATGTCATCAAAGTCGCCAATAAGATCGCAGGGCTGAGCTTCGGCGAGGCGGAGATGCTCCGCAAAAGCATGAGCAAAAAGCGAGGCATCGAAGCCATCGCCGCCTACGAGAGGCGGTTCATCTCCGGCGCCATCCGGCGGGGAATGAAGCCGGAGTTGGCAAAAGAGCTATGGCGGCAGCTCTCCGGTTTTGCCGGTTACGCCTTTTGCAAGGCTCACAGCGCTTCCTACGCCTATGTCTCCTACCAGGCGACGTATCTGAAAGCCCATTTCCCCGCGGAGTTCATGGCTGCGGTTCTCGCCAATGGAGGGGGGTTCTATCATCAAGCCGCATACGTCAGCGAAGCACGCCGCATGGGGTTGCGAATCATCCCTCCGGACGTGAATTGTGCGGAGATGGTTTTCACGGGAGAGGACCATTGGACAAGAGTCGGTCTCAGGGATGTGATGTCGCTGACAGATAGAACCGCCCGGTCCATCATAGCCTCCCGCCGGGGGGGACCCTACACTTATCTCGCCAATTTCTGCGCAAGGACTACCGCAACCCTCGGCGAAATCCGAAACCTCATCCGCTGCGGCGCCTTCGATATCTTCGGGCAGACCCGTCCCCAGCTCCTCTGGGAAGCCGACCTCATCTTCGGAGATGGAGCGTTGGGTTACGGCCGGGCACGCTTCCGGGGTCGGTTCTTCGAGGAACGCCGAGGGATGGAAGACGCCGATTTGTTCGGGGGATCCTTCGCCTCGACGAACGGAAACGAAAATCGCAACCCTCCTTGTTCCTCAGGCAGGCACGCAAAGTTTGCAGAAAAAAACTCCTGCTCATTGGGGCTTCGCGGGGAAGCTCTTCGCACCATTGGAGAACAAACGCAGGCGCCGCGATTGGAAGACTATTCTGTCGAGAAGAAAATTCGGGATGAGATGGAGCTCCTCGGCTTCCCCGTGACCGCCCATCCGATGAGTCTGTATGAGGAGGAGTTTCGCAAGCTCGGCGCCGTTCCCGCGAGGGACGTCCACCATTATCTTGGCCGCACCATAAGAGTGGCGGGGTGGCTGGTCACCACCCGACGAGTCACCACCGTCAACAAGGAGCAGATGCGGTTTCTCACCCTCGAAGACCTCACAGATGTCGTCGAGATCGTTCTTTTCCCCAGAACCTATAACAAATACGGCGCCCTCGTCCGGAGCTTCGGCCCATACCTCGTCACCGGAAAAGTCGAAGGGGGTGACAACGGCCACTGCACAATCTCCGCCAATCACCTTGCACTCCTTTGATCTGCTCCAGCTACTAACCCCATATTTCCCAGATAAACGGTTGCCAAAGAATTGAAATATAATAGTATAAGTATCATACAGTGCATTTTATGGGGTTTTTGATGTTTTAAAAGGAATAACCTGATGGGTGAAGCATGCAAGGACGCATTTCGAGTCAATTTTGACCGAAGAGTGAAGCTGGAATTTCACGGAACGAAAGTCACCAGCGATGCGGGATTGTTGGCATATAGAGAATTGGATAATGCTTTGGGACTCACAGCGATGATGGAGTCCAAACTGTTAGACATACGGAAAGGTAAGAATACACAACATGAGCTTGTCGGCTTGTTGAGACAATCGATCTATAGCCGCTCGGGTGGCTATGAAGATACGAATGATGCGGAACGTTTTTGGTACGCCATTCGGCTTCCTGCCAATGATGTGTTATATGACCGAATAGACCACTTATTCACCCGTCCTGTGGGTCGAGCACCCCAAAAACCGATTGTTCTTTATCATAGTTTTCAATACAGGGCAGCCAGTTGGGACAAACTTAGACGTGTGGTTGGCAAGGTGGAGTGGCATGCGGGCGAACTGTTCCCTCGGGTCGGGTTTATTGTCACCAACCTACGCTGGAAATCCAGCAATGTGGTTAAGTTTTACAACAAACGTGGTACAGCAGAACAGTGGATCAAAGAAGGCAAGTATGCATTGAACTGGACTTGACTTTCATGCCACGATTTTACTGATAACCAAGTTCGGCTTCAGTTATTTGCCCTGGCTTACAATCTCGGCAATTTTCTTAGACGTTTGGCTTTACCCCGGAAAGTAATGCACTGGTCTTTGACCACCCTGCGAGAGAAATTGGTGAAGATCGGAGCCAAAGTAGTCAGTCACTCGAATTACATCATCTTTCAGATGGCAGAGGTGGCAGTGCCCCGGGAGCTATTCAAGGCGATCTTGGAGCGGATCGGACGGTTATGGCTACCTCCACCGTTAGTAAGAACGGCATGATTGCACAACATCTCGAAAACAGCCGATGCCAATACCAAGGGAGATGGTTGCGATGCGCATCTGGGTATCGGTATGGCGCTCTTAAGACCTGAATAAGGTTAAATTTACAGTCGCATCGGACAAAAGTCGTGTAGGAAAAAGTTGCATAACCCTGCCAGATAGAGTAAAATCACCAGAAAGTGGCTTGGCAACGTTGCTAAGCAAAAAAATATACAATGTTATATGGGAAATGTCAGTCTAAATGGGAAATGTCAGCTTAGAACATTCGATTGCAGCGTGCCGTATGTTCTTTAAAATAGGGATATTTAACAAACCGGGGGAAATATCATGAAAAACTATGCTACACTATTTTTTACCATTACCCTTTTAACTATTTTTAACTCCGACAAATTATCAGCCGGTGACTCTGTGTTAAAATATTCAACCTATCTTGGCCCACGAAAGGATTTTGTTTTTTACGCCAAGTATGTCGGGATCGGGGTCGACAAAAAAGGATGTGCATATGTCTCCACATCCATTCCCGAAATAGGCTTTCCCGCTACACCGGACGCCTGCCAAAAGACCCGTTCCGAGACCGCTATAACCAAGCTCAGTGCTGATGGCAGTGAGCTGATATATTCATCATTCTTCGGTCCTCCCGAAACATGGACAAGGGCCTATGATATGACCGTAGATGACGAGGGAAACGCCTACCTGGTCGGGATTACCGATAGTGAAAAATTTCCTGCTACAGCCGGTTCATATTTCTCAAAGCCTATTGGTCCTTATCCTCGTCCATATCCCCATGATGGATTTCTAATCAAACTCGACCCAACGCTCAAAAAGGTTATCTATGGCACATATTTGGGTGACAATAGCTGGGATGAAGTAATAGCCGTAGCTTTGGACTCCAAAGGTCGCGCCTACGCCACCGGAGATGTGGGCAAAGACCTGGGAGGACGCAGGATTTATAAGATCAATTCAGACGGCTCTAATGCAGTGTATGAACACGCCACTGCAGGATATCCTTACGACATCGCCGTGGATGCGAAAGGCTGTGCATATATAACAGGACGATCTGGCACGAGCCGATTCAAAACAACTCCAAGAGCATATAGCCGAAGTTTCAAGCAAAAAACTTGTGATTTTGTGCGAAAACTGGACCCATCAGGGAATATTGTCTTCTCAACATATCTAAGGCACGGCGCCGGGGACGTCCCGCATGAGCTCTTTGCAGGTAATTCTGTAGCAGTTGATTCCAAAGGCTGTGTCTATATCTGCAGAGCAACCGAATATAGAAGAGAGCTTACTACTGTTGGTGCATTTGACACCTTATACAATGGTGGACACGATGTGTATGTCCTCAAACTCGATCCCACAGGCAGCCATGCGATATGGGCCACGTATTTGGGGGGAACAAGTGATGAGCTACCAAAGGACCTGACCGTCGATGGCGATGGCAATGTTTATGTGACAGGTCGTACCCGATCCAGGAATTTCCCTACAACCCGAACGGCCCTGGATAGAAGCCACAATGGTCACCATGATATGTTTTTAAGCGTGATCGCTGCCTCGGGCGGCAAACTGCTCTACTCCACTGTTATGGGCGGCAAAGATTACGATACCGGCCAGGCATTGGTTTTGGATCAGCACAATAGCCTTTACGTAGCCGGCACAACACGTTCAGCTGTTTTCCCCACAACGCACGGTGCATATAAACGAACGTATAGCGGTTATAAGACGAAGAAATTCGGTGGCGATGTCTTTGTCTGCAAATTCGACTTCGGATTTCTAATTCGTTCAGTTAAATGAGGTTAAGCTGATAAATCAAAAAAAGGACGAATCAATAACGAAAGACGAATGACGAAATAAAAACAATTCACGGTAAATCCCAACGATCTACTTCGCTATCAGGATCAATTCGGGGCACTGACTCAGCATAGGTTTCTCGACTGTAAAAACCGTAGGGGCGTAGAGGATCAGGTACTGTTGGTCGTTGTCCTTACGTTCCCAACCGTGTGGTTGAGACTTCGAGTGGAAAGGCCTTTGTGCGACGGGGAGACCCGACCGTCGAGTTGAAATATGGTGAACGGCCGCAGCTTGAGTATCAAAAGGGACAAGCTTCATTCGAGGACGAGATCGGTTGCCAATTCGACCAGAGTCAACTTATGGAGGACATTCTGAACGAACCGGCAGCATCCATCACGTCCAAGGACAAGCTCGCTGTCAAGCACGCGCCCGAAGAAATCCTTCGGAATTGCCATCTGTTGAAGGAGCACAACGGGAAGCCCTGGCTAACAAAGGCAGGGGTGTTCTTGCTGTCCAAACATCCGACGGAGCACATCCCGGGGGCCTACGTAAGATTCATGAAGTACCAAGGCAAAGAGAAGAAGACCGGGTCCGCTCATAATGCCGTGAAGGACGAGACGTTCGCTGGCCCATTACCTCGCGTGATACAGCGTGTTATCGCCTACATTTCAACACAGGTGAGAGAGTTCAGCTACCTGGGCCGAGACGGGGAGTTCGTTAGCGAGCCGGAGTATCCCCTATTCGCTTGGACAGAGGCCATCATCAATGCTCTTGTCCACCGCTCATACAGTGAACGGAACAGACCCATTTTTGTCGAGTTGTATGACAACCGAATTGAGGTCACGAGTCCTGGGGACTACCTAACTGGCGTATCACCGCTGACTTCATGTTAGAATCTACTTCAGCCCTTCGCCAAAAGTGCTAATATACCTCCGACCTTCGACTCAGAGCGATTTCGTGCGTGCAGTCAGCGTTGATCAGGAGGAGATCATGCCGGCGAGTATCGTTGTTATCGGCAGCATCAACATGGATATCGTCATTCACGCGGGACGGATGCCGCGAGAGGGCGAAACGGTTATCGGATCGAAGTTGAGGTTTTTCCCCGGCGGCAAGGGCGCCAATCAAGCCGTGGCCGCGGCACGGCTCGGCGGCGAGACGTTCATGGTCGGGCGCGTGGGGAGGGACAGTTTCGGTGATGTTCTGAAATCACGGCTGCTTGAGAACGGCATCAACTGCGACCACGTTGTTGTTGACGAAAAAGCTGCGACGGGCACGGCTCTCATTGTCATCAACCCGAAAGGAAACAACAGCATTCTCGTGGCGACGGGGGCTGCGGAAAATGTTTCTTCAGAGGACGCAGACGCCGCCGGAGACGTCATCCGCCAGGCGGACGTGCTGCTGATGCAATTCGAAATTCCCCTGGAGACCGTCGCCCATGCCGCCGGGCTGGCCCACGCCCACGGTGTCCTTACGGTCCTCGACGCGGGACCGGCGAAGAAGTGTTCACCCGAGCTGCTCAGAATGGTGGACGTCGTCTCTCCGAACGAAACCGAAGCTGAAGCCTTGATCGGACAGGAGATCGACAACCTGCCCTCCGCCCAGAAAGCGGCAAAGGCTTTCCTCGACCTCGGTGTAAAGGCGCTGGTCCTCAAGCTCGGCGCGAGTGGATGCCTCGTCGCCCGGCGAGGGGAGATAACGCATTATCCTGCTTTCAACGTTTCACCCGTGGACACCACTGCCGCAGGGGATGCTTTCACCGCCGCCCTCGCTGTGGAGCTGAGCAAGGGAGAGCCTTTTGAGAAGGCGGCTCGCTTCGCGAACGCAGCCGGCGCCCTCAGCACCCTCAAAGCAGGCGCCCAGCCCTCCATGCCCACAAGAGAGGAAGTGCTAAACCTCCTGCAAAACAGTGTCGGCTGAACCATACTCTTTTAGGAGCGGCGCGATTTCTTGGCGAAGAACTACAAAAAGGCAACTTGAACCGCTGCGCACGCAGAGACGGAAAACGGGGGTCCTTCCTATTGAACACGAAACGAACTTTTCTCAGCGGCCTCTGCGGTAAACATTCAACGTCGGTCCTTTCGGTAGAACAATGAGAATCAAACTTTCCGCTTCGATAATGTGCGCTGACCTGGCTGACCTTGCGTCCGAAGTCGAAAAACTTCAGGAAGCCGGTGTGGACATCTTGCACTTCGACGTCATGGACGGACACTTCGTCCCCAACCTCGGTCTTGGCCCCGTTATCGTCGAGCACCTGAGAAAGGTGACGTCTCTTCCCTTCGAGGCGCACCTGATGATAGAGAAGCCCGAACGTTATGTTGAACCATTCGTCGCGGCAGGAAGCGACATCGTCGCGGCGCATATCGAAGCGGCCACTCATTTCCGGCAGCTCGCCCGGCGAATCCGAGAGCTCGGAGCCTCCCCCGCCATAGCGATAAACCCGGACACGCCCGTCGAGCGAATCGAGCCTTTTCTCGACGAGGTCTCACAGGTTTTGGTGATGACCGTTCAACCCGGATTCGCCGGACAACCACTTGTCAAACATGCCATCGCCAGGATAAGGAAGGTCAAGGATGTCATTGCGCAGAGAAAACTCCGGGTTGAAATCGCCGCCGACGGAAACGTCAGCTTAGAAAATGCTCCTGCAATGGCATCGGCAGGGGCTGACGTACTCGTCTGCGGCACGTCGAGCCTGTTCTCAGGGAAAGTGACCTTTGCCGAGGCAGTACGCCTGCTGCGTGAGAGCGTGTCCCGAGCGGCACAGTCTCACTCTCCGTGATGCGAAAGCGTGACTTCCTTACGCCGGTTCAGGGCGAACCGGATGATTTTTCCCCAGGTTTTCGGCGCAAAAAGCAGCCCCCGCGTGGGACACGGGGGCTGGCTCTGTCTGCGTTGAGGCCGGGTCATTCCGCGCGGACGCGATAGAATCCGCTGGAGCCGGAAATCACAACATCCGACGAGCTCGTGCCGGTGAGCGGACCTGCGACCTCACTCCACGCGCCGGTCAAGTCGGCCGTGTAGTCAATGTAGTAGCTCTCGGTACCGAACACGCTCCACGTGACACTCAGCTTGCCCGCAGCGATACCGACCGACAGGATAACTGGCTTCGGAGGCGGCGGCTCCTCCTTCTTCTCGCCGGAGACCATGACGTTGTCAATGGCCCACCACCAGTCCCATGTGGCGTCGTAGAAGTGCCACCTGAGCTGGAATGTCTTTCCGTCGTAAGCCGACAGGTCCAGCTTCTCCGGGGTACTGTCAACCGCCGGATCGAGGTTGGGGTCAACCGAGTCCACGTTGTAGGACAGCAGGTTGACCCAGCCGCCGCCGACCTCCCGGATGTCCACCTCCGCAATCTGGGTGTGGTCATAGTCGTCCGGATATACCCTGAAGTTCTTGCTGAAGTCGAGCTTCAGCCTTATGTACTCGGTGCCGTCTATGTCCGGGGTGACGAGTTCCTCGCCGAGGTTTGCCGTGCCAACGAGGTCGCTGTCGGAAATCACGTAGTTGCCGGTCATGCCTGCAATGGCGGGATGTCGGTCCTCCGTCTCATCGCCCAGATAGTTGCCAGCGGTGTTCCACAGACGCCACCCGACATCCGGCTCGCCGGAGCCGTTGGTCACGTCCCAATTGCCCACAGTCTCCAGATCGTTCCAGTCGTAGAGGTTGGTATAGCCCTCGAAGTCGTCCTCGAAGATGGCCTCGCGACTTATTTTCTGGTTGAAGCCGACGCCGATGCTGTCAAAGTTCATGCCTCCGGAGACCATCTTCACCCTCAGGGTATGCTCTCCCGGGGTGGTCCGGAAGGCGTCCGCCAGAGGCGCCCAGACGAACGCTCCCCAATC
>Ga0315545_1004672_pt1 | contig 11232 bp, 6 predicted proteins | sample SalMarSW160210MG_FD_203096 | JGI IMG/M metagenome (GOLD analysis project Ga0315545, IMG submission 203096) | Salt marsh sediment microbial communities from the Plum Island Ecosystem LTER, Massachusetts, United States - Salt Marsh Sediment SW1602-10 ...
GGGCGATTGGTTCAGTGGTAGAACGCTTCTCTGATAAAGAAGAGGTCCATGGTTCGATTCCATGATCGCCCACTAACCATTGACAATCTCTTTGGAGATTGATAGAATAACTTTTGTTGCAAGACAGCTTATGATAATTCAAACACAATCCTTAACTAATAGAGATCGCTTTTGGCGTGGAACTTAGGATTGATTAAAGCTCTTTGAAGTAAAGCTGGCTTGGCCAGTTTTTTTAGTTTTACGGGCCTGTAGTTCAGTTGGAAGAACACCTCGTTTGCAACGAGAAGGTCAGCGGTTCGAACCCGCTCGGGTCCACCTAGCTCCTTGAAAAGTGAATAGAATTCCTATTAATTAAAAAGCTACTTTTACTAAAGCAGACAACGGATGTCTTGGCTGTTTGAGCCGATGAAGGACGTTGCCGTCAACGAAAAACGCCGGGGAGGTGACAAGCAACCTGCGATCCGGTGGTGTCCGAATGGGGAAACCCCCTCTTTTGAGGAGTTTGTGCTTTGCACGAACAGGGAACCATCTGAACTGAAACATCTCAGTAAGGTGAGGAAAAGAAGCCGCGTCTAGCGCGGGATTCCGTCAGTAGCGGTGAGCGAAAGCGGAGAAGCCTAAACCCAGATTTTTCTGGGGGTTGCGGGGCAAGAAACATGGGATTGGTTAAGGATAGAAGAAGACCTTGGAATAGGTCGCCAAAGAAAGTGAAAGTCTTGTATTCGAAATTCAAGACCACCCTATTTTGTACCCAAGTACCACGGGACACGATCGTCCTGTGGGAATCTAGCTAATCACAGGCTAAGGCTAAATACTCAAATAGACCGATAGTGTACCAGTACCGTGAGGGAAAGATGAAAAGTCCCTATGAAAGGGAGTGAAATAGAACCTGAAATTGTCTGCTAACAAACAGAGAGAGTTCTGCTTGCAGAATAATCTCGTGCCTATTGAAGAATGAACCGGTGAGTGTTTGATGACCGCTTAGTCTAACCAAGTTTGACTTGGGGAGGCAGAGCGAAAGCGAGTCTTAACAGGGCGATTTGGCGGTTTTCAGACGACCCGAAACCGGGTGAGCTAACCATGAGCAGGGTGAACTCCGATTAATATCGTGAGGGAGGCCCGCACTAGTGTCTGGTTCAAAAGGCTTGGATGACTTGTGGTTAGGGGTAATATGCTAAACGAACCCGGAGATAGCTGGTTCTCCCCGAAATATATAGAGGTATAGCGTTCATCAAAATTTACACTGGGGTAGAGCACTGAATGGGCCTGGAGTGGTAACACCCCATGCTCAATCAAACTCCGAATACAGTGTAATCTGATGGGCAGTCAGTCTTGCCGGGCTAAGCTGGTGAGACTAAAGGGAAACAGCCCAGACTCTCATCTAAGGTCTCTAATTTTACTTAAGTGTTTTAAGGAAGTAAGATTGCTAAAACACCCAGGAGGTTGGCTTAGAAGCAGCCATCCTTTAAAGAAAGCGTAACAGCTCACTGGACGAGGAATCTTGCGCCGCAAATCCAGGAGGCTAAAGTAAATACCGAAGATAGAGATGCGATTTTATCGCGTGGTAGGGGAGCGTCGATACTACAGTGAAGCCAAGCTGTAAGGCGAGGTGGAGCGGTATCGAGTGAGAATGCCGGTATGAGTAGCGAAAGGCCGATGAGAATTCGGCCCGCCGAATGTCCAAGGTTTCCCACGTAATGTTCGTCAGCGTGGGGTTAGTCGGTCCTAAGGCGAGCTCGCCGTCCTGGCGGGGTAGTCGATGGATAGCAGGTTTATATTCCTGTACCTTAACTGAATCGTTATCAGCTAGGGAGTGACGGAATTTGATAAGTAAGGTGTTTTATTGATTTAGCATTTGAACAACAAGTCAGTTCTAATTGGCAAATCCGTTAGAATGACGGCAAGTTGGATGAAAAGTTTTCTGGCAACAGAGAACAATCTTGCTGATTTAAGTTTCCAAGAAAAGCTTCGTAGCGAGAGACAGTTAAGACCGTACCGAAAACCGACACTGGTGGACTGGACGAGTAGTCTAAGGCGAACGGGAGAAGGGAGTTTAAGGAACTCGGCAAAAAATCTGGACGTAACATTTGGAGATGTCCTACCTCCTTTTGGAGGTCACAGCAAAAGAGTGCTTACCGACTGTTTAACTAAAACACAGGTCTCTGCAAAGGCGTAAGCCAAAGTATAGGGGCTGAGGCCTGCCCAGTGCCGGAAGGTTAAGGGGAGCCACTTGTGGTGAACTGAAGCCCCGGTAAACGGCAGCAGTAACTATGAATAGATTGTAGTTGTAAAACCTAGCTATATGCTGGAAAATCTTGAGTATCCGACAGTACCAAATTATATTAAGGTAAAAATCTGTTCGGTGGAGACAATCAGCAGGAAAGGCTTGAAATGTTTTCAAGAATCCTCAGAGACTATACGCTAGGATCCGATTTTAAATCGAGATATGATATAGTCCGACCTCATGGGCGACCATGAGACTCCGTATCCAATCGGAGCTTGTAACAAAGTGAACTGTTCTACGGTAGCGAAGTTCCTCGACAGGGGACGATTCATTGTAAGGTGAATTGGAAAATTGGCTGTATGCTGGAATATCTGAGTATCTTGCATTACCTGAGATAAACATTTAACATGGAGTTATGTCGGGTGACAATATGACAAGTGCAGACAATCAGCAGGAAACACTGTATTATTTTACCGGATTTTTGACCGGAGAAGGTTCCTTAAGTCTTATCAAAGCAACAAATAGAAAAGGAGGAACAGGTTTTTACTATACTCCTGATTTGACTATCAGCAATAGCGATTTGTCTCTTTTAAAAGAAACAAATAGAGTTGTTGCTAATGGAAAAGGAATTATTACTTCAATTAAAGGAGGATATAATCTTTCAATCAGAGGTAAAAAGAAAGTAAAAACTATTCTTTATTTCTTGAATAAATATCCACCTTTAAGTGGAGATTTAATTCGGGAAAAGATTTTTCTTCTTCATAAGGCTATTTCAATTCTTTCTAAAAAGAAGAATCGGAATAAACGGCTTAAAGGAGAAGAAGAAAAAATTGAAAAGCTAAGAGAAAGATTTAAGGAGATTAAAAGAACAGCAAAAGCTAATAAACATTTTTCTAATATAAGATCAACCAGTAGAAAAATAGGTTATTTTTTAGCTGGAATAGTTGATGCAGAAGGATCTATGGGGTTAAAAAGATCGGGAAACCGAAAACAACCTTATTTTTGTGTTCTAATGCGTGAAGAAGCGATTATTGATTTATTCCAAAAATATTTTGGTTTTGGTCAAAAATATTATCGCCCATCGGAAAAACTATTTCATTTCGAAACGGCAAAAAGGGAAAATGTTAGGCGACTTTGTAAATTCTTTTTAGAAAAATATCCGGTAAAAATCTCGAGAAATCGAGAACGTTTTAAAAAATTACAGTGGTTCCTCAACGACTATACGCCAAGATCCCAATAAATTGGGATTATGATATAGTCTGAACTTTGATGCGAATCAAAGAACTAGACAGAAATGTTCTAGCCGTCTTAAATATAATTTTTAAGATAGTAACAAATTTGTGTCGTGTAAGTTACGACCCGCATGAATGGTGTAACGAGTAAGCAACTGTCTTGAACTCTCCCCCGGCGAAATTGAAATGGCCGTGAAGATGCGGCCTACTTACTGCAGGACAAAAAGACCCCGTGGAGCTTTACTACAGCTTGGCATTGAAAAATTTAAATGAACTGTTGAGAATAGGTGGGAGTCTTCGGACGTCAGTGAAATACCACTCTTTTGTTTATGTTTTTCTCACTAAAATATGCTGGAAACGCATATTGGGACAGTGTCTGGTGGGTAGTTTGACTGGGGCAGTCGCTTGCTCAAAGGTAATGCAAGCGTACCAAGGTCGGCTTAGCGCGGATGGAAATCGCGCTGGACGTATAAAGGCAAAAGCCGGCTTGACTGCGAGACTGACAGGTCGAGCAGGAACGAAAGTTGGTCTTAGTGATCCCCCGCTCAACTGTGATAGTTGACGGGGCTTAACGGATAAAAGCTACCCCGGGGATAACAGGTTAGTCGCGCCCGAGAGTCCATATCGACGGCGCGGTTCGACACCTCGATGTCGGCTCAGCGTATCCTGGGGCTGAAGAAGGTCCCAAGGGTTGGTCTGTTCGCCCATTAAAACGCTACGTGAGCTGGGTTCAGAACGTAAATAACATTGCGTTCTATCATAGTAATATGGTAAAATAAATCCGACTAATATCGGTGAAACCCTCCTGAATTTTATACCGAACAATTCAGAGGGCAATACCGAGGGAAGATAAAAGTCCTGTGACTGAAGAAGAAAAATCTTATATTGCTGGTTTTCTAGATGGAGATGGTTGTATTATGCTACAGTTGGTACCTAGACATGATTATTTTTTAGGTTATCAAATAAGAGCAAGTATTGTCTTTTATCAGAAAACCAAGTTTAAAGATTTCCTCTTTTGGTTAAAATCAAAATTTAAGGTTGGTTATATTCGTGAACGTCCTGATGATATAACTGAGTATACTATTGTTGGTTTTAAAGCGGTAGAAAGAGTTTTAAATAGTTTAATTCCTTATTTAAAACTTAAAAAGAAACAAGCTAAATTAGCTTTAGAGATAATAGAAAAAACACCAGCAAAGAAAAGAAAAATTTATACTCCAGAGTTACTTTTGGAGTTGGCTAAAGAAGTTGATAAATTTGCTAATCTTAATTATTCCAAAAAAAGAAAAAATACTTCTGTTGAAGTAGAGAATTTTCTAAGGTCACATAAACTTTTATCCCCGTAGAGACTGATCCTTGTACCATACGGTACAAGGTGAGATAGATTGCTGTTGTCCAGTTTGGGCAAATTTTATAGTATCTATCAGACGTCGGCTCCTACTTTTTGACTTAATATCAAAGAAAGAGGATGAAGGTATAGTCCATGCCAGTAGAAATATTGGATAAACATGCGTAAGACAGTTCGGTCTCTATCCGCAGTAAGCGCAGGATATTTGAGGGAATCTGTCGGTAGTACGAGAGGACTCCGATGGGGGGATCCCTGGTGTGCCAGTTGTTTCTATCAAGAACAGCGCTGGGTAGCTAAATTCCTAATGGATAACTGCTGAAAGCATCTTAAGCGGGAAGCCATCCCCAAGATAAAATATCCATGTGTGTTTACACACTGAAGATCACCCGTAGACTACGGGTTTAATAGACTGGAGGTGTAAGTGGAGTAATCCATTCAGCTGACCAGAGCTAAATGATCAAAAAAGTAGTTTTTAATAGGAATTTCTGTTCACCTTTCAGGGAGTTTACCCCGGTGATTGGAGCGCCGTCGAACTACCCCTTTCCATTCCGAACAGGGTCGTCAAAGGCGGCAGCGGGAACGATAGTTGTTCCGCGAGGAACTGCGAAAATACCTCATTGCCGGGGTATTTTTTTTAGTGTAAAATAAGTAAAACTTGTTTTTCGTAAACTCAAAATAGATAACATTCAATCAATTGAAAGTGAGGTAAAAGTGAGTGCCCAAATCAAAAAAGAACGCGAATCAGGCGACTAAAAAAACTTCTAAGAAGACAGAAGCTGTTTCTACTATTCAATCTACTTCAAAAGCAAAAACAATGGATGATTTGTTAAAAAATTATTCTTGGCATGGTTTTAAAAAAGGAGAAGTTGTTGAAGGAATTATTACGGAAAAGAATAACAAAGCGGTTTGGATTGATATTGGGGCTAAAACAGAAGGCCTTATTTTAACTAAAGAGCTTAGAGTCGCCAGAGATTTTGTTAATAGATTGAAGGTGGGTGACAAAATTACCGTTTCCATTTTCCAGCCGGAAAACGAAAACGGTTATCCTTTGCTTTCCTTCAGGAAAACTCTTAATAATTTTGTTTGGGGAGAATTTGAAGAGAAACTAAAAACTGGTGAGCCGATTAAGGTTAGAGGTAAAGAAGCTAATAAGGGTGGTTTGGTTGTTGATGTTAATGGCTTTTTTGGTTTTATTCCGACTTCCTGCTTTGGGGCTAAAATGGCCGGTAAGATAAAAGATTTAATTAACAAAAGTTTTGAGGCTAAAATAATTGAGGTTGACAGAGAAAAAAACCGCCTTATCTTATCGGAAAAAGAAGTTTCAGAAAAAGCTTTACTTGAAGAACAAAGAGAAGCCTTGAAAAAAATCAAAGTCGGTGATGTTTTTGAGGGTGAGATTAGTGGCGTCATGCCTTTTGGGCTTTTTGTTAAGATTAAAGTTGGTAAATATCCAATTGAAGGTTTAGTTCATATTTCTGAAATTTCTTGGGAAAAAGTTGATGAACCAAGTAAGTTTTATAAACCAGGTGATAAGGTTAAAGTTAAGACTTTGTTAGCTGACAAAAAAACCGGTAAAATTAATTTTTCTCTGAAACAACTTCAAGAAGATCCTTGGGTAAAGATTGAAAAAGACTATCCGGTTGATACCAAAGTTAAAGGGGAAGTTGTTCGTTTGGCGCCTTTTGGTGTTTTTGTGGTTTTAGACAAGGGTATTGAGGGTTTAATTCATATTTCCAAGATTCCCGCTGAAAAAGCTTTAAAAGCTGGTGATAAAGTTGATTGTTTTGTGGAATCAATTGATAAAGAGGCTCGAAAAATGAGTTTAGGTTTGGTTTTGAAAGAAAAACCCATCGGTTATAAATAATAAAGCTGCTTTATACGAAACTAATTTAATTAATTAAATATGGCTAGAGCTACTACCAAATTTGTCTGTCAGCAGTGCGGTATGGAGTCGCCTAAATGGTTGGGGAAATGCCCGGAATGCGGCGAATGGAATTCCTTTATTGAAACGGTTATACCGACAACGAAAAAAGGTTTTTCAATTGGAACATCTTTTAGTGCTTCTCCGCAAAAACTTTCAGAAATTAAATCAGTTGATTTAAAGAGGATTAAAACCAACGTTAGTGAGTTTGATCGAGTTTTAGGTGGGACTGGTATTGTTCCTGGGTCAGTTGTTTTAGTGGCTGGTGAACCGGGCATTGGTAAATCAACTTTAATGTTGGAGTTGGGGGATAAAGTTGGTGCTTTCTATGTTTCCGGTGAAGAATCTTTACATCAGATTAAACTAAGAGCGGAAAGATTGAAAATTAAAGGTGAAAAACTTCTTTTTCTTTCAGAAACAGATGTTGATGTTATTTTAGAAACAATTAAGAATTTTAATAAAAACAAAGAATTTAGAGTTCTGATTGTTGATTCAATACAGACCCTTACAACTCAAGATTTAACCAGCTCAGCTGGTTCAGTTGGACAAGTTAGAGAATGCGCATCTAAATTACTCAGAATGGCCAAATCTTCTAATATAGCTGTCTTTTTGATTGGACATGTAACTAAGCAAGGAATGTTAGCTGGCCCTAAAATTTTAGAGCATATGGTTGACACCGTTCTTTCCTTAGAAGGGGAGAAATTTGGAGCCTTTCGTCTTTTACGGACAACAAAAAATCGCTTTGGGGCGACTGATGAGGTTGGGGTTTTTGAAATGACTGATAAAGGGATGGTGGGCATTGAAAATCCTTCAAAGCTTTTCTTATCTCAAAGGCAAAAAAGTGTTCCGGGTTCGATAATTGTCGCCACCATGGAAGGAACAAGGCCGGTTTTGGTGGAAATTCAAGCTTTGGTAACCTCCAGCCAGCTGGCGATACCAAGAAGAGTGGCTTCGGGCATTGATTATAACCGCCTGCAGTTAATTGTGGCGGTTTTATCCAAAAGATTAGGTTTACCTTTGGGAAATTTTGATGTTTTAGTTAATGTGGCTGGAGGATTAAGAGTTGAAGAACCGGCGGCTGATTTAGGTGCGGCCTTGGCCATTTATTCTTCTTTTAAGAATTTAGCCGTTGATCCTAAGACGGTTGTTTTTGGTGAATTAGGTTTGTTAGGGGAAATAAGGTCGGTTTCTCAAAACAATCAAAGAATTAAAGAGGCTAAAAGATTAGGTTTTACAAAAATTATTAGCCCAGAAAAATATTCCTCAGTAAATCAAGCCATTAAAAACTTCAAATAAAAAAATAATCCCTTTTTACTTATCCACAGCCTTTAAATTTTGTTTAAAAAAGCTAAATTTGAAGCTAAATTTGAAGGATTATTTTCTATAGGATTGCTATATTTTTATGATAATTTTCTTATAGGCTTGACATTTGAAAAATAATGTGCTAAAAACAAAGAGCATTACTACCGCTACACAGTAAAGGTACGAATAGCAATGCTCTCTGCAATCCGATTGTTAGGCCAGGACAGGTGATCTAACAATCATCTTGAACATAACATAGCCTTTAATTTTTGTCAAGAGTTCAGGAACGTTTTTTGGCACTTTAGAAGGTAAATTCTTTTTGTTTTTCGTACTTCTCGTGGGGGAACGTATGTAGGGCAGGCGTGCGTTCTCCCATAAGGAGTATGAGAATTAGGTAAAGTACCACTTGACAAGAGATTTTGTTTTCTGTTTAAATCAAGTAAAGATTGTTTAAGTGATTCCTCTTTGATTTCATAATGTTATTCATTATCTATTTCCATTAATTTTATGGTAACTAAAAAAAATCTTACTGTAGATGAACTAGTTGGTTCTCTTCCAGAAAAAGAATCCACTAGGACAAAACCTGAGACAAAAAAAGAACCAGTTAAAACTGAAGTTGCTGTGACGCAGAATAATTTTGATGGCTTGGTTGATAATCGTGTTATCCCTGATGCCGGTATTCCCACTCAATACATGGAGGGAATTTTGGATGTTTCAACAGAAGGCCATGGTTATTTACGTCCTAATTTTTCGCCTTCAGAAAAGGATGTTTATATTTCCTCTTCTCAAATCCGCCGTTTTTATCTCCGTCCCGGCGATATGGTTGGTGGTCAAGTTAGAGCTCCTAAAGAAAAAGAGCGTTACTATGGTCTTTTAAGAGTTGAGAAGGTTAATAATATTAATATTGAAAAACTGGGTAAAAGACCTCATTTTGATAATTTAACCCCGGTTTATCCTGATGAACAAATTAAGCTTGAGACAAGTAAGACACCACTTTCAACTCGGGTGATTGATTTGATTTCACCAATTGGTCGCGGCCAACGAGGTTTGATTGTTTCACCACCTAAGGCCGGTAAGACATGGCTTTTAAAAGATATTGCCAATGGCATTACGACTAATTACAAGGATATTCACTTAATGGCGGTTTTGGTTGGGGAAAGACCAGAAGAGGTGACGGATATTTCCCGTTCAGTTAAAGGAGAAGTTATTGCTTCCAATTTTGACGAGCCGCCAGAACACCAAACAAGAGTCGCCGAAATTGCCTTGGAACGAGCTAAAAGATTGGTGGAAATGGGTAAAAATGTCTTTATCCTCTTAGATTCGATTACTCGTTTAGCTCGCGCTTATAATCTCTCCATTCCTACTTCCGGTCGGACTTTGACCGGAGGTTTTGACCCGGTCGCTTTGTATCCGGCCAAACATTTTTTGGGAGCCGCTAGAAGGATTGAAAAAGACGGTTCTTTGACAATTATTGGCACAACCTTAATTGAAACTGGCTCAAAGATGGATGATTTGATTTACGAAGAATTCAAGGGAACTGGCAATATGGAACTCCATTTGGTTCGTTCTTTGGCGGAGCGTCGTGTTTATCCGGCTATTGATATTCAACGTTCTGGGACTCGCCAGGAAGAACTTTTGTATGATAAAAAAGATTATCCAAAGATTATCACTCTGCGGAAGATGGTTGATATGTTAGGGGCCGATGAGCGAACGGAAATTATCTTGGAAAGATTAAGTAAAACCAAGAGTAACGAAGATTTTTTGAAAAACCTCACTCATGGTTAAGCTTCATTGATTTTCAAATTTAATCTTTAATTTAAATAAATTTACAATTAAAAATATTTATGTTATTCTTTTCTTTATGGATGAGTCTTCGTTAGGAAAGGACTTAAAAGACTTTTTTCTTTGTTTAGTTTTTTATTTCAAAAGTAAAATCCTCAAATTTTTTGAATTTTTAACTGAGGTTAAGTCTTGGTTAACTGTGGGTTTGTATAAACAACGGGGCCGTTTAGTGCGGCCTTTTATTCATTCTGGGATGGCTTTTTTGCTTTTAGGAGGGATTACTTTAGGTCCGGTTCTGATTGCTGAAAATTTAAGTAACCCTTGGGGAGAAGAGACACCTTCTTCAACTATTTTATCAACCGTTATGGCTGAAAGTGGAACTTCAACCTTAGTTTCCCAGAAACCAAGGGCCGATGTTCTTGAATACGAAGTTAAACCAGGCGATACGGTTTCGACCATTGCCGAAAAATTTGGTGTCTCCGTTGATACCATTATTTGGGAAAACGATTTGAAATCAGTTAAAGACATTAAGCCCGGACAGGTTTTAAGAATTTTGCCGGTAAGTGGCGTTTTGTATAAAGTTAAAGCCGGAGAAACGATTTATTCGATTGCCAAAAAACTTCAAGTTGACCCGCAGGTAATTGTTGACTGGCCCTATAATTCCTTTGCTAATGACGAAACTTTTGTTTTAGCTGTCGGACAAACTTTAGTTGTTCCTGACGGTATTAAACCTAAAGAAACGCCGATTGCCCCACGTCGTTATTATGCGACTGTGCCTGGAGCTGGTTTGGGAACAGGTCAGTTTAGTTGGCCAACGGCTGGCAGTATTTCTCAAGGATACAGTTGGTATCATCCAGCTATTGATATTGCCAATCGGGCTGCTCCGGCTGTAGTGGCTGCTGATGGTGGGACAGTTGTTCTTACTGGTTGGCCAAGTCCTTGGGCTTATGGTAATCGAGTGATAATTGACCATGGTAATGGTTATCAGACATTATATGCGCATCTTTCTCAAATTTATGTTAGTTCTGGACAAAAAGTGGCACGGGGTCAAGCTGTTGGCCGGATGGGTTCTACTGGCCGAAGTACCGGTATTCACCTTCATTTCGAAATCCGGGTTAATGGGGTTGCCCAAAATCCTTTAAGCTTCTTGAAGTAATTGAACACCCATTTGCAAATGAATAGTCTCTAGGGTACAATTAACTTATGAGATGGGATATTGAAATTAAAAATAGAGTTAAAGAATTAAGAAGCAAAGGTTACACTTATGGTGAAATTAGAGAAGAGATTGGAAAAAAAATCGCCAAAAGCACACTTTCTTATATGTGTCGTGGAGTAAAACTACCTAAGTTTTACCAACAAAAAATAGATATTATTAATACTGGTAACAGAGAAAAGGGGAGAAGGATTGCGTTAATTGTAAGTCGAA
>Ga0315545_1004673_pt1 | contig 11231 bp, 17 predicted proteins | sample SalMarSW160210MG_FD_203096 | JGI IMG/M metagenome (GOLD analysis project Ga0315545, IMG submission 203096) | Salt marsh sediment microbial communities from the Plum Island Ecosystem LTER, Massachusetts, United States - Salt Marsh Sediment SW1602-10 ...
AAAGTTAAGGTTATACAATTTATATTTCTCTACTATTTGTTTAGCTTTTTCCTGTAAATCCTTTATGCCCGCGAATCTTCCTTGCAATCCTTTTGATTTGCTTCTAACCGTAGTTCTACATACTGCATAATCATATCCAGCACGCCAATAAATAACCGTCTTTAATCCTTGGGGGAAAGAATCTGTATCGTAACCGCAAGTATATTTCAGATATATTTCTACTTTATCATTCCCATAATCGTATAGGTCATCGAGCCAGATAAAGAATTTATCCTCTCCAATATCATAATAATCGCTACTGATAGTCGTGTCATTAATCTTAAGGGTGTCTATTGAAACAATAGGGACTTTAGGCGGGATAATAATTCTACTTATCGAAGCAAGCCATTCGTCTATTCTATCGGTATCCTCTCCGAAGGAATATCCGACTTCTTCAGCCAACAATCCCTCTTCGACTTCCAGAAGGGTATCTATGAAATCATCATCATCGGTAAAATCTTTTATCCCGAAGTTTGTTTTGAAGTCAGCATGACCGGTATAGGTTGAAGACATTATCTTATTCTATTATTGTAAGTAGTTATATTCACACTATCAGGTTCGAATCCCATTGTATCGGCTCCGGTAACACGTCTTAATAAGAAAGTATCACACATTTGGATATACCAATCCGGAATCGTATCATAACCTATCAAAGTATCGGCAGATACTGCGACAGTATCCGTAAAGATATTGAATGCCATATACGATAATATCGTATCAGTCAACCATCCGTCCAGAATAAAAATAAACGTATCTGCATCATCTGCGATAGTTCCGTTTACGTCAAACCAATTCATCAATACTTGGGGATTAAAACTGCGGTCAGGCGCGAACCAAACACTATCTACTTGATTAGTATCCGTAGCACTCCAATAATCCGTTCCTATGACATTACGGTTATTATACCCCATAACAGCTATCGCAAGTAACAGTAATATAAGTATCTTTCTAATCATTTTCGCCTCCGTTATTTTCCTTCTCCAACCATTTCCTTATCTTCATTCTTCTTTTTTTTCGTTTGTTTTCCGGCAAGGGATTCATCCTCTGTTTTTATTTCTTTAGATGCTCCTATTTTCTTGGAAAACCTTTTACCCGCCACCTTAAAATAGATTTCGTCCATATCCATTTTATCCCCTACTGCGCATGGCTTTCCATTAAAGATTCTGCCTTTCGTTATTTCAACTTTTATTTTAGCCATTAATACCTCCAATTTTAGAGAAGGGGGAGGTGTTGCCCCCCCCCATCTCTTTATAGTTTAAATCAGTAAATCCAGAGTATCCAGCCAGCACCAGTAACAGTAGCCGTATTCGAATATCGAATCATTCTATACCACTTGAATGCCGCTATCTCACGACCATAAGTTCCAGTACCGTTCACAGTAGTAGCATCGGCATCAATAAGAGCGGTAACTTCTTTAGCCCATACCTGTTGAGCATCGGTGCTGTCATATTCACATAAATCAAGTGAAATTATTGTCGAATCATTAGTAGCCCCACCAATACCCTGCGCCATAATTATCACACTATCTACACCGGAAGGGATAAGTTTCCATGACGTTGTATCGGTAGAATTAACTATTGAATCGGTTTGTGGTCGATGGATTAAAGTTCTGGCTCCGAACACATTTACAGAAAGGCAAAGACTTATAAGTATAGCAAATAATATTTTTCTCATCTTTTCCCCCTACAATGCGATATTGTCAAGTATCTGGAAAGGAGTACCGAGTACTGCCTGTCCATCATTAAACTTCCATGCACCGATATATACCTGTCTCTTGGATACCAAAGTATGACCTTCGGTTGTCGCGACTAACCACATCCTAGGTGGTTCATAGATGTTATAGTATTTGAAATTACCGAATATTATATCGGTATCGGTCATATGTTCGGATTCGACAACGGGTCGCCCGAATATTCTATCAGGTGTAGCACCAAAACCCGCAATCCATAGCGGATTATCGTTAGCATCTTTAATCTTTCTCAACGCGCCCTGCATTAATCCCGAAATAACCCATACACCCTGGCTTCTATATCTTAACGGTACGGCATAAAACGTGTCCACCATTAAATCGTAAGTGGGTTTACCATTCTCGGCATCTGTTGTTCCGATTGTTACTGTCGAATTAAGTACGCCTTCAGGTTCACTCGAACCCGAACCATCAAGCCATTCACCTTCTTCAAGGTCGGCGATAGCTCCTCCCATTTGTCTGACCAGCATATTATAAAGTCCTTCGGTTGTATTATCGAACAATTCCATTTCCCTCGAATAAAGGACATTGATATCTATTCTGGTCAAGCTATAAGAGAGCTGCCCAATTGTATTTACAACTGCGTCTTTTGCCGTCTCTTCCGAACCACGAGCCGCGCTTATTTTAGCTGTAATAGATGCTTGTTTACCAGTTTTCATACTAACGGGCAATACTGTGCAAAGGGGTCTAATCATTGAGTCTTTCGCTGCTTCCTCCACTACGTCTTTGTAATACTGTACGCCGAGCAAATATCCACCCTGTGTAGTTGTACCGGTATCAAATGTTTCATCGGATTTTGCGGTATATTCCTCAAGCCATTTCTGGTCTGAAAGTGTTTTATAAGCACAGGCTTTAAATAGATGTATCGCCTCAGCTTTAGCATCCATTTCGTCAAGTGCTTCTCCATGTGTAAGGGGTTTATTTTTACGGATATCTCCGAGAGCCTTTTCAACTTCGTCTATCCTCTCGATAAACGGTTTATTAGCTTCTCCGATCGCTCCTTTTATCATCGCGTCTAATTCAGTTTTAGTGATTTTTTCACTCATCAGTTTCCTCCTTTTGAGTTTCTTTTTCTTCCTCGTCAAAAAGTTCCAATACAACTTCTTCCTCATTTTCTTCTTCCTGCTCCGATTCCTGACCTGTATCGTCCAGGTCTCCAGAATCTGCAAGTTCCAAATAATCATCAGGATAAGTTACATCAGCTTCTTCTTGTTTATCTGTTTTTGTTACAATCTCAATCAAATCGTTTACTTTCTTGGATAATATTAAAATCTCATTTTTAAGTTCGGTTATATCGCTGTTAATAGTTGAATTATTTTTCATATAATTCTTAAATTCTTCAATATCTTCCTCGAAAGCTTTTATTGGATTTTCTTTATATTTTTCATCCCTTTCTTTTTCTTCCTCAAAAAGTTCAAGATAAGATTCATCGGAGATGCCAAGTTCTTTTTGGATCTCCTTCATTCGCACTACCTGTGTGTCGGTGTATTGATTGGCACCAATAGGAACCGCCGATATTTCATGTAACGACCATTTCTTAATATGCCTGCCTGTAACCATCCCTGTCTTCTCATCGGTAATGGGTTCCGATTCAAGCGGCATAAAACCAACCGACCAGTCTTTCATCAATTTCTCTTTGTAAAACTCATATAACAACTGGGATAATTGGGTTTTCTTATTAAATTCTATGGCAGCTTTTACCTTACTTCCCCTAACATTTTCCCATAGACTGCGACCTACCGGCAGGGTTTCCTCCGCCGAGGCTCCCATTGTTCTATTATGCCTATACAACACAGTCTTATTAAAATCAGTCAAATCCAACCCCTTTGGTTCAAGAATATCCCCATCCCTATCTACATTACCAGTAGATATAGTGGCAAGGAAATATTCCGTTTCCCCTTTCCCTTTTGTCAGTTCGGTTTCGCATTCTAATTGTTTATAAATTTTTTCCGGCATTTCTACCTCCCTTTTTTATACTTTTCATGCAGGTGCGACAGCGCATCTGCAATGTGGTTCGCATGGATGTTCCAACCCATTTGAAAAAACATCCGCTAATAAAACCGTTTCACCATCCATCAATACATGAGATTCTCTGACATCTTCATCTCCCGCTGTAATCCACATCTTACTACCCACATTCGCCTGAACCATAGCCATGATGTGTCCTTTATTCTCGGCGGAGTTCAATTCCGTTATCGATATACGATTACTCTGGAATTTGCTAAATTTCGGAAATTCCGCGTGTATTTTCGCAGCCATTTCGGAAACAGATAAATCGCCATCCACGCCATCCTGTAAAATCTTTTTCAAATGCATATAAGTCTGGTCGGTGGCTTTATGGATTAGATTAACCCTTTCTCCGAGATACATTTTGAGCATATCGGGATCCACCTCAAAAGAAATAGGCAAATCAAAGTCAATCGTGATATTATTACCGCCTATAACGACAGCCTGCTTAACGAATAATTTTGACACGCCCTCTATTTCGTCCTTGAACGCCTGTTCGGGTGGAGTAAGCCATTCTACGCCCTTGAGTCCCTTTTTATATAAATCGTTTATAATAGACACCGTTTGCTTTTCCAGTTTTTTAAATATTTTTAACAGAGCATAGCGATATTGTTCTTCATAGAGCTGTCTGCGGTTGACATATCTTTTCCAATAAGCAAGGCGTTGAGTTTTGGTGGTGAGTAATTTAATTATCTCCTTTGGCGGTGCAGCAACCGGGGCTGTCGTGGGTCTACCCTGTCCGACCACAGCCGAACCCGAGCCTGTCATATTCATAGGGATTAGAAGTTCATCCGCACCCTTTACCGGAGGTTCTCCTATTTTTTCCCTTACTCTATTCCTTGATAAAATACCGTTAATTACATATTGGGTATTTTCCTTAATTTCCATTTCCTTATCTTCCGGGATATTTGACTTAAAAGCGCAATACATATCCTCTGTATTTTTAAAATATCTATGCAGTACAAATTGTTCCCACCAATTCGCCTTATCTTGGAGCTTCGGCTTAATCGTATTACGCTGATAGGTTAAATCGAGAGCATAAGCATTCGCTTTGTTGACGTCTCTGGTAAGACCTAATTTGTCGAGTGTAACCCCATAACAAGCCACAATTTCACCAAGTACTCTATCATAACCTTCCGCATATTCAAGGTCTTTGGGTGTTGTGGAAAATGGCTCCGCTTTTAATCCGCCTTCAAGTACGGCAGGTCTTCCGGCGTTTTCGACACCGCCATAAGCGTTCTTCCATGATTCTTCAATACGTTTTCTTGCCGAAATACCGATATTATCTCCATTAGCGTTCCAAAGGATAACATCGGGTCTTGCCATGCGCTGAAACAATCTATCGTGATAGATTCCCATTTTATCCATCAAATGAATCGGGTCATTAGCCGCGTAAATCGGGGAATACCCCATTGTAAAATTCATAGGATTAGGTTCTTTTTCGTGTAATATCTGTTCTTTAGGGATATAGACGGGTTTACCTGTCTGTTTAGGTCTAAATTCATAATCCCGTATAGTACCATTCTTATTTTTACGGGGTTTTATATTTGTCGGCATAATAGACCATACTTCAACAGGTTTATTAAACCCGTCTAAAATAAAATACCAATAAGCCTGACCTGTAAGCTCATAGAAAATAGATTGCAGGCGATGTAAAAATCTTTTAGTAACTTCGGGATTAGGGTTTTTCCATAAAGTCAGGAAATCATGCTTTTTGACTTCTTCATTCCTATCTTTTCCGGTTCTTTGGAATAACTGCAATTCCGCCGAAGCAATATCAGCCGAAATAGTTCTTACAGCCGCGTATATCCATTTTTTATACTTATCAATCATCCCGTGATAATCACTTTGAGATACTTTCCCGCCAGTGTAGAAACCTGTGGCTATTTTACGATATTCATCGACATCCTTCGTATTTTTAGGAGCGATATAATCAGCCAATCTTTCTCTTAAAGATTCAAGCATCATCCCCCCTTTCTTCGTCATTTTCATCCCGCGAATCATATCCTCCGCCCAGGGCATAGACTTTTGGATTCCTCTTTTTCCCCAACCGTGTATGTAGGGCATATCTTTCGGCATCTTGTGAATCATCGTTTTTCTTTTCCGCCTTATCCGAATATTCCCCACTTTCCTCCTCAATCCAGCTCCATAAGCCCTTTTGTTCGATATTTAGCTTACAAGTGTCATAAATACTATATTTTTTCTGAAATAATAGCTTTCTGACTGTCATAATGCCGTTTTCCCTGTCATTATCGGCTTTTCTAAACATAGTGTCCTCAATACCCCATTCTTCGAGTTCTCTTTGCAATTGTTTAGCTGAATCAGGTCTTGAAGGATCAAAATAGGCAATTATTTCCTTATCCTTCAAAACAGGCGCCAATTCCCCTGCTATTTGATACAATTCCTTGCCTGTAGTGTGATATTCATAACAATTGCGCACCTGTTCGGTTTCTTCGTTATACGCGAATAATTCAAATATAAACGGATGATTTATACCCCAATCGATCCCCGCGAAAAATTCCCAATCATTAGTCAAATCAAAAGGCTTAATAATATGGTCTTCTGTAAATTCTTTATAAACCAATCCGTGCTGCGCGACAGCTATCGCGTTATACTTACGATTGAACTCATCCGGTGGTAATAGTTTCTTTTCTTCCCAATAAACCGCTTTATCGTAATATGGGCTATCGATTGAACGGTAAGTAACCGAAAAATACCCGGGATAACCTTCTTCGCCCTTTTTAACTACATCGGTTATAAACCAATTCCGGGCATAAGGTGTTGAAGTCAACAAAACTCTGCCTTTTAAATAATTAGTTCTTCTGCGCATAACCTGCCATGCTTTCTTACCCATCTTCCCAGCTTCATCAGCCCATATAGACCTTAAAACATCACCCTCCATAGTATCGGGTCTATCCGCACTCGCAAGATATATATGCGCCCCTGTCTTGAAATCAAATATACCCTCATTCTGATGATACATATAATCCTTGTCTTTAATAATTCCCTCACGTTTAAACAACGCTTCTAACAACTTCCTCGGTCTCCTCTTAGCCATTTTAAATATCGGAGACACAACCATAAAATCATCTTCCGGATGTTTTCTAATCTCCTCTAACAACCAAACAGCTCCGAACCAACTCTTACCCCCACCCGTTCCCGCGTTCAGAGCAAGGAACCTTGCCTTTGACTCTAATATTTTCCATTGGAACTTGTGTGGTACGATAGGCTTTCCAGCAGGTGGATATATCTGGGATGAACGCTCCTCTTGTACTGTATTGTCAACTATTGTAGGACCTATAGACATAAATAACACCTTTTGTTTTCTCTGGGAGTAATTATGAATGGGTGTAGCAAATATATGAATTTAAGCAAAAAATAAAAGGTTACCCCCACTGTGTCCCCACTTTGACCTGTTTTCTTGATTAAGTTTACATAATAACTATTATCGGACATTGAGTTACAGTATGTATTCCCCACCGTAGTAGCTTTTAGTTCTTTTTGAAGACAGTATATATAATTCTTAGATGTAGTATTCAGCAAATTCTTACTGTTTAAATTCTTGTTATTAATTAAACTAATAAAGTAAGACTTAAGAGTTATAGTATTATACATAATAAAACAGTGTACTTTGTATATTAGTAGTACTTTGTGTTAGTCGGTTAAATATCTTCATAGTTAAATTCTTCTTGGTTTATGTTAATATTGTTATCTTCTAAAGATTCTAATTGTTCTTGTGGCATATAGATTATATTTGGTTGTTGTTTAAGTTTATCTATGCAGTTATATATATCTTGGAGTTCTTGTTGTATTAACAACTGGTTAGAATAGTCTTGTGTAATTTCTTTGACTATGGGTTCTATTGTCATTTCTTAGATAACTCCTGCAATGATTGCTTGTGTTTATTTATTAAATCATCCTCAAGGTTTTCATCTGTGACTACATAGTCTGCTTCTACAGGCTGTTTAATATTAAGCTTATTAAGTAGGTCTTGTTTCTCTTTGTTGGATAGTTCCGGATTGTTATTAATACGCTCTAAGATTATTTCATCAGGCGGTACTATCTGTGATTTACCAAGTATGTGTTCCACTTTACCGGTATGAGTTATCTGCTTAGTATCAGTCCAACCGAAGTTCTTTAATCCGAATATAAACGCAGTTGGATTGATAGATTTATATAAACCGTTTTCAAGTAGATGCTCTAAGTAAAGCCTTATTCTTTTCATTGCGTAAGAGAACTCTTTACGCTCTTCGTAATCATAGAACGACTGTCTACTGCTAAAGCCTAAATATAAAGCAGTTCCGGTAACTGTAGGCATAACCTGGCTATCTATACAGTACTTGATATATTCCGTAAATTTGTTTACTATGTCATTGGGATTGTTGAAGACAGGGGGTCTTCCGGTAGTGTATTCTCGATATAAAGCTAAATCATTCTCTGTACTCACTAATGCTATATTAGCCTTGTTACCCACTCTCTGCCTCAAAGTACTTTGCGATTAAATTAATCATAGTTAATTATATATGTGACACGATGCATTTGTCAAGCGCCACGACCTGTAATTTCTTGTTTAGATTGTGTCTAACTTTTTTGAAACTTCTATTGGAAACTTATGGTATTAAAAGAGAATCTACTTTGAATCCTTGAATATAATTTGATACAATCTTGCTCTTGACAAGTGATATTTCCGACTCAATTTGTACATTATTTGTTTGTATAATTCTCCTGATTTATTCAATCTTTTGTAGTCTTGTATAATCTCCTTATTCCGTTTCTTATAATAATATGATTGACTCATCAATCTAATCCAAACATAAATCTATCTTTTATACGTATACGGCAAGTGATGCTTTTCCCGATAGGAATTAAATCTCCATTATCGATTTCTTCATAATCTATTATTCTTGTAACGGGTATATTAATTCTGCGTTTGCTCGCATATTCCACAATTTTTTCATAGAATAACATAGATAACATTTCTTCACAAATCTCTTTATCGTCACAACACATTTTTTCTAATAATATTATTGCTGCTGGACGCGTCTTGGGATTTAAAAAAATATCAATCTTTGCCGTGATACATCCGTCCAAAAACGAAGGTTTGCTATACTGTATTTTATTTTTGATTGTATTTAATATAATTTTCTTTGATACTTTCTTAATATTAATAATTATCATCCTATCTCTCTTTCTACTAAGTCCGCTTTCTCTTTTTCGGTTAATTCGAAAGGTGTCAATCGGTCATAATCGGTTATAATCCAGTCGCAGAATTTCTCCCAAAAATCCACAGCTATTTCCTTTGTTTTAAATTTGAAAAGCGCATGATAAATTGTCTCTTCAATTGTTTTATGGTATCCAATGGTTATTTCATACATTTTCTGTGGGGTAGTATCAATCTCATCAATATATACGATTTCTACATTGCTTTTATCAATTCGTATTACCGTATTTTCTCTTGTCCTTATCCAATCTTTATAAGCCATATCACCTCCTAAAATGTTTATTTAAAAACCTTAAAAATCTTCGCCACTTTGATTCTGTTGCTTCAATTATAACAATGGGTTGAGATGTTAGAATCGGTGGTTCAACATGAATTTTCCATCCCAATTTATCGCATTCTTTTTTTAGTGTTTCTAAAATCTCTCTCCTCACCAAGAAAGTTCTTCCTCGCTCTCCGGCACAGCCTGTTGCACCTCCGGTTCTCGTGGCGGTTCTTGCGGTACATCATCAGGCATAAACAAGTTGAAATTAGGTTGTTTATTCTCAGGCTTCTTATACTTGTTTATAAATCCGAATAATCGGGTTTTCTTCTTACAATGCGGACATTCCACCTCACCGGAAAACATCGTTGATCCACGCTTATCTTTCTTCTGCCATAAGGCTCCAATTTTATCCATTATTTACCTCCTTTTATTACTTTTTCTCCTTCGTAAAGTTTAATCCCATTATTTGATATTTTATATATAGTAATCGGTTCCATGCAAACAGTATTATTTGCACAAGTCGCTTTGAGTGCTTCTTCAATAGTATGCCCTAAATATAAAGCCGTTTTAGCTTCTTGAAATCCTGCGCCAATAGCTTCATATTCATTTTCTTTAATCTCTTCAATATGCCCACTCGAAAAAATGCAATAAGCAGATGTTTCAAAAATAAAAAGATAATTATTTTCAAGCGCAATTTTATCATCGTTGAACTCTTTTTTATACTTCATAAACTCAAGAAAAAACTCGTAAATTTCTTTCTTCGTATTTCCCGCTGGATTATGGGTTTTTAAAAAAATATCAAAAAGAGTACTTTCTCCACAATCTCCAGAAGATCCCCAAGCAATATGTTTTTCTTCATCACAAAAGAGTTTAATTTCTTCTTTTTTGGATCGTCCTCTTACTTGTATGCTATCCGCACCTATAACGATTTTATCACTATACTTTTTTACTGCTATTACACTCATTTTTTACCTCCGTTCTTTTGTTAAGTGGTGTAGGTACTGCGGATATCATAAATAATTCCCAAGTATTTATTTTTTTTATTTTTCTTTTCTTAGCATAACGATATTTATGCCCCATGTCTGCTTTATGGTCTTTTCTATCCATCATTCAACCTCCCTTAAGGTTATTTCCTGTCGTGGATTTTCCTTATCAATTCCCATTATTTCCGAATGATCATTGCCAATTCCCAAATGCCGGATATTCCTATCATTTGAGATTATATACGTCTTTTGCAATACATCACCTGTCGCTTGTAACAATCCCATAAGGTCAGGTCTTGACCGCTTATCGGGCATCCAATACTTGACGCAAATATCAACTTGACAGGTTATAGTTCTCTTAGGCTTCTGTGATAATAATTCAACCAAAGCTCGTGCTTCAAAAGCTCGATAATATTTCGATTGTATCACATATCGCCTTCCGGTTTTCTTGTTATAAACAATCTGCTGATGTGCTTTCTTGGTTATAGGTCGCCCTGGAATTGTAAATTTATATTCAGTCATTTTTTTCCTGCTGATATCCTTTTCTATAATCTCGCATAAATCTTACCTTCCGAACTATGCTCTTTAACTTGTTTTAAATTATAAGTTTTCATAATCTTCCTGACATCTGTCTCAGTATTCACACAATGTGTTTCGGTTATTGCAACGTGCCAACCATCTTTACATTTACGTGCTATCATTCGTTTATCCATCACAAACCGCCTTTCTTTCATATCCTACTTTTCCCCAATTTTTACATATCCCATAAGTTCTCACCTCAACGCAAGTTGGTCCATCAAAGACCTTCTTCTCTTGATGTTTGAAATAATATTTGCGAACATTACTAACGGTATAACCCAATTTGCATCTCTTGTTTTTCTGTTCTGAATGATATTTCGCCTTTCTAATTTTCCTATGTTTTTTGCAATATGTACCAACATTATCGGGTCTATATTTATCCCGAGTCATATC
>Ga0315545_1004676_pt1 | contig 11225 bp, 8 predicted proteins | sample SalMarSW160210MG_FD_203096 | JGI IMG/M metagenome (GOLD analysis project Ga0315545, IMG submission 203096) | Salt marsh sediment microbial communities from the Plum Island Ecosystem LTER, Massachusetts, United States - Salt Marsh Sediment SW1602-10 ...
GCGTCCCGCCACCCCGCTCTGACTCTTGCCCACCCTCAAAACCGCCATCTGCTCCGCCCCACCAACAACACACCCCTATTCAGTCTCCGCCAACGCCGCTACTCATTGACTTTCCGAGAAATCTCAGTTGTCCTCAACTCTCTCGCCCGCACCAACATCGGCGCAGCGCCCAGCCGCTCGAGAATCTCCACCGCCCGATCCAGGTGAGCCAGCCCCTCCGCTTCCCGGCCTGTCTCGCCGTACAGTCTTGCCAGCTCCACCAGCGTCCTCCCCACCTCGAAGGCGATCTCGGCCCCCTTTGCCACCGCAAGGCTCTGTTTCAGGAGCTCTTCAGCCTCGTCCAGATCCCGCCCTGAGCCTGTCGAGGGGGCACCGGCCAACCAGCAGGCCTGGCCCAGCAAGCGCAAGGCGATGCTCTCCTCAGAGGGTAACTCCAGCTCACGGGCTGCCTCCAGTGCCATGCGCCCTTTCTCCAGCGCCTGTGTCCTATCTCCGGCCAGCACGGCTGCCTCTGCCAACCCACAGTAGGTTTCTGCTGGATAGTCCTCGATCTCGTGCTCCATCAGCAAGTCCAAACTACACTCCAGGTGCTCTCGCCCCCTGTCAACCTCCCCCTGGGCCAGACTCAGTAGCCCCAGGTTGGTGTGCGACAGAGCCAGGATGCGGTAGTTCTTCACCTCCCCGCTCAGCCGGCGTCCCTCTCGGAAGTGCTCTTCTGCTTGGTCCCATTGGCCCCGGTACAAATAGACCATGCCGACATTGATGGCGGCGAAGGCTGTGTTGTCCCGATCGTCAATGTCGCGCCAGAAGGTCAGCCCCTTTTGATCCCATTCGAAAGCCTCGTCCCACTCTCCTAGATAGAACAACGCCGTGCCGATGTTGTCACCTACCCGGGCCAGTTGGTACCTGTCATTCATGGCTTCGTACAGGGCATAGCTCCGCCGGTAGTATTCCAGGGCACGCCGTCCCTGTCCCTGCGCGTCGAGGATGGCGCCAAGCAGATTGCAGCCCTCAGCGATGGCTGTTTTTGCGCGCTGCCCTGAGCCCGTCGAAGGGTCCGCTTCTTCAGCCAGCGCCAAACCACGATGGCATGCGTCCCGGGCAGCCTGGAAGTCGCCCTGGAGATAGTGGGTTGATCCGGTGTGGATGTGCAGCAAAGCGGCGCAGGCACGGTCCAGCGGATCAGGCAGTGTCTCCGGCCCGCCGGGCGTCACGCCCAGTGTACGGAGCCCCTCCTCCATCCAGCCCAGGGCCTCTTCGGTATGGGCCTGGGTGGCGTGGATGCGCCCGATGCGGCGGGCCAGGTCGGCAGCGTGGCGGCGATGGTCTGGCGTCATCCGCCCCCCTCGCAACATCCCAAAGGCGTACTCCAGGCTGTCCAATGCCGCGGGGAAATCGCCCAGCCGGCTGGCTGCCTCGCCCAACCCTTCAAAACAGCCTACCCAACGGCGGTCCAGACCCTGCCCAAGGGTCTGGATGATCGTCTGCGCCTGTTCGTAATAGGTTCGTGCCGTAAGGTTCGCACAACTGGCGCGGGCGTGGTCGCCGGCCGCTACGAGAGACGTCGCCGCGCGTTCCAGAGTCGTTCGACCGACCTCACCTACCAGCACCCGGCGGACGCCGTCGCTTGCTTTCGTGACACTGCGATACAGGTGATAGGCCAACAATTCAAGAGGGGGCTCTTCCTCGGGGCTCACGTCCAGCCAGGCTTGAGCTGCGCGGTGGTGATAAACACGTTGTTCCTCCGGAGTCATATCGGCATAGACGGCCGCCTGTACCAGATCGTGGGTGAAGCGCAACTCGGCTCTGGCCCAGTCGTATAGAAGGAAGTCGCGCCGTTCCAGGTTCTGCAGGTTATCCTCAATAACAGCCTGGTCCTGTACCCCTTTCAGCATTCCGGCCAGCAGGTCTCTGGAGAACTCTACACCCAACGTGGCCGCCGCCTGGATCATCTGGCGCGTGCTGCGTGACAACCGGCCAACGCGATCCTGGATGACACCTTGTATGCTGGGAGGGATCTGTATCTCGGCCAGAGCGCGGGTCAAGAGCCAGGCGCCATCACGGCGGATGAGGGCGCCACCTTCCCGAAGCGTTCGCACCACTTCAGCTACGAACAGGGGGTTGCCACCAGCCCAGTCGGCAATGGCCTCGGCGATCTCGGACGGCAACAAGTTCTGGAAATGACTACTGACCAGAGTGGCACTCTCATCCCGGCTAAGCTGGCCGAGCACCATGGAAGTCGCATACCTGCGGCCAGACCACGGGGGCTGCCAATCGGGCCGATAGACGGCCAGCAATAGCAGCGGTTGCTGATCAATGCCTTCGGCCAGCCGCCCCAATACCTCCGCGCTGAGCTCATCAACCTTATGCAGGTCTTCCAGGATAAGAACTAGCGGTCTCTGGGCCATCATTCCTGCCAGCAATTGGCGCAGCGATCGGACCAGATGCCCGCGCCGGGCCAGCGGGTCCGAGGGCAAGGGGGGATCCCCCTCCGCAGGCGGCAGCCCCAGCGTCGCGCAGAGCACGGCCGTTGGCGTGCTCATGTCCTCAGCGTCGGCAGCGGGGCGTCCGGCCAATCCCCTCTGGATGGTCTGCCGTGCCGTCGTGAGATCATCACCGGTTTCCAATTCAAGAAGGCTTCGCAGCAGCGCTGCCACAAGCGCGTAGGTGACCGCTCGCTCAGGGGACGGACAGCGCACCATGACCCACTGAGTTGATCCTTCGGCAGGCTCAGGACACCGCCCGGAGGCCAATCTCTGGCTGAACTCATGTACCAGGCGCGACTTGCCAATACCTGCCTCGCCTATCACGCTGATAATCCGTCCACGTCCTTGTTGAGCCTCACGCCAGGCATCGGTGAGTTGCTGCAACTCCTGCTCACGGCCGATCAGCGGGCCGAGGAATCCTTCAGGAAACTCCGCTATTGGGCCTAACACCTCCTGGACTGCCTGGAGCTCCAGGTAGGCTGGTAGAGTGGCAAGGGCCTGGTTGGACCACGGTGCGGAGACGAACAAATCCCGGGCTGCTCGCAGTACCGTCTCAGCGGCCAGGATCTGACTTGGTTCGGCCTGCTCCGCCAGCCAGGCGGCACCTTCAGCGGCTGGACCGAGTAGGCTGCCGCTGGCACGGCTGAGGACAATCGTCCCGGTCCCCAGGCCGAGAGCGATGTCCAGAGGTAGGCTTGTACTGAGCCCTGCCCTGAGCGAAGCCGAAGGGGTAGCCGAGGTGCGGGTGAGACCTGGAATCGTTTGCAGGGCTTGCCGGGCGGTTCGCTGTAAGGCCAGAGCGGCGTGAAGCGCCCGCTCTGCTGGATCGTCCGACGGAACCTCGGCAGCGACTAACCTGCTAAGCCGAAGCCCAAAGGCTGCCGTCAACCCGTCCTGCTCAGTTCGGATGACCTCGCCTCCATAGCGCTCCACCTGCTGAGCCAGGCTGGTGATCACCTGGTCGGCTACCTCTGCGACTCGCTCCAGAGGAAGACGTTCCTGAAGCACTTCTAACCCCCGCAGGCGGGCCGTTAAGATCGTCGCCAGATGCCGTTCCGGCCGCTCGACTTCCACCAGAGACAGGTCTGGCGGACCGTACAGAACATAAGCTGCCCAGATCGGATCAAGCGGTCGCTCACGCCAGGAGGTGTGACGGGCACGCCGAAGCGCCTCGCCAGCAGATACCCCTGCCAGGAGGTGGTCGTACACCGCTGAAGCAAAGGCATAAGCGCCTTGGTCGGGTACCGGCCACAGGGTGCCGATCACGGCCCGGGCACCGCCCAGGATAAACGCACATGCCAGCCCGTGCGCTTCAACGCCGGTGTAGACCGGCTGCCCAGACTCAGCCAGGAGCTCCTGCACCGAGGCACAAGCATTCAAGAACACCCAGGGTTGGCCGTCCAGGCACTCCTGGATTTCGCGTGCAGTCAGGATCTCACCATCCGCCAACACCAGCCCGCTGCGGGCCGGATCGTCCTTCTCGAAGGCTGCGTGACCTGAGTAGTGTATCACCCGATACTCGCCACTCGCCAGCTCCATCCGCACTTTCTGTTTGGTGGCACCTGCGCCGCCCAGCAAATACACCTGAGCCTGAGGGAGGTGATACTCTATCAGGTCTTGCAGGGCTTCGGTTTCCTCGTTGGTGGCAGGCAGGTCACTGGTGGGGTTCCCGATGAGCAACGCCTTCCACGAGTGGCGCGGCGGCGGGGTATTCTGGCGCGGCTGCTGTGCCGACAGCAGTTTGAGCTCGCGTCCCACGGGCCAGCGCGTGCTCAGGTACTGTTGGCCGTCGAAGGCCAATTCCCAGGGGAACTCAGCGTCGTTGGTAGATAGAATGAGGGGTTGATCAAGGGGCAGTTGTTTGAGGGTATCACGGATGACCTCTGGCAGCAGGTCGCCGTAAATCAGCCGCCCCAGGCTCTTGAGCTGATCCGGCTGAGTGGCCAATTCGTCCGGTGGCGCACCTGCGCTATAGAAGTGATAGAGCAGTTGGATAGTGTGATCGAGCTGGGTCTTGAGACTTTGTCGGGCTTCTGGGGCAACAGGGTGGATGGCTGTGGCCGGCAGCATCTGGTGCTCAGCCGCCGGTCGCAGTTCGAAGAAGTAGACCTGGCCGGCACTGGTAATAGATAAGACGGAAGAAGACATAGACCCTCCCAACGTGCAACGCGCAAACACATTAAGATTGATCTTCGAGGTTCAGCTCGAGTTCCCATCGCGACTCATTGCGCCGAACCTCGATCACATATTGTCCGACATGGAGCTCCTTGAAGGTGACTGTCCCATCGAGTGCTGTAGGGGCGCTTTCCAGCAGGTGCATCTCCTGATTCCGCAGCGTCACCCGCACCCGGGATAGCGGGCCCAGCGGTTCGAGCTTTTCAACCTGGACCGTGACCACACCACGTCCGCCCTGCACTGGCCCCATGAGCAGCTTGATGCGGATGTTTTCATCGGGATCGGGTAATTCCAGCACCTCTGCCAGGTCGTCTGGCCTGGGCTCACGTATGTCCTTAATCCTGAGCGGGACAAAAGCAGGGGCTAGCCGGCGGTATGGCATCAGCTCTTCGGGCAAACTGGCCAGAGCGACCATCTTCGCGCCGAACTGCGCTGTGATACCTGCCACCAGTCGGCGTGCGTTGGTCTCTTTAACTTCCCAGAGTGATGGCTTAGGCGCCAAATCTTTCAAAAAAGAGAGGTCGAACTGACCCAGACGTGGTGGCTCCTCCAGCCTTCCCTGCCGTTCCAGATCGAAGATTCGTATCAGATCCGTGTACTCCTCATAGCAGTTCGGGCAGCTTTCAAGGTGTTTGGCCAGTTCTGGGTGCAGCAACTTAGCGTTTCGGCCATCCAGTTCAGCCTCCACATAGGCAGGGATGGAGTGCCGGTGCAGTTCGCAGGTTACTGGCTCGTCTTCAGCACTGAGAATCGATTCAACTACTCTCTTGAAGTCGGCTTTCATGGGTCTTCACTCCAGTATGGGCGTGCTGACTAGCTGAAGAGCGGCCAGATATCGCCTAGATCCCAGTCAGAGTCGGCCAAACATGACTTTAGCTTGCTTCGGGCTCGGTTTACCAGGTTATAGACTGCCTGCTCAGAAGGTGCATGCAGACGGTCCTTGACCTCGGCCGCGGGCAGGCCCTCAAAGACGTTCCAGACAAAGGCGCGACGCCATCGCTCGGGAAGCTGCTGGACACATTGGTGGATGGTGCGCCATAGTGCCTGAAGTTCTTGCCGGATCTCCGGCTCCAGGTCAGTGGAAACGATATACGCGAACGGTGGCAGGCCGTCGCCGCTTTCCGGCTCGTACTCCAGTTCGGGTGGCGGGAGTGGCTTGATATGTACCCACCACTCTTTGCGTCGTAGCGCTTGCCTGACCTCGTTGATCGCTACCGCAGCCATGTAGGCCACGAACCGCCCCTCGCCCCGGTACCTGTTGTAGAGCTGCTTTAGCGCTATCTTCGCCAAAGTGGCTTGGGTGAAGTCCTCTCCTAGCTTCGCCAGTTGGCCGTCCGGCTTGTTGCAGAGTCCCGGAACGCTGGCGCTACGCGAGCGCAGGTAGTTACAAATGACTTTGTAGAGGTACTGTGCCAGATCTTCGTATGCAGCTTCCTGAGCTCCCTGCCCCAGATAGCCTCCCAGGACAGCAAGCCATTCGTCGTTCGTGCGTCGGGCCATCGCTCCCCCAGTGCCTGGAAACCGTGCTGTGTTATACAGGGTATTGTATCACGATTCAGGGAACTATCAACTCCAGGAATCACACCTGAGGGTCTATCGAACTCAACGTACGAAGAATGCCCAGCCACGCGTCGAAGATGGAGTGTCTTTCTACTGAACATAGATGAGGGATGCGGTCCGAGTCTTTCACCCTAATTTTGCGCCAAAATCGGGGGGGGTATCAAACCAAACTTCGCACCTTGAAATAGGAATCATCTCCTTACCTGCGTACAAAAACGCCAGCCTTGGGGCACGTGAAAGCACGGCCTCGGCTGGCATCGGGTTCAGGAATGCTGTATGTAGCGTTGGTTGATGTCACTCAAGGGCGGGCTGTGGTGCCCTGCCAACTACGGCCATTTGAGTGCAATGTGGCAAGCCGTATCTCGGTGCTGATGAAAACCAAACAAGCCGCCCCCTACTTGCCCAGGAAGCGGCTTTGTGCTACAATTCTCTCGGCCTTCTCCTGGGCCGTTCAGGAGTAGGTGTGGGGATTACTAGAGCGGCCACTCTGTAATCCCTTTTTTTGATTGCCTGCCAGGCGTAGTATACCATGCCATCCCAATTTCGTCAATGGCGGGTTTACTGGTGATTACCCACATCTCTGCGGATGCCTTTGATAGCCACATCTGAAGCCTGTTTTGGTACAAAGGAACGCACGTTTTGGCACTTCGACGGTGGTTTTCTGGCTTCAGATACTTGTAAAAATGACTTGTGGGTAATCACCAGCGGGTTTAGAACTCCAGCCCAGTGGAAACAGAAACTCCCCGCCAGATCCTCTCCAGGTTGACGGGGAGCTGCCCACAGATATGTGGAGGCACGTCAATGGGCAACAGTATTTTACAGCAAAAGGCGGAAGAGCGCAACTGTGGTAGACTAAAGCAAGGGGTAGACCGGGTTGAAGAGTCATCACCTATTTGTAAGGCCAGTCTATCGCGCCGACAGATTAGAAGTGAATAGTTGGTAGAAGGACAGCGATAGTTATTCCCAGAGCGACTCCTGCACCGACAAGCCAGGGCCAACTGAGTTGGTCTGAAAGCGGTGTAGCATCTGGTGGTGGAGTTCTGACTTTTGTCCAATAGACCACACCGAAGAAGGCCACGAAGAAGGCGATGTACCCGAGCAAAAACTGCAACACAATGATAAGGAAGCCACTGAAGCCAAGCGGATTCCAAATCGAGAGAATCAGGAAAACCCCGTTTATCATCAAGATAGGGCTCCATCAAGAGCGGCCAGGCTAATTTGGCTCGTTGGTGGCGTTCTGCTACCTCTTCCCCAAATCGCAGCGTTGAACGAACAAGCCAGGAATAGACCCAGAGTTCACCGGCTGCTCCGACAAGGATCATCGCGATTCGAGCCGCAAACCCCCCGTCAAGCACAGCCAACACCACCTCCCAGTCGCCCAGGGGTTTTCCCCCTGGTTGGTAAAGAACTGCGTTGATTATGAGGTTGCCGAAGCCAGTAAGCAGCGAGTAGGCACCGAAGTAAAAGAAGAATAATCGAGGTGTGGGCCTTCGCATGACCCAACGTCGGGAAAAGGGTGCCACGGCAATCATGCCGGTAAGAATGTTCATCACGGCAGGATTGCCAGAGATGATTATATCCCCCCATCGGTTCATTCCTTCCACTGGGGTATACTGGATGCCAAACAAGAAGTTAACCCATTCCAAGCGTGCTCCAACCAAGACTGTCGCAATCGTATGACAGGATTCATGGAAAACCTGCACGGCAAGCACGGCGACGATTGCAATGCTGACGGCATTGAGAGTCAAAGTCCAAGAGTCGCTGCCTTCCCTTTCAGTCATACCAGCCATGTTGCCTCATCATGGTAGGGATTCGCAGGCTATGCCATCGTTATCACCATCGAGGCGATGTATATCCCCACGTCCCAATGATTTGCAGTACTCGTAGCAAGCCTGTGCCTGAGTGTGGGTACTGAAGTCAGAACAGTTATAGATATTGCCCGAACAGTTACAAACAGCGGCGGGTGGTGGTTGGGTAGGCGGCAAAGGCGTCGGTGTCGGTCCCCACAAACCTCTTTGGGCTTCGCGGGCCTCTTTCTGGAGCCTCAGGAACAAGTCTTGGTATTTGACGCCCGGTGGATAGGTACTGACCTGTGCGAAGCCCAATCGGGCAAGCTCAGCATTGACCATCAAGTCGCCGGTCCACACATACCTCAACAGCCGACCGTACTGGTCAGTTTCAGAAATGTCCTTTTCAAGCCCTACAATTTTTCCCCCGACAAGCTCCTCATTCTTAGCTGCCGCTTCTGCCCCCATCCACTCCACTGGCTTCTCAGGGTGCTTCGTCTCCGGCGTGTCAATCCCGATGTAGCGGACTTTGTATAACTCGCCCCCTATGCTAACCTCGATGGTGTCGCCATCAATGACCCGCACGACTTGGGCCTGGACATGCGCCGGGGTTGCGGTCGGCGGGATCGGGGTTGGCGTCGGTGGGATTGGCATCTTGGCCGTCATCTCAGGCGAGTACGGACAGCGGCACGTGGACAACATCCGCGCCCACGGCCCCACGGATTGGGTAGTCGACGTCTGGAAGGCGCCGTCGGTACTGCCGCCGGTGATAGACTATCCGGAGGACTACCTGCCCGATGAACTCCCGCCAGCCGACCTAATCCTGTCCTTTGGCGAACATCCCGGCGTAGCAGAACTGCTCCCCGACATCGCGCAGATGACGGGTGCGAAGGCAGTAGTGGCGGCGGTGGATAGCGAGGCATGGCTGCCACGGGGATTGGCTCGACAACTGCGGGGCTGGCTCGACGACATGGGCGTGGTGGGCGTGACGCCCAAGCCCTTGTGCTCACTGACCGAGACCGAGTACAGCATCGGCCGCCGCCAGCGGATCGAGTACGACGACCCACTGATCGCGGAGTTTGCGCGCCATTTTGGTCTGCCAGACCTGCGCATCACCGTAGACCCCGAATCGCGGCTCATTACCTCGGCAGAGGTGCTGCGCGACTCCGTCTGTGGCTGTGCCCGCCACGTGGCCCAGGGGTTGGTGGGGGTTTCGGCAGACGATGCCCAGGAGAAGGCCGGCCTGCTGCATCATCACTATCCCTGCTTAGCCGCCATGGGAGTGGACACCGACTACGGCGACACGTTGATGCACATCTCCGGTAATCTCTTGAAGAACAACGTCCTCGCCCAGGTCAGGCCGTTCAGGGATGTACGCTACATGACAACAGGGGAGCGGAGCGAGTAGGCAACACGGTGATGTTAGCCCGAATGATACGCCGGTAGCCAGTCGCCGTGGGCCTCGATCAAATCATCCACCAGGTTCCAAATCTGATCAAGAGCCAACTCGGCGGCGGTGTGTGGGTCGAGCATGGCGGCGTGGTAGATGTGTTCCCGCTGGCCAGTCAAGGCGGCCTCCACCGTCAGCGCCTGCACGTTGACGTTGGTCTGTATCAACGCGGCCAGGTGGGGGGGCAGGGAACCGACGCGGGTGGGCTGCACGCCGTTCTTATCCACCGCGCAGGGGACTTCCACGATGCAATCTTGAGGCAGGTTGTCAATCAGGCCACAGTTGGGCACGTTGCCGTAGACCACCCGAGGCTCGCCCGTCTCCACGCTGTGGATGATCAGCGGGCCATACTCGCCGCTCAGCGTCACTCTGTCTCTGTTTTCAAAGGCGTGGATGATGTACTCAGCGATCAGAGGCATCACGGGAATGGCGCTCAACACCTCGCGCAGGGATTTGTCGGAAGGCGCATCGAGATCCTCCAGCCTGTCCTGCAAAAACTCCCACGCCTTGATCTGCGCCTGGCAGCGATGGAGGTATTCGTCCAGCGGGATGTTGAAGCGCTCGATCAGGTCGGGGCGATCCCGCTTGATGAACCAGGGCACGTATTCGGCAAAGTGCTCGCTAGATTCGGTCACGAAATACCCCAGCCGGGTGAGCATCTCGTAGCGCACCCGATCCCAATCGGGCACCCGGCCTTCCTCCACCACCTGGCGTATCAGCGGATAGAGGTCTTCGCCATCCCGCTCAAACTTGAGAAAGAAGGCCAGATGGTTGATCCCGGCAGCCAGGTAGTTGATCTCCCCCAACGGCACGCCGATGTTTTGGGCCAGTTGTCGCGCCGTGCCCTGGACGCTGTGACACAGCCCTACCGTCTTGATCTTGCTGGCCCGGCGGATGGCCCAGCAGTTCATGGCCATGGGGTTGACGTAGTTGAGGAAAGTGACAGCGGGGCACAGTTCTTCCATGTCGTGGCACATGTCCAGCAGGACGGGGATGGTGCGCAGGGCGCGCATGATGCCGCCGATGCCCAGGGTGTCGCCAATCGTCTGGTGCAGCCCGTACTTCTTGGGGATTTCGAAATCAATCACCGTGCCGGGCTGGTAGCCAGCCACCTGGAACATGCTAATAGCATAGTCGGCACCATCCAGGGCCGCCCGGCGGTCGGTGGTGGCTTCGATGGTGGGATGGGCATCCAGGAGCGTGGCGATCTTGTGCGCCACCGTCTCCGTAGTGCGCAGACGTTCCTCGTCAATGTCGTGCAGGCTGATGGTCGAGCCTGCCAGCTCAGGAAAACCGAGAATGTCGCCCAACAGGTTCTTGGCAAAGACGGTGCTGCCAGCACCGATGAAAGCGATCTTGGACATATTGCCCTCCATCCTTTTGAGCCGGACTACACTTGCCGTCATGGCCCGCTGTGACCAGCTACCCGACAATTTCCCACAAGTTCAATCCAGCTACCAATGTAACCAAAGCCGTTGAGAACTTCATCAACTTCCATGGGTAGTCCTCAGCATAAGGGTATCGCCTGGCTAGATATACCATGACCACTGGCAGCGCAAGAGTAGCCCACGCTTTCAGACTCCAGAAGGTAGTCACTCCAAACCTGGCAAGGACGAAAGCAGGCAAGGGATTCAATTCAGTCCCGCCTAGTTGAAAGACAAGGTAGGTGGTTGTAGCGTCCAGCGCGTTGGCGATGATCCAAAAAAAGGCAGTTCTCACCGAGTTCAAAGCAAGTCCTCCTCAAGCATCTCCTGCACCATTTCCCGC
>Ga0315545_1004677_pt1 | contig 11225 bp, 7 predicted proteins | sample SalMarSW160210MG_FD_203096 | JGI IMG/M metagenome (GOLD analysis project Ga0315545, IMG submission 203096) | Salt marsh sediment microbial communities from the Plum Island Ecosystem LTER, Massachusetts, United States - Salt Marsh Sediment SW1602-10 ...
CTAAACATTTTCATCTGCTGGTAAAATTCTCGATTCAATTGGGACAGCACATCAAATTTGGAAATTGCTTTTCTTCTCTTCTTATTATCCAACTCAGCAATTATTAAACTTTGTTGTCCACTGCTTCCATTTAAATATCCATCTCCTTTTTCAGTCATTTCCAGAGGGGCATGAATGACCGATTCCCCCCAAAAACCCTGCTCTCCCAGGAATCCATTAAATCCGCTCTCTACCGCAAAGAATTGATTCTGTTGGACTTCTTGCCACATACCACTTACCTGTAAAGCTCGATTTTTTTCTCCTGTAAATCCTACCGGGGATAGAACAATATCTACACCCCTTAAAGCCGCCATTCTGGAAACCTGGGGATAAAAAACATCGGTGGAAATTATTAGCACCAGTTTCCAATCCTTTATTTTTTTTAATTCAATCTTTACTTCCCGGGAAAATCCCAATTCTCTTTCCCAGCGGGTTAAATAAATTTGCCGTTGTTTAAGCTGGACTTCTCCATTTATTATCAAGCAGGATTCATAGTAGATATTATTTTTTTCTTTTTGCCAATAACTTCCCGGACAAATTGCTATCTTATAGTTTTGAGATAATTCTTTAACCTGTTCGATGTATTCCCTGGAATCTGCTTCGTTTATTAAGCTCATTATACTCCTATCCGGGCAGCTCAGTTGTTGAAAAAAGCACCCCGTAAATCCGGGGAACACTATTATATCAACCTGTTCTTCTATCGCTTTTTTCAGATATTTTTTTATTTTATAGATCAGGGTCTTTGGTTTATCTATCCTTTTCCATTCATTTTTCTTCCATTCTACTGAAGCTGCCTTCATTCCCTCCCCTCCTTGATCAAGACATAATAGAGAGAACAAGCCAGATACCCACAGCTGGAAGCAAATCCGACTCCGGTCTTAGCTTCTCCTGAATCTTTATCAAAGCTCTCTGCCAGAAGACCGTAGTCCATATTCGCATTCCTTAGCCATTTCAGTGCCACATTTGATAATAACGGATTTAAGATGCTCCCGCATAATCCCAGCCCTGAAGGGGTACTGGGATGGTGGTCACAAGCAAGTTCATTTATCTTGGCATTTTCAAAGTAATAAGGGTAGCAAGAAGAATAATAATAATCTATGGTATTTTTAAATATCGGGTCATCTTTATCTACAAATCTATAAAAACATAGAGTCCCTAAGCTCCCGGGAGGGTCATTATATAATCTGAAATTTCCCTTTCCGTCAGTAGACCATAAAAATATTTTCTTTCCTTCTATTTCCTTAACTAAATATTTATGGATCCCTTTATGAATGTTTTCTATTTTTTGATTGATAAGCTGTACTTTTTTTACCTTCCCTTTTTTCAATAAAACATCTCTCCAATTCTGCAGCCCTCGCCAGAGAATAACATTATCAATAGTAACGAGAGGGTATTCTGCAGGATCGTCAGAAGGGAGCAAGAAAGTTTTATAGAGTCCGGTTTGGGGATCATACTCTCTTTCTATCCGCTCAAACACTTCTTCCAGGGCACTTATTAACACCTCATCGAAAAAGCGGTCTTCCAGGTTATCTAAAAGAATAAAATAACTGGCTGCTTCATCCAGCTCAAAACCGGGATATAAAACGGTACCATCAATATAATGGGCATGATCTCCCGGATTCTTACTGTGCATCAGGATCATTTCTCTTGCCAGATGTTGATGTAATTTAGGGCAAACTAATTTTATTGCAGGAAGAGACCATAAAAAACAATCTCTTTCCCAAAATGCTCCGGAAACATAATAGCGGGGACTTCTTGAAGTTAATGCCAGATATTTATCACTCTCTATATCTTTGGCTATAGAGTAAAAATAATTAAAAAATAAATTTTCATTTAATCTGGTTTCCAATGCAGGGTCTTTAGGATAGGGAATGGTTTTTTTCTTTAGCCAATCCAGAAATTCATTGTAGATTCCGCTATACCCCTTTCTTTTCAAGTGAATAAGAGTAGCAGAAGCACCATCGGGGTCATAATTTACAGCTATATAAAAACAATTTTTATTTTGGCAGGAAATCTTTAAATTTAAGGTTTGTTTTCCTTTAAAATCATCAATCTTAAAATCTCTATCTCCGCCAAAGGCTAAGGCCAGCGAAACTCCTAAAGAAAAAATATTAGCTACCGGATTGCCCAGCCATTTATCTCTTTTTATTATTTTTTTAGTATCTATCTTGTGAGAATCAAATCGTAATAAACATACATCTCTTAAATCAAAAAATAAAGAAATATCAATTTCTTCTGAACTTTCAAAACTATAGATTAAGCCCTTTTCCTTAAGATCGGTAAATATTCTTCCGGTTACCCTAATGCCGCCTTTTAAAAAAAAGTCTAATCGGGGTAGATAATACTGTTCTTTAGAGACATCTATCCTTTCTATTTCAATTTCTTTTCCTTCTTGGTAAAAATGTGGCGTAAATAAATTTGGCTCTCCTTTTAATTCTACCAAGGCTTTATTATAAAGAGATACCACATTCATATTTTTAATAGCACCGTTTTGGCAATCAATAATAGGTATGCTCAGGTAATGATTCCCGCTATACAAAACTTGCTCATTTTTTACTATTTCTTCGGACCTGGTAATAATTTTATTCATATCTTATTCATTTAAATCCCTTTGATATTCTGGTTCCTTTATTAGAATACGTCTGGATTAAATAAGTCTTTAATTATTTTTTAGCAGAAACAGATAGAGATTTTAGATAGATATGAGGAAATTTGAATTTTCCTTCTATCCATTTCGCTTTATTTCCTAAAGCAGCTATATTTTTTAGTTCTTCTATGGCATTGCCGGCAATCATCACATCTTTAACCCGACCTACTATATTTCCATTTTCTATCTTAAACCCTAATTGTACATTATTAGAGAAGGCTCCACTTATTATATTCCCCTGTCCCAGACCGAGAACTTGATCTATAATTATTCCTTCCGAAATATCTTTAATCATCTCCTTAAAAGAAATTTTTCCTTCCTCCATTACCAGATTACTTATACCAGGAACAGGTTCACTCTGTAAACCGGCTCTTAAACCACTTCCGGTACTCTCAACTCCAGCCATTCCCGCAGTCTGTAAATCATAATAAAAATTCTTAATCTCTCCTTTTTCTACCAAAGGAACTCGTTTCATTTTTACTCCTTCATCATCAAAAGGAGCACTACCTGCAGCAAAATCTATAGTGCCATCACTATAAAGAGTTAACAGATCACTCCATAATTTCTTATTTTTCTGGGCAGCCAAAGGTGAAATTTTCTTCAAGACCATCTTTCCGTTTAAACCGCTGATTATGGGAAGAATTAGAACCAACGCTGCCTTGGGAGTGAAGATAACCGGCATCTTTCCGCTTTCTACGGGGACAATCTTCTCCCCCCATTCCAAATTTTCTATTATCTCAGAGGTCAATTCTTCAACGTCAAGATTGTCTTTCCCGGATTCAAGAGAGGAATAAATCATCAACATATCTTGCTTTTTAATTTTTTGCACCATCACCGAATAAGCAATTGCGGTCTTGTTATAAGAAAAATTCCCTCCCTGGGAATTAAGATATTCTATCTCACTATAATCTTTTAAAATAGTGACATCACAGCGCAATTTTCGGCTAAAATTTTTTAATCTCTTTACAATCTCTTCACCCACCTTAACCATCTCTTCAATACTCTTATCTACCACTTTTTTATCATGTATATTTATCTTTTCTTTCTCACTTCTTTTGGCTTCCTCTGGAAAATTAAAAGAAGCTTCTGAACCAAATTCAGAGGTAGCTACTGCTTTTTCAACCATTAAATTAAAGTCTTCATATCCCGTAGATGAAGAGAATCCTATCCTCCCCTTATTTATCACTCGCAATGCTTTCCCTTCACTCTCAGAAATATCGATAGATTTTAATTTATTTACTTCGAAGTTTACCGGGATAGTTTTGCTCTTTACTTTAAATAATTCGGCTGAATCTACTTTCTTACAGGCCTGCTGTAGAAATTTTTCCATCTCATCTACCTCCCACTACTACCTTTTTTATCCTGAGATGGGGACTTCCAAAAGATACTGGAAGAGGATTTTGCCCCGCTTTCCCGCATCCCCCACCGGATTCAATCATCTTCAAATCATTTCCTACCCCCTCAATATTAAGAAGGGTGGAAAATAAATTCCCACTTAAAACTACATCTTTAACTGGCTCGGCAATCTCCCCATCTCTTATCATAAAACCTTCTCCGGCACTAAAAGTAAACATCTCAAAGGTAGTCATCCCTCCATAGCAGTCCTTGGCATAAATTCCTCTCTTTATTCCGGATAACAAATCCTTAAAGGGGACATTTCCATTTTCAATATAAGTATTGGTCATTCGAACAATAGGTTTAAACCGATAATTAAGGGCACGAGCATTTCCGGTGGGTTCTTCATTCATTTTAGCGGCAGTCTCCCGTGAATGGAGTCTGCCTACCAGAGTTCCATCTTTTATTAGATAATTTTTCTTCGTCCTAACCCCTTCATCATCATATTTGGCAGAACCTAATAAATCCGGAATAGAACCATCATCAACTACATTAAGTTTGGGTGAGCCAAATTTCTTCCCTAATTTCATTAAACCGCTCATCCTCTCGTCTTCATATAAAAAATCAGCTTCACTAAGATGTCCAAAGGCCTCATGGATAAAAACCCCGCCTAATGTCTGATCTAAAATAACCGTATATTCCCCACCTTCCACCGACTGTGCCTTAAGAAGATTGACTGCCCGAAAAGCTGCTTTTTGTGCTTTAGTGGAAATTCTTTCCATTATTCCAAAATCCTTGGTAGTTCCAACACTTTCACTGGCCATCTGAACATTGTCCCCCTCTCGGGCTATGGCTGTAAAGCGCGCACTTAAAAACGGCTTTTGCTGTTCGATATAACTACCTTCCGAATTGGCAAAATAAATAGTAGAAAACCTGTCGGTATAGATTACATTAGAGGATTGGATCAGAGGATTAGATTTCATAATTATATTATTATAATTTTCCATTAATTTCTTTTTCTCTCTCAAACTTATCTGGCGAAAATCCTTATCTAATCCCTGGTTAATTATTTCTACAACTGGCAAAGCCATAGCTAATTTGCTCTCTTCTTTGCCAATTAAACTCGCTACTTCTATTGCCTCCCTAACTTTATCTTCTAAATCATCAAACTGATTAAAGGAAACAAAACCCCATCCCCCTTTTACCAGGGCACGGACATTCCCTCCTACCTGCTGGGAACAACTTATTTTTTCTAACTTCTCCCCTTGAAAATGAATGGTAGTGGTTTCTTTCTTTTCCGCCCTTATCTCGATATAATCTGCACTGTTTTTTTTATTTTTTAAAGCCTTTTCAAAAATTTTTCTCATTATTACCTTCTCCTTTAATCTTCCTCTGTCTCATTTATTTTATTTTTTAAGATTGCTTCTTCATCTAAATAAATTGACCTTTCTAACCACCAAATCCATTTACTCCATTTTTCATTAAAATTTCCACTTTCTTCCTTTATATTTATAAAACCACTTATTTTGGCCTCTACTTCATCAGCATAATGAAGAGCAATAGCAGTTAATATGCTGGGGAGTTTTGGTGAACCAAATTCAAAACGTCCATGATGGCTTAAGAGAGTATGTTTTATCATTAATTCTAAATCGGGAGGAAAATTATCTAAACTCTTCATTTTTTGGTCAATCATCTCCAGCCCTATAGCAATATGACCTAAAAGTTTGCCTTCATCGGTATATTCGATTACTCTGTCATAAGTATATTCTCTAACCTTGCCTATATCGTGAAGTAGAGCCATACTTATTAAAAATTCACGATTTATCTCTTTATAAATATCACATATTGTTTCACAAATCCTGACTAAATTACAGGTATGCTCGAGCAAACCTCCGAGATAAGGCTGGTGTACTTTTGTAGCCGCTGGAGCTTTTTTAAATTTTTCTACAAATTCTTGGTCGCCAAAAAAAGTTTTTAATAGCTTCTTCAAATAAATATTTTTTATTGATTCTATATTTGAATATACTATATTCATTAGTTTATCTAAATCTTTTTTTGATTGGGGTAAATAATCTGAATAATCTAAATCTAAGGGAGCAGCTTTGCTAAGGGAAGAAACTGTTGCCTGAAGGGTTCCATCACTTTTCTTTTTGGTAATATACCCTTGAACTCGGGCAAATTCAATTTTGCCTAACTTTTCTACCTTATCATCAGAAATATCCCAATTTATGGCTTCAATTTCCCCGGTCTTATCAGCAATTTTAAAGAACATATCTATGGTTTTTTTATCTCTCCTCACTCTAAACTCTATATCTTTTAAGAAAAATATGTCGTTAATTCTGGTATTTAAATTTAAATCAGTCACCATTTGTTTTTTAACCAAAGCACTTCACCACTCCTTTTTTAAAAATTCTGAGGTATTTATCATTGAACATAAATATACGTTATATTTTTAGTTAAGATTTAATTTGTTTTATTATATAATATTTTATTCTCTTTAGGAAATCTTTTAAGGTATTATTAAATATAAATATTTTTTCTTTTAACTACCCCACTAAAGTTTACACTAACAAGTTACGAGGTTATAAATACCTTTAAAGATCAGACTTTTAAATAACAAAAAGCATAATTTAGAGAATCAGTTCTTTTAAAAATATTATCTAAATTATGCTTTCTAAATTAACTTAAATTTATTAATTAAAATAAATTATATCACTGTTGATTTACAAACTGAGAAGCTGCTTCTTGGTCGATGATTATGGTTACGTCATTATGAAGTTGAAGAACAGTTGCCGGTACCTTAGTAGTAATAGGACCATTGATTGTTTTTTCAATAACCCGGGCTTTTCTTTTACCGTTAACCAGCAAAATAATTTTTCTTGCCCGCATAATAGTCCCTATCCCCATAGTGATGGCTTGTTTGGGCACTTCCTGAGTGGTATTAAAAAAACGCGAATTCGCCCGAATCGTTTTAGCAGTCAAGTTCAGTAAATGAGTTCGGGTATTTAAACTGATATCCGGTTCATTAAAACCTATATGACCATTATTGCCAATCCCTAAAACTTGCAAATCAATTCCACCACTTTTTTTAATTAAAGCTTCGTATTGCGCACATTCCTTATCTATATTTTCTGAAATTCCATTTAATAAATGCACATTTTCTTTTTTAATATTAATGTGTTTAAAAAAACTATCCCACATAAAGAAGTAATAGCTCTGTGGATGTTTCGAAGATAAGCCATAATATTCATCCAAATTAAAAGTAATTACTTCTGAAAAATCCACCTTTCCTTCTTGATTTAAACGAATTAACTCTTTATACATACCATTTGGTGTGCTGCCTGTAGCTAAACCTAAAACAGAATTTTTTTTGTTTATGATTTGCTCAACAATTAACTGAGCAGTCTCGTAACTTAACTCATGGTAATTTTTTACTATAACAACTTTCATATTTATTTTCTCCTGTAAACTATCTTACCGGCTACTATAGTTAGTTCGGTTTCCAAGTTTTTATTTAAAATAATTATATCGGCATCTTTGCCAAGCTCCAAACTGCCTTTTTTATCGTCTATTCCTATAGACTTTGCCGGGTTATAACTTGCCATTTGAATCGCTTTTGGCAATTGAATACCTACTTTGTTTACCATATTTTTAACTGCTTTATCCATAGTTAACACACTACCGGCTAAAGTTTCGTCTTTTAACCTCGCTTGTCCTTTAGTCACAATAACCTCTTGCCCTCCCAAATCATAAGTCCCCTCTTTAAGGCCTGCTGCCCTCATGGCATCAGTAATTAAAACTACTTTTTCGCCTTCTTTAATTTTAGTTAATATTTTCAATACAATTGGGTGGATATGTATACCATCAGCAATAACCTCTATTGTTAATTCTGGAGAAGTCAAAGCTGCTCCTACCACACCTGGCTCCCGATGGTGCAGACCTTTCATAGCATTAAAAGTATGGGTGACATGAGATAGTCCGGCCTGAATACCAGCTTGGGTCTGTACATAAGTGGCATTAGTATGCCCCACCGAAGCAATAATTCCCTGTTTATACAAATATTTAATAAGACCAATTGCTCCCGGCATTTCTGGCGCAATAGTTACCAAACGAATTAAATTGCCCGAAGCCTGATTAAATTCCAAGAACTCCTCAATGGAAATTTTTTTAATATCATCTTCTTTTTGAGCCCCTTTCTTTTCAGGGTTAATATAAGGTCCTTCCATATGTATCCCTAAAATTTCAGCACCCGCAGTTCCTTTTTTTACTGCCTTACAAATGCTCCGAAGACTTCTAATGATTTTATCTTTACTCATAGTCATTGTAGTGGGAAGAAACGACGTGGTACCAAAATGAGAATGAGCAATGGCAATCTGGTTTATGGCTTCATAGTCTCCATCCATTACATCTGAACCACCGCCACCATGAACATGTATATCAATATAGCCGGGAACTATAAATTTATCTTTACCTTCAATGACCTCTGCTTCTGTCAATGTAGCAGTGCTTAGCTTTTCTTTGTTCACTATTTCTTTAATTCTTCCTTTTTCTACAATGATAGCCTTACCGTTGACCAAGTGAAATGGAGTGATAATTGTTCCATTTATTATAATAATTCTTTTGTTTTTATTAATCATTTTATTCTCCGCCTCTTGTGTCAATATAATCTATGGTAAAATAGGCAAACTTGCAGCAGCAATGGATTGGCCTACTCTCCTAATAGATTCATCAGGAAGGTTTAAAGAAATATTTTCAAATAATTCTGCAAATTCTTCTTTTAGCACATGTAGTGCCTCTTCCAAAATAATATGACCACCCTTACCAGAAGTAACCCGACCCAATATTAATATATGTTCTATGTCATAAAAATCTGCATAATGGGCGACAGCATATCCCAAATATACACCAATTGTTTTAAAAACTTTAATCGCCCTTTCATCGCCATTATCTAATAACTTTTGAACATACTTTAACTTTTCAGCAGGAATTCGTTCTTCACTGAAAGTAATTCCAGCTTTTTTAGCAAGCTGCGCAACTGCTACCTGAGATAAATATTGGCTTCCACATCCGTAATCACCAGACCATTCATCAATAAATGATTGTTTGCTGAAATCAATTGGCACAAAGGCTAATTCATTAAGCCGACCAGTAATATTACCATCCTTATCTATATAACCTCCAGCTTCGCTGGAACCTAAGGCAATGCCAAGTATCGAATTTACATTTAAAAACATAGAACCCGCTAAAGCAGTGACATCTCCATCATTAATTATTGCAAAAGGAACGCCCCACTCTTTTTGTATATCAATAAAAATATTCTTTACTTTTTTTTCAAAAAGATCTGGAGAAACTCCACGGAAAATCGAAGCTTTCTTTACCTGATTATGAATATAAATCCCTGCAGAACTCCCCCCTATAGCATCAACCCGTGTCATATGTGCTGCTGCATAATGCAACATAGACATAATTTCGTGATAATGATAGTTTGGATTAGTTTGTACACTAGGGTTCCATACTACTTCCTCACTAAAGACTACTTTGCCATCTATTACCGCACTTACTTTTCTATCACTTGCTCCGAGGTCAAATCCGATACGACATCCTTCTAAATGACCACCTAACGGAATTGACTTTTCTTTAGCAGGAAAGATATTTTTGGTATTGCTAATTTCTACTGTAAAAGGTTTTCCATATATATTGGACATAAAGTTTACATCAAAAGCGCGCTTTCCTTTAGAAGAATACACTTCTTTAACATATTCACCAATCTTTTTAGAACCATCTATAATTATTTTATTTCCACCATAAATCCATAAAAGTGTCTTTATTAACCGCTCTACGTAAAAATAGTTCAGGGAAGCATATTTAGATTCTGGAAAAAAAACCTGGGATTCAAAGGTTGAAACAGAATCATTCCCTCTTTGTAAAGCAATATATAAAAGCACGCTTTTTTTTGAATTATGAACAGCATCTAAAAAAGAATGATTCCATAGTACAGCTGGATAAAATTTTTTATCAATTATAAAATCAATCTTTGGTTTCATTAATGGTATTAAATCATTGGCCATAAACATACTCCCTCCCTTCTTTCGTTACCAGAATTCTTACAATAAATTAAATATTGTGACAGTATAATCTGGTAAATGATAATCACCATAAAATTATATTTTCTATTGATTAGCTATAAATTTTTGTATAACAAAAAATATTTAAAAGAAAGATTATGTATAAATAAATTTTAAAATTTCAGAGTTACAGGCAAAATCCCTCGTGCTTTATGTTTACCAACTATTACCTCGCTAGCTACTTGTAAATTAAAAGGACTATAATCATAAATAGTCAGAAAAGTAGATACTTCTGGAAAAACTTGAAGATCATAAGGATTAATGGATAAAACGATAAACGGTATATTAATAGCATGTAGTTTTTTAATTATTTTAATCTGATAAGAGTTATGGATAGCATTAACACTACAAATAATAACCAGATCAATTCCTTCTAATAAAGATAATCTATTGCTATCCTCAAGGAAAGTGTGGTGCTCAACTTTTATTCCTTCTGTCCTTAAAAAGTTAACTAATAGATTTTTATTTTCTACTTCATCTCCTGCCAGCGACAACTTATTCAAAAGAAAATCTATAACTAATATTTTTTTATTATTTGATTTATCAATAGGAATTAAATTATCTTTATCTTTAACCAATGTTACCCCTTCCCTGGAGATTTGATAAGCAATTTTTTCTTCTATTTTTTTATTTATCTTTCTATAGTCAGAAATTGGTGGACCCTCTAAGCCAATTCTTTTTCTTTTCAGTTTAAGTATTCTCAATACAGATTGATTAATTCGTTTCTCAGTAATTCTACCTTCTTTTACTGATTCAACTACCGCCTTAATAGCTGCTTTTTGTTTATCTAAACTATGAGAGACTAAAATCATATCACTACCCGCTTCGATGGACATAACTGATCCCTCTATTGTACCAAAACTATTAGTAATAGCCTTCATCTCCATACAATCAGAAATAATTAGACCTGCAAATCCCAACTCCCTTCTTAATAAACCAGTTAAAACATTATATGATAATGTCGCAGGTACTCCTTTCCTGGGTTCTAGGGCTGGGAAATAAATATGAGCAGTCATAATACTATCTACCCCTAACTTTATTGCCTGCTTAAAAGGATAAAGTTCTACCTTTTCTAAATG
>Ga0315545_1004680_pt1 | contig 11222 bp, 6 predicted proteins | sample SalMarSW160210MG_FD_203096 | JGI IMG/M metagenome (GOLD analysis project Ga0315545, IMG submission 203096) | Salt marsh sediment microbial communities from the Plum Island Ecosystem LTER, Massachusetts, United States - Salt Marsh Sediment SW1602-10 ...
TCAGTAAATTTACAAGCCACATTTGCATCAGCTTCGACCTGGAAATACAGAGCAGAATTATCGAGGTTACCGCCCATTGCCGTGTTTACGCTATTAGCGTCACGGCCGACGACGGTACGATAGCCTAAATCTCCTGTCAGATAAAACGAAGCCTCAATGGTAAATTGTTCAGGCTGGAGTTCCTCAATATCATTGGGCGCTGGTGGATTGCTCTGCGCCGACCAGGTCATCATTGCAATCCAATCTCCTGTATTCTGAACGCCCAGTCCGTTCAGCGCGCCGGTTTCAGGCACAATTCCTGCAGGAAATTCCGCGGCCCACATCCAGCCGTTCCAGGGCCACTGCCACGTCGTGAGGTGGTTACCGTTACCGGACCAGTCGTGCACTGCCTTTCGCCAGAGGCCGCTATCCCAGCCGTCTATCCCGTTAATGTCAGGCAGGGGATTGCCGTCGGCAACTTCCGAGGCCAGGCCTTCAGAAAAGTTAATATCCGGGACAGTCTGGTCATCAAACCGCCAATAAGCGATTGTACTCGCAGATGCCACAGAGCCAAGAGATGCTATAAAAAATAGCAACAAAAATAAAAATAAAATTCTCTTCAGCTTTTCCATCTTTTGCTCCTTTCTTAAAAAAACATAAATTTATTTAAGCATTAAAAACATTAAATATTAACACTTCAAAAATCACACAGCTTTTTTATTCTCAAATAACTTTATAGGCAAAGTTTTAGTTATTTAACTATCTTCTATCTTTGACTACTCCTTGCTGACCTTAACGACGGCGGCTGATAATTCAGGCATAGTGAAACGTACTATCTGGCCGTTCAGACTAACAAAAACTTCCTGAGGCTGAACGACATTTGGGTCCTCAAGCGTGTTTCGGGCATATAACGAACCCGGTGCCACCAGTTGCATAGAGGCGCTTGCAGTATCAAAATCCTCAGAAATAATTAGTTTTACAGGGATTTCTTCGGCAGTGGGATTGACCACCTTGAAATAAATCTCGCTGCCGTCGTCAGAAAGGGTCGCTACGGCATTGAGGCTGCCGGTATTACCGGTCATATTGATTCTATATGGGGCGTAATTGTCATGCCAGAGCTTCATTACAACGTAGTTTGGAGCAGGGAACCAGCCTGTATGGTCGAAATTAATAAAGGCATTGTCCCAGCCTGAAGCTGACTGATGCCTCAGGAACAAAGCCGGACCTCCGATTTCAAAGAAATCTGATGTTCTCTCGTAAACATTCAATATCCCGCCGGCAAACAAACCCGTCCGCCAATCAGTAGTTTGGAAGTTCCATTCCGAATTATCAATCTTCATATCCGGATTGTCAGAGTCTGCAATGTAATTACCAAGATTAATTAAATAATCTTCATAATCAAATGGGCGGGAAGCGTAATCGTCACCCTCGTAATAGTGAACACTGATGTAATCAATCTTTTCCGCACAACCATCGATTATATCCTCATTCCAGCTCGTATCATAACCGCTGCTTCCGCATGCTATAATCTTAATCGGAACGCCAAGTTCTGCGGCCTTTAATCGCATAGCCGGTGCGAACAAATTTACCACATCACAATAATTCGAGCTGCCCATCCACCAGGTCTCGTTATCGATTTCCCAGTATGTGACATTATAAGGCGCCGGATGGCCGTTGTCCCTACGCTTGGCACCCCATTCCGTTGTATTGGCGTCTCCATTGCAGTATTCCATCCAGTCCAGAGCGTAGGGTAAATAATCGCATGGGTCCGGCAGCTTCCACTGAGCCGTACCGCCACAGGCACTATCCGTCCAGCCGGTATTGATTACGATTATAGGTTCGATACCGAGAATTTCACACATCCGGAGATGCTCATCGGTTCCATAGGCATTAATATCCTGGTCGTCCCACATATAGGCGGGATATTTTTTTCGTTCACTCTGTGGCCCGATTCCGTCCTGCCATAAATATAGAGATGCGAAACATCCTCCGGGCCAGCGAATGCAGGGTGGGTGCAGGTCATCGATAGCCTGCAGTAAATCGGGCCTGTAGCCGCCGGTGTCTATTGAGTCCTGGCCCATCATACTAATCTGGTCCAGATAAGCAGTACCAACACCGCTTACCCCAACCTGAAGCGTAGCATCCTGCGCCGAGCTTATCGGTGTGAAGCTAAAGGGATACTCGTCCCAACTACCGGTGGGACTCGGCAACGTTTGCTCTGCCAGAACAGATTCGCCATCCAGAATCCTGACCACCATTCCGCCGGGTGCGGCTCCGCGTGCCCATATCGAGCCGGTGTATAATTGAGTTGTAATATTAAACGGCGTCTGCTTTATGCCGGTCTCAGTTCCATCATCATTATCAATCTGCAAACAGAAATCGCTGTTCAAAGCATCTGTATCGTCCAAGGAAAACGAGCCCGTTCCGTAGCTTTCCCAGTAGTCGGCAATGACCTCACCATCCTCGATATCCGGCAGACCGCTCCATAATTCCTCACCTTCAAGATCCTCCACTACAATGTTTCTGAATCTGGCGGCCGTAGCCCAGGTTCCCACGCCTATCTCGCCGGTCATATGGGGACTACTCGTATCGGTATAATCAAAGAGCTGGCTGTCATCCAGCCAGACCTGAAAATTATTACCCTCACATTGAATGCGTATCTCATACCACAGGCCTGTGTTGATGCTGCCGGAAATTTGAGATGTTACCACAGTTCGGCCGCCATTTACTTCCTTTTCGATAGCATGCAGGGTATTTGCCCAGCCGCCGAGATTGAGCCAGTAGAAATTGTCGCTGTTCGGCGCACGGAACAGGATTAAAAATCCCTCGCTTCCTGAATCTTTCTTGGCCTCTAACGTAAGTTCATAGTCGTCCCAGGCCGTGTCACCGAATTCCATGTGAATATCCGTCCCCAGACCCGACTGAACGAGCTCATCGCCTTCTATTGACCAGTTAGCACCGCCGCCTCCGCTCAGCTCAAAGCTGCGATTCCAGACCAGCTCGCCCCAGAGCCCGCCGTTGACAGAATGATATATATGCTCGAGGAAATGGCCGTAGACCTTCTCATCAATCTCACCAACCACCTCATCAGGCTCTATTAATAACGGGTTCGGTGAATCCATAACCGGGCCATGCTCAGCACCAGCGGCGTAAGGCTGAGTGGTCTTGAGCCATTCCTCCACTATCGTTTCCAGACTTACGGGCTCAAGCGTTGTGAGCCAGTAAAGAGCAAAAATTGCATGATCCTTAAAGTTGACTATGCAATCAAAATTCAGGTCGGAATAAAGAAAACCCCATGCGCCGCATTCATTGTCAAAAATTGAAACATTGACGACAGGCAAAGGTTTATCATCGAAATCAGGGTCAGCGCTTGAAATAGAATGACTAATAATCCCTAAATGCGGCTCCTCCTCCAGAACGTCATCATCATAAGCGGTTACCGTAACCGTCTGCGGAGAGTCCCAATCCTCCGGCTCAATAACAATTTCAATAGGATTACCGCGGCCATTACCGACATCCAATTGCTCATCGGGGTCAACCGTAACAGTAACACTATAATCAGGCTGCAATACAAGAGCTATTGTATATTCATCGCCAATATCATCACCCTCAATAACTTCCGTCGAACCACCCGACTCTTCTATGACTAATAGAGATTCCCCGATTAAATCAGGGCCGTCAATGTAATGCTCAGCAATCTGCCCGGGTGTTAATGCAGAACTATAAATGCGAAATTCATCTATCGAGCCTTCAAGATAAGGATCAGTATTATATAAAGACCTGCCAAGATAACTGTAAACGTTATCAACGACTGAAAGGTCGATAGACACTGGGATAGAATCCATCAACATCCCGTCCACATATAGATTCATAGTGTCATTGCAGCCATCATAAACACAGGCAATATAAACCGGAACGTCATTGTCAATAGCCGGGCCAAAGGCGATCTCTTCATAATCGAATCCCGGGTCTGCGTCAGAGATAGCCAGACGTGACGTCATGTCCCCGGCTTGTGTTGTAAAAAAGATGTAATACCGGCCATTACCGGATGGATTGGTATCACCAAAATCAAACACGCGCTGCCAAGTTTGTTGAACGTCTACTTCGAACCAGGCTTCAATCGTAACGCTTGTAAAACCTGTAATCAGACCGCCCGGCAGATTCACATAATCGTTATCTCCATCAAGCTGAACGGCATTACCGCTTATTGAGGCCCCGTTTACGAGTGTGCCGTTTGCGTCGCCTACAGAGTCAACCGCCTCAGTGTCACCGTCTTTGAAGCTATAGCGGTGAACCAGGACCGGACTGATTACATCTGGGCCGTCACAGTAATCCTGAGAAACCTCCTCAGAAGTTAAAGCAGAATCGTAAATACGAAATTCGTCTATCGAGCCTGCAAGATAAGGGTCAGGAGAATATAAAGACCTTCCCAGATAACTGAAAACATTATCAACTGACGAAAGAGGGATAGATACTGAAATCGAATCTTCCAGTTGCCCATCTACATAAAGGCTCATAGTATCGGCAACACCATCGTAAACGCAGGCAACATAAACCGGTACGCCGAAGTCAATAGTAGATGTATATGCAATCTCTTCATGGTTATTTCCAGGGTCGGCGTCAGAAATAACAAAACGTGCCTGACTGCTCCCGCCGTCGGGAGTAAAAAAGATATAATACCGACCGGCCGAGCCGTTTATATCACCAAAATCGAAAACACGTGTCCAGGTACCGTTGGCCGTATGATTGAACCAGGCCTCGAATGTCACACTGGTAAAACCGGTAATCAAATCGGGCGGCAAATTAACATAGTCGTCATCCCCATCGAGCTGAACCGCATTGCCGCTTATCGAAGCACCATTTACCAGTGTACCATTCTGACCACCAACAGAATCAACGGCCACAACATCTCCATTCGTGAAACTGTATCGATGGACCAGCTCCCCGCGCGCTACGGTACATATGCATAGGGTTACAAATAAAGGAGAAAAGTAAAAAAATAAGTTGCTCTTCACCTTTCTTCCTCCTTTAAACAAAGAAGGCCAATTTTTCAAATCTACAATTAATGGTATTATAACATATTAGGACCTACTTTTCAAGCACAAAACAAAGCCGAAAATCGGGCTTTTTAAAGAATTTTATTGGACTATTAAGCCCTCGATGGGCACTGCGTGTGTCTGACAATAAAGGTACAGCCTCAAAAATTTGCATAACCCCTTATTACACAAGAAGGTACAATTATACGAGACTTAAAAAATTTTCTTAAACCAATATTTCCAAGCCGGTACTGTTCTCCAAAAAAATTCCGGTAAAAGTCGTTACTATCGGCCAAAAAATTGGCATAATACAGCCTCTTCTGATACATTATCACACGTTTCGCAAAGAAATTTGGATTACTTGGCCACAGCTCGGCAGCACCGGTAACTCAGGCGGCGGCTACCGGCCGGCGAAAGCCCAATCGAATCTATGCGGCCGCCTGGTCAATCTAAATCAATCGTTACCAGATAAACCGGACTTTCTTTTGCACCGTTTATTGGCAGGCCTGACGGAGGCAATAAATACCCATATAATTTATTGCGAAAAAGCTTGCAATAAACAGCTAAGTTTGAGAAATTTTGCATTGAATTATCAACGGCGGGTAAGTAAACTTTTTCTATGCTGAGATTTATACCAAATATCCTGACATTCGGGCGGCTTTTCCTGACCGTGATTCTTCTAATTATGATTTTATACTCACCGAAGTATTATGCCGAAGGGGAGTTGCCGTTTCCTTCCTTTCTCGATTATGCGTTCATAATTTTTGTAATAGCCGGTCTTACCGATATTGTTGACGGCAAGGTTGCAAGGATGCTGAATGTCACGAGCAGGTTCGGCAGGATGATTGACCCGCTGGCGGACAAATTGCTGGTGTGCGGGACATTTATTTGTTTCGCACTAATGGGCAAGCCTGTATTGTTCAGCCTTTCTGCCGGCTGGTTAGCCCTGATTCACTGGTTCGTAGCAGCAGTTTTAATTCTGCGCGAGGCTTATGTCACTATCCTGCGGCATATAGCAGAGGCGAGAGGAATTAATTTTGCAGCGACGGTTTCCGGCAAAATAAAAATGTTCCTGCAATCCTTTGCCATAGGGACAGTAGTTATAAAGATGGCCCATGTTCAGCAGGCGATGTGGGGTAACTGGTTCACGACAATCGTGTACGCAGTAATGTTAATCGCCACGGTTGTTTCAGGTCTGCGCGCGACCCGGCGAACGAGTTGGAAGCAGCTTAAAGAAAAGCAATCACAAACAAACGCAGCCTCTTAAACCTCCAGGAAAGCACTGTCCCAGTCCTTCCAGACAGGCTCGAAACCTTTATTTTTAATCATTTCAGCGATTTGAGCCGGAGTTCTTTCATCGTCAATCTCAAATTGCTTAAGGCTGCCGTACTTTCCGGAGTAGCCGCCCGGATTGGTTTTGCTGCCGGCACTCATTTTCGTAATACCAAGCATTATAAGGTTGTCACGGAGCTGCGGCCTTTCACGCGTCGAAAGCACCAGGCCGGCATCGGCAAAACATAACCTGAGTGCGATTATCATCTGAACAAGATTCTCGTCGGTCAGCAGATGCTCGAACTGGTTTTCACCGACCATAAATGCCGGACGCAGGCGTGGGAAAGAAAACGATATGTGCGACTGCCAGTAATGTTTCATAAGATAATGGGCGTGCTCAGCGAGGGCAAGAGTTTCCATTCTGAAATCACTTAGCCCCAAAAGAGCTCCGAGGTTAATTTCCCTCATACCGGCCTTTGCTATATCATCGGGTGCGGTGAGCCTTCTGTCATAATCAGCTTTAGGTCCGGCTGGGTGAAATTTCGAATAAGTGTCCCTTTCGTAGACTTCCTGATAAATGGTGACGGCTTCGATGCCGGCTTCAAAGAGGCGGGCATACTCATCCCGGCTGAGCTGATATATCTCTATCGAGATAGAGCTGAACCTGCCGCGCAGCCCGCGAGCAAGCTCGACGAGGTAATCGATTGTAATAAAGTGTCTGTCTTCACCGCTGACGAGCAGTATATCGGTGAAACCTTCAGAAGCGATTATGTCAGCTTCTTCGAGGGCCTGCTCAACAGTTAACCTGATTCTGTCGGCTCTGCTCTCTTTGTTGAAGCCGCAATACAGGCAGCTATTCACACAATGGTTTGACAGGTAAAGCGGCGCATAAAGCCTGATTGTTTTCCCGAATCTCTGGACGGTAAGCTTATGAGCTGATTGAGCCATCTGTTCGAGGCAATTTCCGGCAGCGGGTGAAATAAGTGCTGTGAGCTTTTGCAGGCTGTATGTCCCCGCAGGAGAGTTCAGCGCATCTCGGACATCCTCGTCGGTTACGTAATTCAGCTTCTCCAGCCAGTAATGCGAACCGGTGTCGAGCCTTTTTTCTGCAAGGATGTGCTTAATATCACCATTAAAATCATTCATAATTACAAATCTGTTAAAAAACCTGTCAGCGGGCTTGAGGCGCTCGCCTTTTTGCCGGCGGCTGCCGGGCCCGAATTGTAAGCCATTCTTCCTGCCTGCACCGCTAACTTAAAGGAGCGCGCCATTTCGACGGGGTCATCGGCTGTTGCTATTGCGGTATTAACCAGAACCGCATCGGCCCCTATTTCCATAGCGTCTGCTGCATGGCTCGGCAAGCCCAGGCCGGCATCGACAACAACGGGGACATTGGCCTGCTCAATAATAATTTCGAGAGCCTCTCTTGTCTTCAGGCCCTGGTTAGAACCGATGGGACTCGCAAGGGGCATCACGGTAGCGGTACCGGCATCTTCAAGCTTTCTTGCAAGTATCGGGTCTGCATTGATATAAGGCAGAACGACAAAGCCATCTTTAATCAGGATTTCAGCAGCTTTGAGCGTTTCTACCGGGTCGGGAAGCAAATAATTAGGGTCGGGTGTCACTTCGAGTTTTACCCAGTTGATACCGGTTGCGGCACGGGCCAGCTTTGAAAGCCGGACCGCCTCGTCGGCTGTCCTTGCACCGGATGTATTGGGCAAAAGCAGATATCTTTCACGGTCGATAGCACTTAACATATCGTCGTCTTTGTTTTCAATATCGACTCTGCGAAGCGCAACAGTGACAATCTCGGTACCGGACGCCTCGAGAGCCTCTGCCATAATCCTGCAGGAAGCAAATTTCCCTGTGCCGACAAGCAGACGTGAATTAAAAATTCTATCTGCGATTTTTAAAGAATCCATAAGTTATCCTCCCGGAACGAACCTAACCAGCTCAATTGCCTGTCCTGAATGCAATTCAGTTTTATCAAATCCGCTGCGTTCGATTATTCGGCCGTCAACTTCGGCGACGACAGTTTCAGCATTGACGCTAAGCTGTTCCAACAGGGCTGCCAAAGTATCCGGCAGTTCCGAATCAAATGTTTTTTCAGTGCCATTTATTTTTAACACATTCATTTTTTAATCTCAGCTCTCATTTTATGATTTCGTCAACCAATATTTCAACGACGGCGTTTGCCTGATGGCTTGCTGCGAGCCAGACCCTGCCGGCGGTCAGTGGCAGATTCAAATCCGTACCGCTTTTGCCGTCGCCAATGACTATAAGGCGATTTGAAATACGGCTGGTAACAATTTCGTTGCTGCGGCCGTAACCTGCAAGGCCGCTGACGGTGACAACTACTACTCTTTCCATTTTAGTAAGAACAGTTTCGACAAGCATTTTTTTCTGCTCGGCCTTGTCGAAGCATTCCGCGATAACATCAACTTCCGCAAAAATCTCCGGTATGTTCCCGGCTGTAAGTTTCTGTTTGTATCCTTTGACTTTAACCTGTGGATTTATCTGCTTTAAGTTTTCTATCATCGCATCGGTCTTGTACTCGCCGATTTGATTTAAAAAGTAATGCTGCCTGTTAAGATTACTCTCTTCTATTGTGTCGAAGTCGGCGATTATGAGATTGCCTATAGCTGTTCTGGCAAGTGCAACAGCGACTGTCGAGCCGAGCCCGCCCAAGCCGGCAATACCGACTGTTGCTTTTTTCAATTTGTCATAAAATTCATTCATAAATTTTATTTAAAACAAAAAACACTCCCGCAAAGAGAGTGCCAAAATTTTTATCAGCCTTCCTTCGCAGGTCCTAACCCGATCAGGTTCGTAGGGTCACCCCTTTCAGGATTTCTCAGCTTTAAACCTTTATCCTGCCCGGCCCAAAGCTCCCCTGGCCTATTCATTTTCTTATAATAATATTACCTCGTTATTAACGATTCTGCAAGATTTTTTCTAAAAGACCACTAAACAACGATGCAAGTTTCTTGACATACCCGGCACTATAGCCTATCATACAGATTGAGTCGAACTTTTGAAAAGGATGTCTTAACTTATGTCTCAGAAAGGATTTACACATCTTCATCTTCACAGTCAGTATTCGCTGCTGGATGGGGCCATCACGTTTGACAAGCTGCTCTCACGCTGCAAAGAGCTGGGTATGGATTCGGTAGCTGTTACCGACCACGGCAATATGTTTGGTGCCGTCGAGTTTTACACAAAGGCTAAAGCAGCACATATCAAGCCCATCATAGGAATTGAAGCATACGTCGCCCCTGCCGGCAGGTTTGACAGACAAAAATGCGCTATCAGCGACGCTGCCTATCATTTGATACTTTTAGCAGAAAACAACACCGGCTATCAAAACCTGCTGAAACTTACAAGCGCCGGCTACCTTGAAGGCTTTTATTACCGCCCGCGAATCGACAAGCAACTTTTAGCCGAGCTCAACGAAGGCCTGATCGCAACGTCAGCTTGTGTTAAAGGAGAGATTCCAGCACTTCTTGCAGCGGGTGACGAAAAGTCAGCTTTGGAAGCGGCGGACAGCTTTGTCAAGATATTCGGTGAAGACAGATTTCTCATCGAGATTCAAAAACACACAGGCGAAAAACCCGATGTTCGTGAAGCACTGATAGAGCTGGCAAAGAAAAAAGGGCTCAGACTTGTTGCAACAAACGATGTACATTTTCTGGATGCCGATGACTTCGAGGCGCATAACTGTCTGTGCTGTATAAGCACGGGAAAAATGGCAGACGACCCGGGCAGGATGATTTACCCGCCTGATATCTATCTGAAAAGCCCTTCCGAGATGAGAAAGGATTTCGATTTTTGTCCCGAGGCCTGTGATAATACACTATCGATTGCGGACAGATGTAACGTTGAGCTTGACCTGAAAAAGCGCCACGCACCGGTTTTTACACCGCCGGGCGAGTTAACAGCCGAGCAGTTCCTGACAAAACTATGCTACGAAAAGGCAGAGCAGCTTTACGGCGGAATTACCGACGAGATAAAAAAACGCCTTGACAGAGAGCTGGACGTAATAGAATCCAAAGGTTTTGCGAGCTATTTTCTTATTGTGTGGGACTTCTGCGACTTCGCACATAAAAACAATATCCCCGTCGGCGCACGCGGCAGCGGAGTAGGAACCCTCGTCGGCTATTGCTTGGGACTATGTGATGTTGACCCGATAAAGTACGATTTGCTTTTCGAGCGCTTTATGGACCCGCAGCGCAACGAAATGCCGGACATCGATATCGATATATGTCAGGAACAGCGCCCGAAGGTCATCGATTACGTCCGCCGCAAGTACGGCCACGTCGCACAGATTATAACGTTCGGGACAATGAAGGCACGGGCGGTCATCAGGGACATCTGCAGGGTTAAAGGTGTTCCGCTTGCAGAGGCCGACCGGCTGGCAAAACTCGTCCCCGACTCTCTGGGTGTTACTCTTGAACATGCTCTCAAGACCGAACCGCAGCTAAAAAATGCTTACGAAAAGGATGAACTAACAAGAAGCGTAATCGATATCTGCAAAAAGCTGGAAGGCCTTGCACGTCATGCGTCGGTGCACGCAGCAGGAGTGGTAATAGCAGACGAGCCATTGACAAATTTTATTCCTCTTTATAAGGCGCCGGGCAGTGATGATATCATTACCCAGTTCGAGGGCCCCATAGTCGAAAAGGTCGGCCTTTTGAAAATGGATTTTCTGGGGCTAAAAACCCTCAGTGTTCTCGAACGGGCAAGAAAGCTGGTAAAAGAAATACACGGTATCGATATTGACCTCGAGAAAATAGATATCAATGACGAAAAGGTTTTTAAGCTTTTCGCGAGCGGAAAAACCAAAGGCGTATTTCAATTCGAGTCCGGCGGGATGCAGGACCTGCTGATGAAAATCAGGCCTGACAGGATTGAGGATTTGATTGCTGCCAACGCATT
>Ga0315545_1004682_pt1 | contig 11214 bp, 9 predicted proteins | sample SalMarSW160210MG_FD_203096 | JGI IMG/M metagenome (GOLD analysis project Ga0315545, IMG submission 203096) | Salt marsh sediment microbial communities from the Plum Island Ecosystem LTER, Massachusetts, United States - Salt Marsh Sediment SW1602-10 ...
CACAGATCAACAAAACACAATGAAGACGATGTTGAAATCGAGCTTCATCAGTTCGTTGAATTTCGGCCTGAATAATTGCTTTAGCTTCGCCGGCGTTATGAATTGTAATTCGTTTCATAGTAGGCCCTCCTTTCTGGGTCTACTATGAACTATTCTTATATTAATCGCAAGTTAAAAATGCGTTATGTATAGTATGGCACGAGAAGTAAAAATTCTTAAGAACTTCCGTGATAATGTATTATTAACCAATTCAATTGGAATATCGATCGTAAATTTTTACTACAAAGTTTCTCCCCAGATGGTCGATTTCATCGCAAAGCATGACAGTCTGAGAGCATTAGTGCGATGGAGCCTGCTGCCCATTGTGGGTGTGAGCTGGATGGCCTTAAGCTTTGGTTTTATACCCACCATGGTCTTCATTCTCTTAATGCTTGTTTTAATAAACACCTCTGCTGTTGTTTTATTTAGAAGAATACGAATGCAAGCACACAGGACCTAAAAAAACAAAATGGCATGGATAAGAAAAATGGGACTAATTTCCCGCCCATTTTTTTCCATTACTTAACACCATATTTTGTAGTTTATTTAAATTATCTAAGGTTATGACTACTGCTACATAAGCCCAGACCACACATCAAAAACTTTCCAATACGGTTTCTAATCTTCGATCCAATCAAATTAATATTTAGGCAGACACGCCATTGATCAGAAGAGTGAAAATGCCATTTTTCGGTTAGGCTTGCTCCCTGCCTTGACGGGACACTTTGACTTGAACCGATAAACTCAGCCCATCGCTTTTATTGCCCTTGGAGTTAATTCTCCAGGGGCTTTTTTATGCCTTTGTGGCTCCTTTTGATAGACGTTTTATTATGGTTTGGGTGAAGTTTTTAAAGAATAGAAACTGAATATCTTCGCTCAATCTATTCAGCAGCTGAGACCCAATCTATTCAGCCGGGTTTCAAGAGTCTAAAGGAACCTTAATAATTGACTCGAAACTGCAAATTCGGTAGACTCTATACCGAAAAACACTATTCCTTTTCATTAACCTTCTCAAGAGGTCGTTATGCGTTCTGTATCTATCTATCTAGCGATCCTTTCAGTGATTATTCCCCTTTCTTACCCAGTAAGTTTATCTTTTCCACAGCAGGATGATGCTGCCAGAAAAAGGGCAAAAGAGATCCTGCGGGAGGTTGATGACATGTGGCGTGGTGCTTCCTCCCATACCATACTGACCATGCAGGTTAAGACCTCCCATTACACCCGCAACATGCGGCTTGAGGGCTGGTCCAAGGGGAAAGAGAAGACCCTGGTGCGCATCCTCACCCCGCTAAAGGAAAAGGGTACGGCCACATTGAAGTCCGGCAGTAACATTTACAGTTATCTACCCCGGACCGATCGCACTATTCGTCTTACCTCTGGCATGATGATGGGCTCCTGGATGGGTAGTCATTTCACCAACGATGATCTTGTGAAGGAGTCACGCATGGAGGAGGACTATGACCCTACTGTATCTTTCGAAGGCAGGAGGGATAACCTGGATATCATCGAATTTACGCTCATCCCCAAACCTGATGCAGCCGTCGTCTGGGGCAAGGTTGTATTGACGGTGCTGACCGACGGCTACCTTCCGTTGATACAGTGTTACTATGATGAAGATATGAACATCGCGCGCACCATAACCTTCAACAAGATAAAACAGATAGCTGGCCGGCCGAGACCGACCGTCATGCGAGTGGTTCCAGCAGATAAGCAGAATGAATATACTGAACTGGTTTATGAAAAAATGGAGATGGATATTAAGCTGAGCGATGCGTTCTTTTCCCTATCGCACTTGAAGCGCAAATAGCAGAATACATGATAAAGCAAAACCTTCGAGAATATCCATGAAAATCCTGTCTATCGCATCACGCAATGTGTTCCGAAATTGGCGCCGGACATTGGTCACCACACTGGCCATGGGGTTTTCTGGATTTATCATGACCCTTTTTGCTGCATTAATGGCAGGAATGCTCCAGACCAGTGAGCGCAATGCGGTTGCCATGAATCTTGGCGATATACAGATCCATGCCGAAGGCTACCGGGATGATCCGGATCTGTATAATCGCATAGACAATGCCGCAGACCTGGTGAACAAGCTGCAGCAGGCGGGTTTCCATGCCACCCAGCGAATATACGGCTTTGGGCTGGCTGCTGCGGGCTCCACTTCCGCTGGAGTGCAAATGCGGGGCGTAAACCTAAAAAACGAAGCGACCGTGACACAGGTTCACAAGCATGTGATGCAAGGGCAATGGCTAGCTGATAACGACCCTATGGGAGTAGTAATTGGAAGAAAGCTGGCCCGAACCTTGGGTGTCAGGCCAGGCGATGAGGTTATTATCATCGGCCAGGCCACCGATGGTTCCATGGCAAATGATCTCTATACAGTGAGGGGGATACTCAAGTCCATTGGTGAAGAAGTGGATCGCGCGGGCTTCTTCATGGTTGAAAGCTCGCTCCGTGAGTTGATGGTGCTGCCTGAAGGGGCACACGAGATCGCTGTGATGCGGTCTGACCGCAGCAGAGATCTTGAGTCTGCGGCAGCACAAGTGGCCGCCCTTGCTCGGGGATATGAAACCTTGAACTGGCGTCAGCTCCAGCCGGTCATCGCCAGGATTCTTGATTTAGCGGATGCCCAAACTATTATTATGATCTTGATCACTTACGTAGCCGTGGCCATGGTAATACTCAATGCCATGCTAATGAGTGTATTTGAACGGATCCGTGAGTTCGGCATTATGAAGGCTATCGGCGTAACACCATGGCAACTCATGGCATTGGTTTACGCGGAAACCATGGTCCAGGTAGTAATTGCAAGCATTATCTCATTGGTGTCGGGCTGGTCTGCCGCCCATTATTTCCAGAAAAACGGCATTGATCTGTCGGCAATCGCAAGTAGCACATCCTTTGGCGGCGTGGCCATAGATCCTATCTGGAATGCTCATGTGACCACAGAGGCATTGGCATTGCCTATCGTGTTTTTATTTATTATTGCAGCGGCAGCAGTGATCTATCCAGCAATTAAGGCGGCGGTTATTAACCCGGTCAAAGCGATCCACTATCATTAGTGTCTGATAATAGGATTAGAAAATGAAACTTGGCAAAATAGCATGGCGTAATCTCTGGCGCAGAAAGCGTCGTACCCTGATCACCGGTATCTCCATCGGTTTCGGTGTAATGCTTGCCGTTACATTCACCGGCACAGGCGACTACGGGTACACCAACATGATTAACACCAGCGCCATCATGGGGCTGGGTCATGTCACCATAGAGCCGCACGGCTATAACCAGACCCCTTCTCTGGATAAAAGGCTGCGAAAAACAGGACAGATCAGGGAGCGCGTGTTGGCGATGCCTGGGGTGAACGATGCAATTGTGAGGATCATGGGGCAAGCCATGTTCGCCAGCGCCAGCAAGACCATTGGAGGTGTGTTCATGGGTATCGATCCTGCCCAGGAATCTCCAGAACAGAATCTGTTGATTCGCTCATTGGTGCAGGGAGAGCTGTTCTCCGGTAAGGACAGCCGAGGAGTCGTTGTCGGAAGCAAGATGGCGGAAAAGCTCAATCTGCGTATAGGCAAGAAATTGGTCTATACCACAACCGATGTCAGCGGAGAGATTGTAAGTGAGATAGCCCGTGTTATAGGCATATTTAAGACCGGCGTCAATGAGGTGGACGGAGGCATGGTGTTGCTGCCTATTAACAGCCTGCGGGCTACCTTACATTACGATGCACAGGATGCAACGCTTTTAGCCGTGATCATTAACGACCAGCGCTATGCCGAAAGGATGCGAGATAACATTTCCCTTGCAGAGGGAGATCCGCAGATAGAGGTCCTGAGCTGGCAACAGACCCAGGCCGAGTTGGCCGGCGTTATTACTATGGACAGAAGTGGTAACTATATCAGCCAGTTTCTAATAGGACTACTGATCGCAGCGGGTATCCTGAACACCCTGCTTATGAGTGTGCTGGAACGTACCAGGGAGTTCGGTGTTATGATGGCCGTCGGTATGTCGCCGAGAACGCTGTTCATGCTGGTGGTTGTGGAATCCTTATGGCTGGCGATTATAGGAATAGTGATTGGAATCATCATCACTGCCCCATGGTATGCGTACCTGTATTATGTGGGACTCGATTTTAGCGGTGCCATAGGTGAAGATTATAGTGCGGGCGGTATTCTTGTGGATCCCTTGATAAGGATCAGACTCTATAAAGAGAGCATTATTGCCATTCTTACAGGCGTGTTCAGTCTTACTTTGTTGGCAGGCCTCTATCCGGCCTGGCGTGCAGGTCGCATACCGCCGGTGGAGAGCCTGAAGGCCATGTAGGTCGTTTGTTACTGCCTACTTAAGTTTTGTACATTCCCTTTAATATAAAGGTTGATCTATCAACACTTAATACCCTATGAATTTTTTATACAAGTCACTTGAAAGGTAAAGCGCATGCAGGGCCATTCAATTGTTCGCCTCGAAGACGCCATAAAGGTCTACCAACAGGGCAAAGTAGAAGTACGAGCGGTGGATAGGCTATCACTTGATATCGACAAGGGCGAATTCGCTACCCTCTGCGGTCCCTCGGGCTCAGGCAAGACCACAGTACTGAATCTTGTTGGTGGCCTGGACGTTCCCACAAGTGGAAGGGTGTTGTTGGAGAATCAGGACCTCGCCACCTTAGCCCGATCAAAGCTCTCTGTAATACGCAGGGACCGCATCGGTTTTGTGTTCCAGGCCTATAACCTTATCCCTGTGATGACTGCCTATGAGAATGCAGAGTTCGTCTTGAAGTTGCAGGGCGTATCAGATCGAGAATGTAGGGATCGGGTAATGACCATTCTGAAAGAAGTTGGCCTGGAGGGTCTTGAACACAGACGACCCGACGAGATGTCAGGAGGGCAGCAGCAGCGGGTTGCAATTGCGCGGGCTATCGTTACTAGACCGGCTATTGTGCTTGCAGACGAACCCACTGCTAATGTGGATTCGGCGACAGCGGATGCCCTGCTGGATATCATGCAACAGCTCAATAAGGACTACGGCGTCACCTTTCTGTTTTCCACCCATGATCAACAGGTGATGGGTCGCGCCCACAGGCTTATCCGCCTTAGGGACGGCAAGATAGATACTGACGAGGTTCGCCAATGAGGCGCGGTCAAACCAACCGATCAACACTTGCCCTCGTTTTGAGGCTCACTCTTCTCATCGTAACGTTTTCGGCCCCGGCCTGGGCATTCTATGAATTGTCTGGCGAAGCCGGATCAGTTGATTTGCGCGGCATGGTGCGGGGATTCGGTACTGCCTATCAAAACCCCGACAATGAATTTTTCTACGAAGAAAGATCAGATGCCGGTGTGGCCGGTATCGCCCGCCTGATAATGCAGTCAAAGGCTGGCCAACACTTATCCTTTGATGTAAATGCCTACCAGACTTACATTCCCTCTGCATTGGTATCGAGTCAGGCCGGCCTGGGCACTCCACTGGATGTAGAACGAAGCGCAGCCCTGGAATGGAGTTTCAGTGAGGACAAATACGTACGCCTGGCCATAGATCGGTTAAACGCACGATACTCACATAATCGTCTTGACCTTATCGTGGGTCGACAGCCCATAAATCTGGCGACCACCTTCTATTTTACGCCCAATGACTTTTTCGCCCCGTTTGCGGCCCAGGTGTTTTATCGTGTATACAAGGCAGGCGTCGATGCAATACGCGCAGAGGTACGGCTGGGCGATCTTTCGCAGCTATCATTAATCAGCGTACTCGGGTATAAAAGTGATCCTGCAAGCGATACCGGTTGGAGCGATGAACCCCACAGCGACCGTACCTCCTATCTAGGGCGCATCTCCACAGTTTTCCATGACTTTGAGTGGGCACTGCTTACCGGTGTGGTGCGTGAGAAAAATATCATCGGTGGCTCCTTGCAGGGTGAGCTATTCCAATGGTTGGGCGTGCGCGCAGAAGGACATGTTGCTGATCCAGATGAATCCCAACAGGACTCCTACTCGGAGCTTTCTGTTGGCGTTGAACACCGTTGGGAGGATAGTCTTGACATAAGGCTGGAGCAGTTCTATCACGGCAGTGGCGCTAGCTCCACTTCTGATTATGTTACGAAATACACTACTGCACAGGGCGAGAGCAGCTACTTAGGTCGAAACTACACGGCGCTTGGCATTGGCTATGAATTTACGCCTTTATTGAACGCAGAGATGCTGGCAATTGCCAACCTGACCGACCATTCCTATCTGTTGTTATTTAACGCCATCTATTCTCTATCCGATGAAGCGGAGCTTGTAGTCAATCTCGGCGTGCCCATTGGCGATGAGCCGGAAGGTGCAGAGATCAAGAGCGAATTCGGATTGTCTCCATATACGGCGAACATCGAAGTGCGGATATATTTCTAAGCATGGCCTTGTAGTAAATGCTCTAACGTAAGATTTTGTTTAAAAGTAAATGACCGCCACAAGAACTTATAATTATAAATCAAAGCTTACTCCCTCTAAAAAACTAAGACAGGATAAAGACATGTAACATATTAATAATAATAGGAAAATCAGGATATGTTACGTATAGCTGCTATTAGTGATAAGCCAGACCATCTCCAGAATCCTTTCTAATGCTATTAGTAGTCTGTAATCGAATCAAAGCAACATCGCGATAGATATGCCAATACAAAAATGCCATTTTCCGGTCAGGCTTCCTACCTGCCTTGACAGGGCACCCTGTTTCATCCCTCCCATGTATTGCTTCATATATATCTAAAATCTTACCAAAAAGTGGAAATTAATTTCCCATAATATTTATATTCTTTTACACATCTCAAGATGAAGCTTCAGGTAGGTTATCTTAACAATTTGAAATCTAAAGAAAATCTACAATAGCCTGTTTTGGCATTTTTATTGCTCTAATTATATGAACAAGTGTTTTTTGTTTGGGATAATTAACACGTAATAAACAAACTAATTTTGGAGATAAGTTATATGAACGTGCATACCCTAATGCTAACAGCCTTAATCATCCTCATCATGGCTTGCATTAAACTGGTGAAAGGCCTCAGACGAACGATTGATATTGATGAAGAGTATTTGGAATATTACAGCAAATGGCGATAAATTTCACCTTTGATTGCCTTTCTTATTGTACTGATTGCCATTTTTCGGTTAGGCTCCCTACCTGAGTTGCTTTGCACAGTCCGCCCTCCCAGGGCTCCTGGTGCTTCAATTTACACGGTATTCCGGCCATGGTGTATCCTCGGCTCCCTTTTGGCTCCTTAGTCTTCACACAGTAATTTAATAAATCTGCCTATACCTTTTTTCCAAAAAATATCGACTTTTTTAAATCGAAATTTTGGGTGCTATAGTTACGACAATCTTGCGACACGGCTTGCGACAATTGACCGCTGTATCGCGATAATCGGTCCTCTGTTTTTGTGGGCTTTAGATTTTCGGCGGTATTTAAAGCTTTATCGGCCTGAAACGAAAAGGGTGAGGAATGTCGTTTATTATAGTATTGCGGGAAAAATGTAGAGGGAAAACCGGTATTTCGATTATCAATGATTAATAATAATTTTGCGTGGTATCTTATAGGGAGAAATATTTTTAATGCACCAGTTTCTGAAGTCTTTTTCACTCATTATCCGTCCAGATTTTAAAAAAACTTCACACGCAACAATGTCGCCATATTTTTGATGCCATTCACCCCAGATTCGAACTGATTGGATATCAGGATGATACAAAAGTATCCTTTCCACTTCTTTGGGATATACTTTTAAACCAAATATATTAATCATGTCTTTTTTTAATCCTGTTAACGTAAGATAATTTTCATTATCAAGATGCCCGAGGTCACCGGTTTTGAACCAATCGTTTATGAAGGCATTTTGAGTATGTTTGGGTTGATTAAGATATCTGGTAAAAATATTTAATCCCCTTACCAAAATTTCGCCTTCATGCCCTGGGGGAAGTTCTTTCCCCGTATCATCAACTATCTTCACCTGACAACATGCCAAAGGATAGCCAGCAGTCCCAAATTTGGGAGGACGTTCAATTCGATTCCATGTCACGGCAGGAGAGGCTTCTGTGAGGCCATATCCTTCACTGATGGTCAATCCCAACTGATTGTGGTATTTTTTGAGAAGTTTCATTGAAATCCTAATACCACCGCTCGCTATATTTTTTATTCGGGCACAAAGATTGGGTTTTTCAGATAACGGTTTCATTATAGAGAAAAGAATTGCTGGAACAGAAATGATCTGCGTAACCTGATAACTATCCATAACGTTAACAATTTTACTCCCTCCTAAGGAAGTATTCAACAATAAGCAGGTTGCACCCCCTGCGAGGGGCATCAAAAAGCCAACAGTAAATCCGAAACAATGGAAAAGAGGGAGTATTGATGAGAATACCTCAGGGCTTGCATTATCTTTGAAGGCTCTTTCAGCAAAAAAGACAGTATCATAAAAAATAGAGGCATGTGTTAGTTCTGCACCGAGAGGATAGCCATCCATAGCAGCCGTATATACAATCATAGCGGTATCATCAGGTGCCATGATCTCATAATGGGTTAGGGCTTTGGATAAATCAAGATCATTGATAAATATCGTGGATGGTGCTTTTTCATCAATTGTGATGAAACACGCTGATGGAGACTTTTGAATAAATGTATAAGCCTTTAAGGCGGTTTCTATATTGCTGCGTTCACAAATGATGAATTTGGGATGAGTCTCAGAAAGCATATGAGCGAGTTCATAGTGTCGAATTCTGGGGTTCGCAGGCATTAACACAGCTCCGATTCGAAATACAGCCAGGGAGATAAAGGCATAATTCAAGGAGTTGTGTGATATAAATAAAACCCGGTCATTTCGTTCTAATCCGATCTTTTGAAGGCCATGAACCATACGGCACACGTGGTTATAATATTCCTTAAACGTTAAGAGCTGACCTGGAACACCAATTCCATCTCTATCGGGATAAAGATCGAGAGAACGATCCAATAATCCTGCCAGATTACCTGGGAAGTGAAATAAATCTTTGTTTAATGTGTATTGAAGGTTAGTTGTAAGAGATGTATTCACGATATTGTTCTAGGAAGTATATTGGGAGTCGTGTTTCTTGCTATTATATATGTTTACAACCAATAGAGAAGACATTTTCATTTTATCGGAACTGGGTCCGCTATTATTACGCAGATCTGACCATAATGGATAATGATAGAGCTTGCTTTTCGATAGGCGGAGAATAGGGAAAAGATATTTGTAAGTCAAGTATATACCGGTTTTCTTTTCTCCAAAAAGGCTTTTATGCCTTCTTGCCCATTGGGATGATCAGCACACCATGACAAAATGTCCCGTTCTTTTTCTAGTTGGGTCTCAAAAGAGGTGTTAAAGGAATCGGTTATCAATTTTTTACAGGCTGCAAAAGAGGAGAGGGGGATTTTTATCATTTTGTTAATTAATTCAATAGCTCTTTTTACGGCCTGACCGTCTTCAGCCACCTCTGTTACAAGACCCCATGATAGTGCCTGTTTGGAGGATATTGGGCGGTCAAAGGCTGCAATTTCCATGGCTCTGGCCAGCCCAACCAATCGAGGTACGGTGAATGTGCCTCCTCCATCAATACTCAGCCCATTGGTAGTGTATGCCTGTTGTAAAACGGCAGACGCCTCCATGACCCTGAAGTCGCATGCCAGGGCTAGGGAAAAACCACCTCCTGCGGTAATGCCATTGATGGCTGCTACTACAGGTTTGGGCATACGGCGTATTTCAAGGATGGCCTGATGGTACCTGGCTGACAGTTCGTGTAAGGCCTCGCCATAACTTTTTCCAAAACCTGATAGCCACTTGAGATCCGCCCCTGCACAGAAGGCCTTGCCTTCTCCAGTGATGATAACACCTGCTGCGTTTTTATTCATAGCAAGCTCAATAAGCCTTTCTGATAGCAACTGGATCATATCAAGGCTGAATGCATTATAAGCCTTCGGTCGATTCAGGGTTATCCTGGCAATCCCTTCAATTACATCTAATTTCACGAGTTCATTCATTATTACCCTCCTTTGAAGGTCTCAATATATATTGGGTACAATTGGTAATTTTAGGGCTAAAAAAGGGCCAGCCAAAAATGGCTAAACCCTTAGCAGTTATGGTGCCTGGGGCGGGAATCGAACCCGCACAGCCACTCGGACCGAGGGATTTTAAGTCCCTTGCGTCTACCAATTCCGCCACCCAGGCATTGATATTAATTATATATTATTGAGCCTAAATTCTGTCAAGCATTTAGATTTGTAAAAGAATTGAAATTTCGAAAACCCCTTCAAACAGACGGTGTAACAACCAAGGTTTTCTATAGCCTATTCTTTTTAGGGTGGTATTCTGGAATTACTGAAAAAATTATTCTGTGCCCCAAAGAGATACAAGGAACTCCCCCAAAAAAAACTCAAAAAAGGATTTATTTGTTAGCAACAATATGATAGGGTCGGTCAGTTTTTTAAAGAGGTTTTCGAAGTGGATTTAACCTTGACGGTGAAGCAAAAGGCCATCCGCAAAATGGCCCGCCAGTTCGCAGAGAATGAACTGGCTCCCATTGCCCGTGAGATCGATGCAGAGCGGCGCTTTCCCTGGGAAGTGATCGAGAAGATGGGGCCACTCAATTTTTTTGGAATGCAGGCCCCCCGAAAATATGGGGGCGCTGAGGTCGATTCAATTAGTTATTGCATTGCTGTAGAAGAACTTTCACGGATATGCGCTGCAATCGGGCTGACGGTTAGCGTGCACAACGGTGTGGCTGTCTATCCTATAAGTGTTTTCGCTAGTGAAACGCAGAAAAAAAGATTCATCCCGTCGCTGGCTGCGGGTGAAAAAATCGGCGGCTTTTGCCTAACCGAGCCCAATGCGGGCTCGGACGCCAATGCCATCGAAGCCACTGCCATACCTCATGGCGATGATTATATCGTTAATGCCAACAAGATCTACGTCACCAATGGTGGCGTGGCTGATATTTTGTTGGTTTTTACTTCAGTGGTCTCGGAGGGCGTGAAGGGAGGTATGGGTGTATTCATTGTAGAGAGGGGCACTCCAGGTTTTACCGTGGGAATCCTCGAGGATAATTGCGGCATGCGGGCCAATCCGGTAACTTCTATTATCTTAAACGATTGCCGCATTCCGAAGGCTAATTTGCTCGGTGAAGAGGGGCA
>Ga0315545_1004684_pt1 | contig 11212 bp, 8 predicted proteins | sample SalMarSW160210MG_FD_203096 | JGI IMG/M metagenome (GOLD analysis project Ga0315545, IMG submission 203096) | Salt marsh sediment microbial communities from the Plum Island Ecosystem LTER, Massachusetts, United States - Salt Marsh Sediment SW1602-10 ...
TTGCGACAACAAACAGGGCCAACACCAATCCAACTCCTAAAATCTTCGCTAACTTCCGATTCATTGATATCTGCCTCCTTTAACTGCAATTTGTGGTTCTTTGACTCTCTCGTGAGCCTCCTTTTCAATAAGACATCACCTCCTACGTACGGACCCGCCCATCATCCCTTATAAGAGACTTTCCAGCTTTGCTCAGCCATATGGAAGAGGCTTACGAGGTCTGTTCGCCACCCTGTTCCTCCAGGTACTGGCCGATTACCTCGGATGGGCATCGCCCCAAATTGCGGTACACCAGATGGGGCCGTTTTGTGTTGTAGTACACCAGCCATCTGTTCAAGGCCGCTTGTAGTGTCTCCGTGGCAGCGTAGGGCTCCCCCTGGAACGCCCTGGGCACAAACTCGCTGAGCACAATCCGCCGGAACCGATCGACAAAGCCATTTGTTGAGGAACCCTCGCCTGAGGGCGTTGAGTGTTTGATACCTACAAGGTTTAAGTAGAACTCATAGGGGTGGGTCTCCTTACCACAGTATTCTTTATTCCTGCCTGTGAGGATCGCGGCAATCTTAAGCCCTCTCTCCTTGTAGAAAGGAAGAACCCGATTGTTCAGGAGGAGGACTGCATGATCACTAGGCTTCCGCGTGTATAGACGTGCGAAGGCGTAGCTTCCATAAGTATCGACCACCACCTGCAAACGTACCGGGCCGAGCAAGCCACCCAAAGAGAAAGAATCCTGGCACAGAAGCTCCCCGGGACGTGAACTTTCGTTATGTCGCTCCCGGAAGCAAGGATTCTGTTGCTCTAACCACGCTATCTGCTCGGGGGTAAGAGGAACGTCTGCTCCCAGCGCTTTATCTTCGAGCGTTAGCCACCGATCCTTGCGTGTTCCCATCCCATTGCGTCTCAGGATCTTCTGGATTGTCGGACCACTGACTGAGAGTCCCAACAGCGATAAGTAGTTCGAGATCCGATAGCAGCCCCACGATGGATGCGTCTGAGAAAGCTCTATGATTCTTTCGACAAGCGATTGGGGAGTTGTAAGTGGATGAGACTTATGGACAGAAGGGAGGTTCCTCAGTCCCTCCAAACCATAGGCTTGAAATCGATGTTTATACTCGTAGAATCGCGAACGGCTGATCCCTTTCTGTTTGCAAGCTTTCGTGACATTCCCGAGAGCCTCAGCTAACTCCAGTACGGACAGACGATATCGTGTCAACTTATCCTCGACTCGCATAATAGCTCCTTCAGCAAGTCAGTGTAAACAAAGATGCTTAACAAATCAAACAACTGGGACATGCCTTGCGGAGTGCATGTTGCGACTCATTACATGATATGTATCAGTTAAAGTATAGAAGAAATGGGCAGAAAAAATAAAGAAGCCTGTCTTTCCAAATTGTATCGGGAGCTTAATAAGCCTTTACACTATTACGTGCATGTGGTACGATGAGGTGTGAGAAGGTTAGCGGGACAACCCAGAACTTCCTGTGAGATACAGCCTGTGAGCATCCTTCGTATGCTGTATCTATATTACGAGATTGAAAAGAAGTATCACGCAGTACACGAGCCAGCCGGTCCAAGATGAAGTGGTAGCCGAGCTCTTAACAGCTGGCATAAGCGCTAGCTCTACCAGCGACGCACGGCCTTGGCATTTTATCGTTATCCAAGAACCCTGAGTCCTGGACAAGATTCCCAAGCTTCATCCCTATAGCCAAATGGTAGGAGAAGCGCCAGTAGTTATCGTGGTTTGTGCCGATGAACGGACGCAGAAGTACATGGACCCTTTGGTATAAGACTGTGCTGGAGCCACGCAGAATCTTATCGTCGCGGCCTACGCAAAGGGGTTAGGAGCAGCCCGAGAGAGATCTATGTCCCTCGAATTGCAACCACGGATGGACACGGATGGGGAGAGTTTATTGAGTTCGTTGGGTTGAAAAGATAGTCGGGAGCGAAAGCGCCGGTGAAAACTGGCATGGAGGTGGTGGTGAAAGTCCACTACGTAGTAAGGCATAGCAAGCCACTACGGCCCCGAGTTATGCGTCGGCTACCCGTAAGGGAGCGGCGAAGCGTTAGCGCGGGGTTGCGTAGGCGAGGTATTGAGCTCCGAAATCATGGCTCTGGTGCGTCGACCTTGTACTCTTATGGGGAAGACAACACGGTACGTAGCCGTTATGCAAGGTGCGTATCGGCCCACGGAGTCGAAGACCCTCTGCATGCGCAAAAGCTCCATGTACGGGAACCGGGAGAGCCTGGAAGTGACTGAGCGGGTTCCTAGCTCAGTCCGACTGGGGAAGGTCTGTGACCATAAACCCAGTATGTACGCGACCGGGCAGTCGGACAGGCCCATAGTGTGCGCTGGGCAGCGCATTGATCGGGAGGGTTTGAGTCCCTCCGGTGCTCAGATGAGGAGCACCGTATCCAAAAGCGGGGGTAATGCCTCGCTGGCCGAAGAAGGAGGAAGATATTGGAGAAGCCTAAACGGGCACGAAGGCGAAAGCTGGATACAGCCAAGGTGGACCTGGAGTCACCTCCTGTAGTTCTCCGGAGGGCAGGGTGCCCACCGCGAGGTGGGATCCGAAGGGCATGCGGAGAAGTATCGGGCCGTAGTCGATGGGGGCCACCCCAATGACGAACCGGTCGGCCAAAGGTGGGGCAAGGTCGAGCCTGCACTATGGAGGCGAAGGCGTTCTCATTCACCCACCGCACCAAGGTGTTTGCGGATGGCACGATACGGAAGATCAATACGTGACCCCAGGAGGACTCGCCGGGTCCCCAAGTGGCATTGAGGTAAGTGACGCTATAAGTGTTAACGCGAAATGCGAAACAATGCCCGGCGAGTAGTCGGACGGCCGAGTAGTACCTGAAATGCGGTGAAAGCCGTGTGACCGTGAGAGCGGTGGTTAGAGTGGATCAGGGAAGGCGGCCGGCGAAGACGGATGGACAGAGAAGGGAGGCAAGATGAGTAAGGGCGTTGAGGTGGATAGTTCCTTAAGTGAAAGACCCGAACATCAGCGCCCGAGGAGACTTGCTGACTGGATCAATCCAACGGGTGAGAGGAAGGTCCACTCATTGATTGACAAGGTGTACAAGCGAAAGAACTTGGAGATTGCCTGGGAACGGGTGAAGGCGAACCGGGGTGCTGGGGGAGTTGACGGACAGAGCATTGATGACTTTGCTGAGGCGCTCGATGAGCAACTCGGCAGGCTGCACGATGACCTGCGCCACGATCTCTACCGGCCACAGCCGGTGAAGCGGAAGCGGATCCCAAAGGTTGGGAAATTGGGGGAGTATCGCATGTTGGGCATCCCGACGATCTATGATCGCGTGTGTCAGCAAGCATTGCTCAACCGGTTGGAACCGATCTTTGAACCGGTGTTCGATGATGCCAGCTTCGGATACCGGCGAGGGCGATCGACGAAGGACGCCCTGGGCAAGGTGTGGAAGGAGATCAACGGCGGACAGGAGTGGATAGTCGATGCCGACTTGAAGGATTTCTTTGGGTCGGTAGACCATGAGAAGCTCCTGGAGCTTGTTGCTCAGCGTGTGTCGGACGGCCGTGTGTTGCGGCTCATCCGTGCAATGCTTCAGGCGGGCAGCTATGGCCAAGGCCGTCTCTTTCCGACCGAGCGTGGGACACCCCAAGGCGGGGTGATCTCTCCCCTGCTAAGCAACATCCTGTTGACACCGTTTGACAGGGAGATGCGGCGCAGGGGATATCAGCTTACGAGATACGCGGACGATTGGGTGATCACCTGTGCGTCTGCGATGGAGGCTCGATGGGCATTGAAAGTGGCGATAGGGGTCTTAGAGACTCTTGGTGTGCGGATTAATCCGCAGAAGACGCGGATAGTACACATCAGAGATGGCTTTGAGTTCCTTGGCTTCAAGATCAAATGCGGTCGGCGGCTTAGCCTGCCTCCGGACAAGATCAGAAGCGCGGCTCGCTCGGGGAAGCTGTATGCCTACCCCCGAGAAGGATCGATTGAGCGCTTTAAGGAGCAGATTCGTCATCTGACATGCCGCCGAGCACCGGTTACGACCGCGGAGCTGATTGGGAATATCAACCCTGTCATACGGGGCTGGGGCAATCACTACAAGAAAGCTCACATCCGAAAGCTCTTTCACCAACTTGACGGATGGATTGTGCGCCGAATCTGGTCGCATCGGTACAAGAAGTGGCGATGTACTGGATGGAAGACACTTCCCACCGCTAAACTGTACGGCGAGTTTGGCCTTGTCAACCTAGTCAGTCTGATACCTTCGCTCGCACCTTACAGAAGCAAGAGTGCGTCTTCGTGAAAGCCGGATGCAGGAGAACTGCATGTCCGGTTTGGGCGGCGGACGGAGGCCAGCACCCAGGGAACTGGGTGCGCCTCCTCCGACCCGACACCATAGAAGCCGTCAAACAAAGGTTTTCAACCGGGAAGACCGGCTATTCAACCAGCGGAGACGGTGGAGGGAAGGGGTCTGACCAAGGAGAACTTGTATTAAGTCTAGCACACCCCGTACACAGAGACGGAGGGAGCGATATGGTGAACTCTAAACGGGCACGCAGCGGGAAACCGCGGATACAGCCAAGAGGATGTACCTACATTGAGCCTCAAGGTGTGTCCCCGGGACTGAAGCGAGTACGGAAGGCAGCGAGATCCCACTCAACGTCTTCGCGTTACCAACCCGAGGTAGGAGCCGGATGAGCGTAATTCCTCACGTCCGGATCTGTGCGGGGGGCACCCAGCAATGGGTGTCCCTACCGCGACCGAGAGTCGTGAGTCACGAGTCAAAGACAAGGAACTGAAACTAACTACTGATAACTGACAACCGCTGAATGAGTAACGTAGAACCACCATTACGCTGGATTCCGGCCTGCGCCGGAATGACGGAGTCGACCTATGACTATGAACTAAGGGTTCCTGACAGTTAAGGTAAACCAGAGAAACTGACAAGAAAAGTGGTCCAGGATTTCCAACCCATGTCCAACGGACCCGCGGTGGCAAAGTTGCACCACCTACAGTACTAAGTCAGTAGTGGCTAGTGTGGTAAGATTACCTCTAGCCAAAGTTACGTATGGGCATGCTGCCTGGACTACTGAGCTGACCAATAGCTGCCTTTGCTACAAGATCTGTCCATCTAGCAATAAAAGATGCTTCATCTTCTCCATCTATCGGGATTGGTCCATACGCGACATTTACTGAGTGCATGATATGCCCCGCCAATGCAAGATCGATATCGGCTTCATATCCTTCAAGACCAAATGGCTCATCTTTGTTCTTGTCTCCCATTGTCCAGAATGAGACTTCATACCATCGAAAGCCATTTCCATCTTTACGATCAGCGAATAGGAGAGATGCCGACCAAGTATAAGGCCTATGCCCTGGTCCCTTTTCACAGCCGACACCAATCAGTGCCCACCCCAGGACATCCCACCCTGTATAATGGTATAATTTGCCACCACTTCTCGCATGTATTGCTGCAACGTGTTCTTCGAGCTGTTCGGGCTCTCTTTGTAACTGTAGCCTAGCGCTCCCGAACACGAGGTTGCCACGATGGTCTATTCTTACACTTTCAGAAGAACCACCTATATTTTCGAAAAGATGGTCTTTAATCGCCAACATCTCATTTTTAGCATCAGCAAATAGATCGTTACGCTTACGACGCAAGGTTTGCGCTGCGTGTCGCACTGCTTCTTCTTCGGCCTCGCGTACTGCTACTTGCTTTGCAGCTTCTTCTATCGCTGGGTGCGGCGTAACTTCTTGGGCCTGAGCTTCTCGAATACCTGCCAATACTTTTTCGCACCGAGCTAATGTTGGTCTGGCAGTAGGAGGCTTTCTTAACATATGTGAAATGAATGCGGAAATGCGAGGTGGCAGAACATCTATTGCCGGTGGCGCGGTGTGCAAATGATTTTCGCGAATGTCGTCAATTGATCCGGAAAATGGGGGTTGACCTAAAAATAGAGTGTGAATAATACAGCCAAGCGCATATACATCTGTTGCCGTTGATGGTCTTTCACCTCGCCACTGCTCCGGGGCCGCATATGTCGGCGTCAAGCATTCTCGAAGGGTTTCCATTGATGTGGAATCTTCAACAAATTTAGCGATACCAAAATCTGCAATTTTCCACCTGCCTTCATGATATAAAATGTTTGCAGGCTTTAGATCACGATGAGTAATATCATTAACTTCAGAGAGGCCTGCAATGATAGACATAATAGCCTCGCTAGCTATTTCTGAGCCAACCGTACCTGTTGCTTCATCAATTTTATCTTGTAGACAGTAATCGCATAATGGCATAACAAGAAAATATCTATCTGACTCAGCATCTTGCCCTGCATCAATGATTGGAATGATATAGGATAGCGACCGCTGCATGAGCTGTTGGCCGATAGTGAGTTCTCTATGAGCCGCTTGCGTCGCGTTGAGCTTCAATCGTTTTATTGCTACTTCACCGTCAGGGCCTCGTCCATGAAAAACCTCGCCAAAGCCGCCGGCTTTTCCGATAGGGGACTCGTCATCGTACTCCCACTCTCCTCCCTGTAATCTAATTACTTGCAAAGCCATTAATCCGTTCCTTAATTATGAAGCACGGTTATCTTCACTGATTTTAAAAACATAACTTCCTATTCTACACAAGATCTCCGTTTGCCAGCAAGAAAGCTCCCACGCCATTTTTTTCATGGTAGTTATGGAGATTGTACATAATCTGGAGTCTAAATATGAGCGATGTTGGAAAGAAACTGAAAACGATGCTGGAAGGCTATGCGAAGTTCCTGCGAGATCGGGACTTAGCGCCTCCCAAGTACCAATCACACCTGGTTCGATGGGTCCGGGAGTTCCTGCTATTCTCGGAGGAGCATGGCGGCTACACGTTCGAGCAGACGCTAGACGTGTTCCTGGCCGCAATCGGCAGACGTGTCGGCATCAAGCCATGGCAGATCCAGCAAGCAGCGGATGCAGTACGCATCTACCGCTATCAATACCGGGGTTCCGGCGAGGATGGTGGATCCAGGGCGGTCTCTGATAGTGCGTCAATGAGCGATGATGAAAGTCTCGTGTCCCGCTTACACGGGGTCATCCGCTTGTGGCACTACGCCCGCAGTACAGAGAAGACTTGGAAGTAGTGGACAACTTTCAAACTATTGAGTGGCCAAAACCAGAAATGCTACAGGCACTCTGTGCACGATGAGGTGCTGGGGTCAGACCTTCATTCTTCGGATTTCTTCCTCTGGTGAACGCGTTTCGCGATCACCCCGATCGTGCGGTAAAGCAGTCCTACGCAATCTCTCACTTCTCTATAGCGTGTAGTGATAAACTCGTACTGCCTGATAGATCCACTCGTTGGGAATTCCGGGGATGCATACCCTTAGATGGTGATGAGTAACAGAAATCCAGTCCATAGTCGGGAGTCGGGAGCCACGAGTCGGGAGTCGGGAGTCGACAAACAGTAACAAGTAATGGGTGATGGGTGATAAGTGAAAAGCGACAAAATCAGAACCGAAAACTGACGGCTGAGCGCTGATTGCTGGCGGTTGCTTATCCTGAACACTAATACCTAATACCTGGTACCTAGTACCTGCTTCTAACTTGATTTCTCAAGCAGCAGCCTGAAATAAGGTGCATGTCCCTCGAGTTGAGCAGAATATGAGTGCGCTTCTGCGTGGTTGCGAAGTCACCACAATTGAGATCTGGTCCAGTGCAGTTACAAGGAGAGTCTTCATTTCTGTTGCCCCTCCAGCGCCCCTCACTTGAGAAGCTCTTGGCCGAGGAGCCTGCCAGTCACACGATCGCCATTGCCTATCGCGAATACGGTTACGAGCTGAAAGAGATCGTTGACTGCCTTGGTGTGCACCACTCCACGGTCAGCCGCAGGTTTCGGCGCCAGGAGGAGGTACCATGAGGTAGTGCGTGATTGCGGGACCTGAGCCTATCAACTCTAAGGTGTTCATTCTTGGCATCCGCAAAAGGACGATTCGGCACGGGCAAGGTTGACAAGACGTACAAAGGATGTTATTGTATACGTCATGAACACAAAACTGACGCTGCGGATGGATGAAGATCTGGTGCAACGGGCCAAGGCGGAGGCCTCCCGCCGCGGCAAGTCGGTCTCTCAAATGGTGAGCGAGTTCGTCGATTCACTGAGCTCGCCGCAACGAGATAAGAAGAAGCTTACGCCCATCACAGCCTCACTCGTCGGCGTGCTGAAAGGTCACCGTGTCTCTGAATCGACCTACAAGAAGCACCTTCGGGAGAAGCATCTTTGAGGGTGCTGATCGACACTAACATCGTCATGGACGTCCTGTTGGCCCGTAGACCCTTCGTTGAATCGGCGTCCAGGGTATTCTCATTGGTTGAGCAGTCCAAGATCGAAGGCTCCCTTTGTGCGACAACTGTGACCACTGTTGACTATCTTCTTACGCAATCGCTTTCCCGCGACGAAGCACGCCTAGCTCTTCGCGGACTGCTTAACCTGTTCAAGATTGCTCCGGTCAACCGATCTGTGATTGAGAAAGCTCTTCGGAGCAAGATTGAGGATTCTGAGAATGCTGTTCTTGAGCAAGCCGCACGCTTGGTTGGGGCTGAGGCGATTATCACACGCAACACGAAGGACTTCCGCCGCTCGTCCATCAAGGCCCTTGATCCCGCCGAACTGCTCTCGGCCCTTGAGACATAGTGACAGGTCTAGAATCGGGGCCCAGCAGAAGCTCCTTACTCCTGAGTTCCCTGAGATCGCAGATCTTCTCTCAGATATCAAGCCTATGAGCAAGCTAAGTTTCAGTTCAGGACAACGGCAGTGCCGAAACCCATTCTGCAGTAGTCGGGATCGGTGGCTACTGGTTCGATATAGCAGGCTGTGCTTTCGGGAACAGGCCAGATACCGACAAACGAGGTGTAGTTTCCGTCGGGTGCCACTGCGACCATCGTAAGATCGCGTCTTAGCCCTGCGACGGACAGTTTCCGTCGACGATCCTCCAATTCATCGTTGATTGTTGTATCTTCTCTTGTACAATGCCACTAGACTTTGTTCGCCAGGTGACAGTTCTCATGAGACTTCGAATCAACCAGATCATTGTGAAATTGGAATACACGCCCGAGGACGTCTTGCAAGCCATCGCCCGACAGCTGGGAGCGCAAGAGCAGGATCTCAGTGATGTTGAAGTGCTGCGGAGATCCATCGATGCTCGCAAGAAAAACCGGCCTCCGCTCTACGTGTTGTCAGCGGACGTCACCTACGCCGGCGAAACGCATCCGGCCCTCGCGCCAGGACAAATCAACATCGCTGAGGAAAGAAAACCTCGCCCTGTAATCACGGCCACTCGCCAAATGGCTGAACGTCCTGTCATCGTCGGCGCAGGGCCAGCAGGTCTGATGGCAGCACTCACGCTGGCTGAAGCCGGTTGTCGTCCGCTGTTAGTTGAACGCGGGGCGCAGACGGAAACGCGACAGCCTCAGGTTGAGGCATTCTGGCGGCAAGCCCTTCTCGATCCGGAGAGCAACGTTCTCTACGGTGAAGGTGGAGCCGGACTGTTTTCCGACGGAAAACTGACTGCACGATCCAAGGATCGAGCCTCAATACGCCATTTCTTCGAAACACTCGTTGCCTGTGGCGCATCGCCGGACATTCTCATCGACGCCGAACCGCATATTGGAAGCGACATCCTTACAGAGATCATCCCTGCACTCCGTCAACGCATTATTGAGGCAGGCGGAGAGGTGCAATTCGACACAAGACTCGACGATATCCTGATCGAGGATGGCACACTGCGCGGCGTTGTCGTCTCAGGAACCGAACACAGAACGGATGCCTGCTTCCTCGCCACCGGGCACAGCGCACGCGATGTCTACCGCATGCTCGGTCAGAAGGCCGTGCCTCTCGAAGCGAAGCCGTTTGCCATTGGCATACGCTTGGAACTCCCTCAACGCCGGATCGACTGGGCCCAATATGGACGTTGGGCGCTGGAATCTGAGACAGGAAGTGCCAGCTTCCGCTTGACATGGAAAGGTGGACAGGACAACAGAGGCTGCTACAGCTTCTGTATGTGTCCGGGCGGACTTGTGATCGCCTGTGCCTCGTCAGAAGGCATGCTGACGACCAACGGAATGAGTTTCTCCGGTCGAGTCAAGCCGTTTGGAAACGCTGGATTCCTCGTCCCCGTCAGCGCGAAGGACTTCCCAGTAGCAGAAGATGAACATCCGGCGCTTGCGGGTATCGCATTTCAAGAATCGTTTGAGAAGGCAACATTCGAAGCCGGTGGCTCAGACTACAGTCTGCCCGCACAGATGCTGACCGAGTTCCTCGCAGGGACTGACTCACTGAACATTCCCGCTGAACGTTCGTGCACGCGAGCCGTGCCCGCTAATCTTGAAGCGTTGCTTCCTCCCGTCGTCGTCGATGTTCTCCGCCGCGCCATTCCCCGCATGCTTCGCGAATTGAACGACGTACGCACAGAGGAAATTCTCGTGTATGCCGCTGAAACCCGAAGCTCAAGCCCTGTTCGCATCGTTCGCAATCCCGCGACCTGGGAATCTCTTGGAGTACGTGGTCTGTATCCACTTGGAGAGGGATCTGGGTCTACGGGCGGCATCGTCAGCTCTGCCCTCGACGGCATGAATGCGACGACACGCTGGGTGTCGGGCAATGGGTAAGGCGGACCCGCGCGCAGCCAGCGCGTCAGCTGCTGGGAAAGACCGCCTGCGACAATTCTCGATACGACTCATAGACTGGGTATCCCGTTTCTCGAAGTCGCTCTGTCGATTGATGTCCTCTAGAAACCAGCGCAACGGACAACCCCAGTGTCTCAGCAACTTCTGCGTCGTGAGCCGTGTCTCCAATGAGGAGAGCCGTACGCGGATCAATGCCGAAATCCTGCTGTAATTCACGGCCCCGCGAGACCTTGGAGTCACCTTCTTGATGGGCAAGCCCATAGACACCCGTGAAGAATCTTGGGATCCCAAAATGATCGATCATAGAACGCAGCATTCCTTCTTCCATGGCTGACAGTACGAATTGCCGCAGTCCTCGCGTCTTAAGTTGGCGCAAGGTGTCCAGAGCCCCGTCATGAAGCGGACAATCCTTCAGCGCCGGAGCATACTCCGCAAAGAAATCGGCAGATAGGTCAGCCATGGTTTCACTCTCGAACGTAACCCCTATGCGACGGTAGTAATCCTGCACGGGAAAACCGAATACGTCTCGATAGGCGTCTGCTGTCAACGAGGGCAGATTG
>Ga0315545_1004685_pt1 | contig 11211 bp, 11 predicted proteins | sample SalMarSW160210MG_FD_203096 | JGI IMG/M metagenome (GOLD analysis project Ga0315545, IMG submission 203096) | Salt marsh sediment microbial communities from the Plum Island Ecosystem LTER, Massachusetts, United States - Salt Marsh Sediment SW1602-10 ...
GATTCGGCGAGCGATCATACTCAAAGAAAGGTTCTGGGGGATTCATTTTGCCAGGTACGTTAGGTATTGCTGCATAGCAATGTAGCGCAGCAGCTATAGCTACATTTGTTCCCCAAACGTGTGGAATACACTGGATATTCCAGGCACTGGCCATAGCTACTATCTTCTGCATCTCAGTGAATCCACCGGCTATGCAAACATCAGGCTGGAGAATGTCTACAGCACGCCGGGTGATAAGCTCGCGGAATCCGTAGCGTGTGCACTCACATTCTCCCCCGGCTATACGGATAGTGGTGTTGTTCTTAACCTCGATGCTGCCCTCGATATCTTCCGGGGGAACTGGCTCTTCAAACCAGTAGATGTTGTATGGCTCCATCTGTCTGGCTAATCTGATGGCTTCGGTGGCATCATACGCACAGTTGGCATCCACCATAAGTTTCACATTGTCTCCTATGGCTTTTCTGATAGCTTTGAGAATGTCCAGATCCTCTTCTGGTGATACGGTACCGATCTTATATTTCATGGCGAAGAATCCTTCCTGCTTGTACCCCATTGCTTCTTGTACGAGTGCCTCCTTAGCGTTTCTAACGTTTGGTCTGTAGAGGCCGGTAGCATAAGCGTGAGCCTTGTCTCGGTATGCTCCCCCTAGAAGCTTATACACTGGTAAGCCAAGGGTCTTGCCTTTGATGTCCCAAAGAGCGATGTCAATGGCGCTTAGAGCCTCGATCAATATCCCTTTTTGAGAGTTCATCCTCATAAACCCATAGGTGGTGTCCCATAGGACGGAGCTATTAAAAGGGTCTTTGCCCAAAATCATGGGTGCACAGTAGCTCTCAACGGCTTTGGCTATAGTTCTGGCTGGGCCAAAGGATTCTCCAACGCCCTCGACACCTTGGTCAGTGGAGACAATGACGATTGTTGTCTGCCTGGTATTTATCCAACCTTGTGAAAAGGCAAAAGACGTGTTTCCAAGTGGCTGTTCGAGTGCGTAGGCTTTGACACGAGTTATCTTCATTTCGTCACCTCCAGTTCCTTGGCTATTTTATTAGTCTCGTTGCTTTTACATAACACGGCTGCCGTATTGTACCAGTATGCTCCGGTTTTTGCTGTTAGTTACTATGGCTTTGTCAGCATCTAGGTGTTCAGTGAATGGAATGCAACAACCTGAAGTTGGGTTACCTACCCAAATGGTTTGAGGTGCCAGCAAGAATCAGTGATGATATTGATGTTGTAACGAAAACACTGGGAAAGGCAAAGGATTATTATACAATTCCTAAGGATTAATAGTATAATTGCTGGATTTTTGCTGAGATTTATTGCCTGATGCCCATGGTTGCCGCAGGCCAGACTAGTGGAATGACGGAAATGTTGCCGTCTTCTTTTTTGACAGGTCACCTGTGGCGGAAAACATTGCAAGATCAGCCTGTGTGGCACGGGCTGGTGTGCTTCTCGTGAGGGCTTGTTGAAGGTTTCACGCTATATGACAGGCCAGAGAGAGCGAGGAATTTCACAGCAGAAGGTCATAGAAGGAGGATGAATTGGGAAAAAGAAAAGTGAAGAGAAAAAAAAGGATTGTGACGCACCCAGAAAACTGCTCCGGATGTTCAGCCTGTCAATTAGCCTGTTCCTTTCTCCTCACTGGAGTATTCAATCCGTTGAAAGCGTACATAAAGATCAACTGGTCTGGCGACTTAGACAGGTGTATCAACTTTACGGATGAGTGCACCAACTGTGGTGCTTGTGTCAAATACTGCAATTATGGAGCATTAGAACTAGAGGAGTGTAGATGATGAGTTATTACGGGTATGCTGGTAATATCCTGCACGTGGATTTGACGAGTAACGCTGTCAAAAAAGAGGAACTCGATGTCGAAATGGCCAAGAAATTTCTCGGTGGTCAGGGTATCAGTAGCAAATTGGCCTACGATTTGATAAAACCTGGAATTGATCCATTGTCACCAGAGAACGTGTTAGTCTATGGTGTAAGTCCCTTTACTGGCACCTTTATGCCGGGATTTCCAAGAGCTGGGATGGTAAGCAAATCACCACTTACTGGCCTTTTTGTAGAATCCAATTCTGGAAATTCGATTGGACCTATGCTGAAATATGCTGGTTACGACCATTTAATCATAACCGGTCGGGCTAAGAATCCTGTTTGTCTAGTGATAAACAATGATGATGTTGAGATTAAGGGTGCATCTGATATGTGGGGTATGGATACATTTGAAACAGCCGATGCAATACGAAGTAAGTTAGGGGATGAGTACTGGACAAGCTGTATAGGTCCTGGTGGGGAGAATTTGGTGAGTTTTGCTTGCGTAATTGAAAATAGAAATGGCATGTTGAGTAGGGCTGGGCTTGGAGCGGTGGCAGGCTCTAAAAACCTGAAAGCCATAGCAGTTAGGGGTACAAAAGGGATAAGAGTTTATAAGAGGCGGGAGTTCCGTAAGTTAGCTGAAGAAATACGCGAAAAGATAGCAAAGTCTCCCTTGATTGATCTATGGAGGAATGGGGGCAAGATCATTGATGCCTATATGATGCCCTTTTATCAAAGGGGCATTTACAACAAGAGGAATTATGGAGAGGGTGCTCCTGAGAGCTGTACTCAAGTTTTCACTCAAAGAGAATTTGCCGAGCACATATGGAAGAGGTATTACGCTTGTTTCGGATGTCCCTGCGGGTGTAAGGGGACAATTGGGGTGGATGGGGGGAAATACCCGGTGCAAGATTTCAAAATATCGAACCCGTGGGGTACACCTATGTTATTTATTGAATGTGGTGCCAAGGACTGGGATGAAGGTGTAAAGCCTGCATATCTTGCCAGCAAATATGGTATAGATGCCTTTGAAACACTACGGGTAATATCCTTTGCCATCGATCTCTACAAGAAAGGGGTCTTATCTAGAGAAGATGCCGATGGCGCAGAACTGGATTGGAATATTGGCACAATTTTGAACCTGATTGAAAAGATAGTTCACAAGGATGGGATAGGGGCTATTCTGGCCAAGGGAATCAAAGATGCCGGCAAGGAGATAGGGAGGGGAGCCGAAAGATATGCCGTGCATATAAAGGGTCTCGCACCGACAATGGACCTCAGGGGAGCCAGGACACCTGATGACAGAGAGCCTTACTTGTTTGTGGAAAATGTTGGTCAATTACTCGACCCGCGTGGTGGCCATCATGGTAGAAGTTGGTCTATCACCTATGTCCCAAGGAAAGTTGACTCGATCAAGAGATACGCTGTATCGATGGGGGTGCCAGATGAAGCCATTGATAGGATTTTTTCTGAATCTCAATGGAATTTACCCAGGTTATTAAAATGGGTTGATGACTTTGATACGATGGTATTCAGCCTTGGTCTCTGCATGAGGCCTCAGATGATGGCAAACTTTGACGTGAACAATATGGCGACATTGTATTCAATCACAACAGGAATGGAATTGAGTTCTCAGGAGATGTTGGAAGCTGGAGGGCGCATATGGAATATTCAACGGCTTTTTAATGCAAGAGAGGGAGCAACTAGAAAAGACGACATGCCGCCATATAAGATGATGACAGAGCCGCTGAGAGTAGGCGGCAACGTAAATCCACCTGCTAGAGAGGGTGAGATACAAGACATGTTGAGTGAATACTATGAAGAAAGTGGATGGGATAAGGCAACCGGAATCCCAACGAAAGAAAAACTTGTTGAGTTAGGCCTTGAGGATGAGGCGAAGCGGGTGGCATAAGGTAAGTAGTATTCGCTTCCGCGGGTCGAGCGCCGTCGCCCAAATCAGAATAAACTAGGAGGTAATATTGAAAAGGACCTAAGAAGACTAATCAGGAAATCGGGACTAAAATAGAAAGGGGTAATAAGAAAATGGAAAGTGCTGTGTCTGATATGAAGTATTGTGTTGCCCAAGTTGAAGATACTATGGGGCAATTGGGGGAAAAGTATCCAGCATTCTGGGAAGCATATTGGGGGTTTAGTCAGGAAGCCAAGAAAGAAGGTGTGCTCTCCAAGAAGATAAAAGAGCTTATCTGCATTGCCATTGGCATCGCTGTACATTGCACGTTCTGCATTGCAATTCATACGAAGAAAGCAATTGATGCTGGAGCTAGCCGGGAGGAAATTATGGAGACAGCATTTGTTGCAGCTGCAATGGGCGGTGGCCCGTCAGTTGCTTATCTCAGGTACGTCATTGATGCCTTAGACCAGCTCGGGGCAGATTAGTCTTTGCAAAGCCTCTCCGCAGGAAGGCTTCCACAATATCTGACACCACCAAGGACTGGGATACCTGACAGCGTAGCAGGTGCTTGAATGCTATTAGCAGAAGCAAAGAAAGAAGGTTGTGAACGAACATAATCTGCTGACAAGTCTTGAATCGCAACACATTATTGTACAGGGTTGTCCCTTAGTCACTGGACAACAGGAAAGGAGGTATTAGGTGTACGAGAAGTTAGGGTTGAAGGAGGCGAAAGCTGCTGTTGAGGCAATGTTGGAATATGCTACCGCGAAGAAGCTAGCGTCGTATTCAGTTGCGGTGGTTGACAATGCTGGCGTTCTTATCTATTTTGGCAGAATGGATGGAGCCTTTCCGCTAACCGCTCGCATGGCTATAAACAAGGCTTTGACGGCAATAGACTGGGCAAGGGATACTATTGATCTGCAGAAGTTTATTATGGGGGAGAAGTATGGAGAACCGGGGGTTATGGGAGCGGCAAAGCGCGACATTGCTTGGTTTGGCGATTCCAGGGCTGCGCCGATACCAGGTGGCGTCCTTATAAGGGGGAGCGATGGCAGCACACTTGGTGCTGTGGGCACTAGTGGAGGCACAGTCGAGGCAGATGAGGAATTGGCACGGGTTGGAGCCAAAGCTGTGCAGGAAACTAAATAACTAAACGCACATCGGGCTGAAGGCTTTAGTAGTTTGCGGCCTTCAAGTCTGTGTCGCTAGTTCCCATATCAGCTCTCCTGGCGGTATGGGGAACTTAGAACAGTGGTTGCAGGCATGCTATTATGGTTCGGGTGAGATAGTGTCTGTGTCACCTTCCCTATGCATGCCATATAATTCACGCTCCTATATGGCTGATGAGGCATTGGCCGTAGAACAATACTCTGTGACTTCGTGAATGCCTAAATCTTTCGTTACGGGTATGGGCATGTGTTTAGCCATGTCAAGAACGCCTCTTGACAGAGCCTCATAGACTTCTTCTCCTGGCAAAGCATACCCATTGTTACTGATATGATAGATTCATAATACCATTGGGATATCTCAAATGTCCCTTTGGATGATGAATAGCGCGCTTCAAAGAGGCAATGCTATCCGCCTCCACCAAGTACTGGGATAGCTTACCCCCGGGAACTTCTTGAGCACTGTCAACAAAATCAAAGTGGGAAGGTGGGATATTACTAATCATGTGGATAGTGCATGGACTTGACAAAGAAAGTTAGGCGAGTTACACTTTGTTAGTTATAACTAACAAAAGGGTATTGACTGATGGTGAAGCAAGAGCTGCAAAAAAAGCAAAGTCCCAACATGGAAGACTATCTTGAGGCGATAGCTATACTTCGTGGGGAGGAAAAGGTAGTGAGAGTAAGTCAGATTGGCCGAAGACTAAACGTCAAGATGCCAAGTGTTACCTCTGCCTTGAATAAGCTCTCGGAGAATGGTTTTGTGGTGCATGAGAGATATGGCTATGTAAGGCTAACTCCCCAGGGTGATAAGGTAGCTAAAGAGGTGATTCGTCGTCATAAGGCATTGACTCGGTTTTTCGCTGAGGCATTGGGTGTTGACCCGGAAATAGCAGAAGAGGATGCTTGCAGGATCGAGCACGTCATTAGCTCACTGAGTATGGAAAGGTTGACAAAGTTTCTGCAATTTATAGAGGTATGTCCGCTCGGGGAAGCCAATTTTCGCCAAAGGTATAAGTATTATCTGGAATATGGGGAGCTTCCCGGAGAATGTCTGGAAAGAGGTTTGAAAAAAAGGGAACAAAGTGAATAAAAATTTTTGGCCTGGAAAAGTTAGACAGGTCTAAGAAATTTCGGTAGAGAAAAGTACACTGGCGACAGAGAGTGAATGTACAGAATAATTTAAGGAGGTAAGAATTGGCAAGCAAGTGGTTACATGAGTTGAAGCCTGGTGAGAAAGGCAAGATTGCTAAGGTTGCTGGGGGAGGGGGAATTCACCGGCGGCTTCTGGATATGGGACTGGTCTCGGGAAGCGAAGTGGAGGTGGAAAGAGTGGCTCCTCTGGGAGACCCTATTGAGATAAAGATAAAAGGGTATCATTTGTCATTGCGCAAGGAAGAGGCGAGTAATATTCAAGTTGAGGTGAAGTAGGTATGAATCAGCTTATGCCATTAACTATGGTTAGCCCTGGTAGAACAGTTCAATTGGCTGACGTCAGGTGTGGCTGGGGGCTTCAAAGAAAGCTTGCCGATATGGGGCTTACACCTGGACTCATCTTCAGGGTTATAAGTAGTCAGATGCCCGGTCCAGTAATCATAGACCTTAGAGGGTCAAGACTGGCGTTGGGTCATGGCATGGCGCTGAGAATCTTGGTAAAGGAGGTATGAAAATGGTAAAAAAAATAACCATCGCCCTGGCAGGGAATCCGAATTCAGGCAAGACTACGGTGTTTAACAATTTGACTGGAGCGCGGCAGCATGTGGGTAACTGGCCAGGAGTAACAGTGGAGAAGAAGGAGGGGAGCTGCAGCTACCAGGGTTACAGCATTAGAGTGGTTGACCTTCCCGGAGTTTACAGCCTTACTGCCTATTCCCCAGATGAGGTTGTTGCCAGGAACTTCATTGTCGAGGAGAAACCAGATGCTGTAGTGGATATCGTTGACGCTTCAAATTTGGAGCGAAACCTTTATCTTGCTCTGCAGCTTCTGGAAATGGGAGCCCGGTTAATAGTGGCACTTAATATGATGGACGAAGCCGATTCGAGGAAATACCGAATTGATGTTGAAGAACTATCCCGTCTCCTTGGAGCCCCAGTAGTACCTATGGTTGCCAATCGCAACCGAGGCACCGAAGAGCTGGTCAAGAAGATAATAAGAGTGTCGGAGAAGGAAGTTCAAGTAAGAGGACTGGTAATAAATTACGGCCGGGAGGTAGAGGAGGAAATTGCCAGTTTAGAGAGGCTTATTTCCCAGGATGGGGAGCTTTCCAGGAAGTATTCTCCTAGATGGCTGGCAGTGAAGCTGTTGGAAAGAGATGAAGATATAACTAAGAAATTCAAGTAGGTAAAAGTTGGATAAAGAAGAGATCCTTCGAGCTAACGAGCAGAGTCTTGCTCATCTTCGGAGTATTTACGGCGATGAGACTGAGACCGTAATTGCTGATGCCAGGTATGGCTTCATCAGCGGATTACTTAAAGATGTTCTCAAAAAGCCGCCTATTGAGAGGCTCACTCTTTCAGACAAGATAGATAGAGTAGTTGTCAACAGGTGGCTGGGTATCCCTCTGTTCTTGGGCATAATGTATGTCGCCTTTCAGTTCGTTTTCACGCTATCTGTGCCTTTTATGGACTGGATTGATGCTGGTTTCGGCTGGCTGGCAGGTTTGGCTTCAGGCATTGGTGGTTGGGGTGGCTCGCTGCTTGCCGATGGTATTATTGGTGGTGTAGGCTCGGTGCTTGTTTTCGTCCCCCCGATATTCCTCTTGTTCATTTCTATAGCAGTGTTAGAGGACTGTGGCTATATGGCTCGTGCTGCCTTTGTCATGGATCGGGTGATGCACAAAATAGGACTTCATGGCCGGTCCTTTATACCCATGATTTTAGGCTTTGGTTGTAATATTCCAGGCGTTATGGCTACCAGGACTATAGAAAACCCCAAAGATAGACTCACTACAATTTTGATTAATCCTTTTATGTCCTGTGGTGCAAGGCTGCCGATTTTTGTTCTGTTAGCTGGCTACTTCTTCGCTGCCCACGCTGGATTGGTAGTTTTCTCTATGTATATCATTGGAATAATAGTGGCTGTCATCGTGGCTCTGGTATTACGCAAGACCCTCTTTCGTGGAATCTCGAGTCACTTTGTGATGGAGCTGCCTCCATATCGGCTGCCTACTGTTAAAGGAGTTCTGACCCACATGTGGGAGCGAGGTAGGCTCTTCTTGAGGAAGGCGGGAACCATTATCTTTGGGGTGGTGGTACTCGTCTGGCTTCTGAATTACACTGGTGCGTTGGAGCCTATTGGAAGAGCTATTGCCCCCATATTTACGCCCTGTGGCTTTGGTCAATGGCAGGCAGCGGTAAGCCTGTTCTTTGGCTTTCTGGCTAAGGAAGTGGTGGTGGGAACCATGGGGACTCTCTTTGCCGCTGAGGAAGGAGTTCTAGGAGGTGCCATTGCTGCTCAACTCGGCTGGACGCCACTGGTTGCTTTTGCCTTCATGGTCTTCTGTTTACTCTATGTTCCTTGCGTCGCTACCATCGCTACTATCAAAAGCGAAACCAATTCCTGGAGGTGGCCTATCTTTGCTATATTCTATACCACAGCGATAGCCTGGGTTGTAGCTACTCTCATCTTCCAGATTGGAAGAATTCTTGTAGGTTAAGAGAATTAGTATGCTGCGAGACACACACCGCCCGAAAATATGTGGGAGGTATTTTTGTGAATTGGGCATGGCTGTTCTTTTACTCTGACAATTCGTCTGGAGGCAGGTATTTACCTTCTCAAGGAGGTTGATTGAATGGAAAAGACTGATTTGAAGGTTTGCTTTATTTGCTCATTGAGCGACGGGCCGTTTTATGTCCCCTGGAGCAATGTGGCTGTTATTCTGGTTACCCATTAAGCCCGTAAACCCAAAGGGACATCAGCTCACGTAGTAGCTGTGGGTTGCGCTCCATCTTGGCTGGTATATTGAAGCCAGCCTGTATGCCTTTTCGCAGTATCTCGAAATACACTAGGATAGCTTCGTCGGACAGGCCGGGGTCTATGCAGCCCGCTTCTTTGCCTTCGTGGAGAAAGTCGACCGTCAGCTGGCTAATTTCTTGCTGCCACATAGGCTCGATAAACTGCTGGATTTCGGGGTCGTTTTGGATCGCTGTTTGGATCAATTCACCTTGAAATTGACCCACTATCTTGGTCTTATCCAGAAGAATGGTTTCCAGTTTTTCCAGAAAGGGACCTTCTCCCTTTATGATTGCCCGGTATTTTCCCAGCAGATCAACACAGAGCGTCTTGATGACATCACGCACCAGTTCTTCTTTGCTGCCAAAGTGGTTGTAAATGGTGACCTGAGAAACACCCGCCTTGCGGGCGATGTCATTCATGCTCACCTTGTTAAACCCATAGACCTTGAAAAGTTCCAGCGCCACCCGACGGATGCTGTTCTTCTTTTGCTCCTTCCTTCGCTCAAAACCATTCATTAGTCACCTCTTGGTTATGCAGTGGCATTTTATAATATTTTAATAAATATTATAAAAAAGTATTGACAATGTCAAGAACATTCGGTATATTTTGTAATAAATGAACCATTTCGGTTCAATAATAATAATCGAAGCTGGCTGATCAGATGAAGAAATTGTTGATTCTAATAACGATGGTGTGCCTGGTTTGCCTGATCCTGGCTGGATGTGCTGACACTGAAACGTCTTGGGAAACCGGTGAGGTTATTCGAGGCGATCTAGTGATAAGTGCCTCTGTCAAAGAAGGCAATTTAGAAATGCGTCATAAAGAGTATTTGTCATTCGGTACTATGGGAGAAGTACGGGTGCTCTTGGTAGAAAAGGGGGACAAGGTGGTCAAGGGTCAAATGTTAGCCAGGCTTGATACTGGGCCGTTAGAACTGAAGCTGAAGTTGGCTGAGGATAGATGTGGAATGGCTCAGGGTAGATATGAAATGACACAGGTTGACTTTGAAATGGCTGAACACAAGCTAATGCAGACAATTTATCCTATGTACACTGGTGCTTACATTAGCGACTTGCCAGGGACATGGTTGGCTCTGGAGGAGGCTGAGGGTGGTTTGGAAGAGGCGCAAAGGCTAATGGAGCTAGGCGAAGTTGATGACACGCAGGTCCAGCTAGAGTTGCTTGAGGCAGGAGTAGCGAAAGCTAAAGAGAAATTGCACTCTACAAGATGGGCTTTGCCCCTTTCAGTGAGGCTAATCGAGCTACAGAGAGATCAGGCGAAGACAGCTCTTGACATGGCCAAGCTGGAGGTAGTCACAGTGGGGCGAGAATTAGAGATGGTTGAGCTTGAATTAGCCAAAGCGGTCATCGCTGCTCCCTTTGATGGTATGGTAGCTGACGTCTATATACACGAAGGCCAACAGCTTTCGACTGCGGCATATGCCAGTCCAGCAATCTATCTGGTTGATCCCAGTAAAGTGGAAATGATTGGCGATATTGATGAGATGGATATTTCCGGAGTGAGGCTGGGGCAGGAGGCCCTAGTTACCTTGGATGCTCTGCCCCATAAAAAGGTAAAGGGGAAGGTAACCTTCGTCTCACCAACAGGCAAAGTCTGGGAAGATGAGGTGTCCTACGAGACTACCATAACTTTGCTAAGTCCCGATGAAGAACTTAAGGACGGCATGAGTGCTACTGCTGACATTGTCACCGATCGGCGTAACAATGTATTGATGATACCCAATCGAGCTATCCGGGGATCTCTGGAAAGGGCCTGGGTAGAAGTTGTCACCAATGATAAGGCTGAGAAGCGGCAAGTTACCCTGGGCTTGACCGATGGCGTGTGCACTGAAGTTCTGTCCGGGCTAAAAGAGGGTGAAAGAGTTGTGCTGCGATGAACATTCTTGAATGGGTGGTGAAAGCGACGACCCGCCATCCGGCGAAGACGGTGGCTGTCGTGCTTGGCATAACAGTGCTGGCTGCTATTCCGGCTTCGAAGGTCACCATAGATACCAGCCTGGAAGGATTCTATGAGTCGGATGACCCCGATTTCCTGGCGGCCGAGGCGGTTGAAGAGCGATTCGGGGGATCCAATATGGTAGTGGTGGTCATAGACTGTTCAGACTCAAATGCCTACACTGCCAGGGCGTATGCCAGGGCACTGGCAAAGAAGTTGGAAAAGGACAGCCGCTGGGATGACGTTCAATATAAAAAAGATCTCAGCTTCGCTACCGAAAGGGGAGGCTTATCATCGAAACTAAGGAGGAGGATGAAGACTCTCGGGCCCTCAATGTGGGGTTTACCGGCGGTCTGATGGTCATTGACTACGAAGGTGACAAGATGGCTATGCAGGACTTGTACCTC
>Ga0315545_1004686_pt1 | contig 11211 bp, 7 predicted proteins | sample SalMarSW160210MG_FD_203096 | JGI IMG/M metagenome (GOLD analysis project Ga0315545, IMG submission 203096) | Salt marsh sediment microbial communities from the Plum Island Ecosystem LTER, Massachusetts, United States - Salt Marsh Sediment SW1602-10 ...
AGATAACCTGCGATATTATCATAACCGAGCCTTATCAACAATCTCACAACTGACAGAGGGTCATCTGTTTTATTAACAAGAAGTATCGGCTTATTATAAGGCAAAAACCAGCCGGCAAAATTAGGAATTCCTCCTTCCCATATAGAAATAGAACCGGTAACATGGGAACCGGCAAAGCTCGATTCCATACGGGAATCGAGAACAACCGCATCCTCTTTTTCTTTAGAAAATTCAGCCGGAGAAAACGGAACAGGCACCGGTAGAGAGCCAAGTATAGGAGCTCCTTCCATATTCAACTTCTCCATCTGTTTAAAATAATAGGGCCTATCCAAATCTTTTGATATATTCTTAATGAAGTCTTTTTTTTTCGTAAATTGAAGCTTAGGATTCAGCTTTTTCTCCAGTCCAATAGTAGTCCAAGGCCTATCTGCAATTTCTCCCCCGCATACCGAGCCGGCACCGTGAGCGGGACAAACAATAACACCATCGCCAAGAGAAAAGAACTTATGGAAAATTGTATCGTAAAGCATCTGCGCCATTTCTTTCATCTTACCTTTACCAAATAAATCTACCCTTCCAACATCGCCCGCGAAAAGAGCATCCCCTGAGAAAAGAATCCAGGGAGAGAGGCCAACGTCAAAAAGAAGATAACTCATACTACCTTCAGTGTGACCCGGAGAATAAATTGCCTTAATCCTATAAGAACCTATCTTCAATTCTTGCCCATCGCTTACCTGATGACCGTATTTATAATCCAATTGCGAATCCGCATGAAAAATCTCCGCGCCCGTTTTTTCGGAAAGTTCCCGCGAACCTACAACGTAATCTTCGTTGCGATGAGTTTCAAAAATATATTTAATCTTGTAACCTTTACGTGTTGCCAAAAAAAGATAAATATCAACATCACGTCTAGGATCGATTACAAAAGCTTCTTTGTTATGACCGAAAATATAAGAATAATGCGCTAAACCTTCCGACTCGACTCTCTCGAAAAGCAATTTTTCTCCTTTATATTTAAATTACGTAAATTACTCAGCCGCCTCTTCACATTCGCAGGAAAGATATTTCCTGTCTTTGAATTCCTCCCTTTTTCCATCATTCCAGTTGGCAACAGGACGATAATAGCCTACAACTCTTGAATAAACCTCAGCTCCGATTGCAAGGACCTTCTCCTTGGGAACTTCATTTTTATCCATAATACTCTCTTCCATCAAAAAAACCTCCTTAATTTTACCGTGGATCTTTACCGGTTACAGTAGGGTTTTCGGGGTAAGAAGACCATTCGGTAAAAGAACCCTCATAAATCTTCACGTTTGGATATTCAAGTAAAAATTTAAACATAATAAACTCATTTGTCGCCTCTCTACCCGTACCGCAGGAACATATTATAGTTTTATCCGGGCTTATTCCTTTTCCTTCTAAAATACTATTAATTTCGTCTTTGTCTTTTAAAAGAGCAGGATTACCATCAACCATTAAACTTTTCCACGGAAGATTTATCGCTCCTGGTATGTGTCCGGGTTTGCCCCAGGGCCCCTGATCCTCATAAACGTTTTCCGGTCTTGCGTCAAGGAGAACAACACCTTGCTCATCCTTAATCCTCTTAAAATTTTCATATTCAATCCAGTAATCTTTCCTCAACCTAACTTCAAAATCAGACTCTTCGATCAGAGGAAACTCTTTCGTAAGCTTTCTATCTTCTTTTTTCCAATCAATTAGACCGCCATCCAGAACATAAACCTTGTTATGTCCAAACCTCGCAAGAGAATAAGCCACCATCGTTTGCTCAAGACCATCACCCCAACCTCTAATTCCGCCAACACCCGTATAAACCACAACCGGATAATCATTTGAAAGCCCGACTCTCCTGAAAAGCAATTCCGCAATTTTTTCAGATACGTAAACACCGGGCATACCCTTATAGGGAACCCTCAACAAATTAGGATTAAAATAAACAGCACCGGGAATATGCTCAAGTATATAATCGTGTATATCAGGCTGAACATCAAGAATGGAAAATTTACCGCCTAAATTTTCCTCAAGCCACGAAGAATGAGTCCACTTCAAACCCCCACCACCCAAAGGATACTCTTTTTCCATATCACCTCCTCTACTGTAACCGTTTCAAAAATGCAATTATTACAATATTGTACTATAATAAAAGCTTTCTGCGAAATGTCAAGTGTGTAATTGTGTTCCTAAGTTTTTTTAAAAGCATATACATTTGAATTACTCAACCAACAAACAATTAAGAGTTAAGCTATCTCCTGTAATTTGTAGAGTGTTCGATATATACCTTCTTTTTGTTTAATAAGTTCTTTGTGACTGCCCCGCCCGACAATTTTACCCTTATGAACAACTATTAACGAATCTATATTCTTTAAAGTCGACAATCTATGCGCTATGATGAGCGAAGTACGGTTTTTAATCATTTTTCGCAAGGCTTCCTGAATTAACCATTCTGTTTCCGGGTCTATATTGGCTGTAGCTTCGTCAAGAACAAGTATTGGCGTATCATCTATTAAAGAACGCGCAAATGTTACCAGTTGTTTTTCTCCCGCCGAAATTCCACCCCCCTCCTCTGTAACCTTGAAATCCAGGGAAATCTTCTTCCTATGTATCGCTTTATCCAAATTTGAAACCTTTAGAGCATTATTTAAAGCGGTCTCACCCGGTTTCCTCCAGAGATTCACATTCTTTAACAGGCTTCCGGCAAAAAGTAATGCCTCCTGCGAAACAGTTGCTATGTTTTCTTAGATAATGTTTGTTTAGATTCCTTATATCTGTACCATCAAGTTTTATTGAACCTTTTTGAATATCGTAAAGTCGAAGGAGAAGTTTAACGATAGTAGTTTTCCCCGAACCCGTATATCCCACTATCCCTACTTTTTCTCCGGGGTTAATTACAAAAGATGCATCCTTCAATATCCAGTCTTTCCCATTATAAGAAAACCAAACATTCTCGAACTCAATCTTGCCTTTTAGTTCCGGATACTCGGGTATAATAGGATCGGGAATTTTCTCGTTATTTTTAAGTATATTGTATACTCTTTCTCCGGCAGCCATTGCAGATTGCATTACATTGAAATATTCACTCAACTGTCTTATCGGGTTGAATAATCTCTCAAGATAAGATATAAATACTACAAAAGTCCCAAAACTAACTACGGCCGATATTATACCTCTTCCTCCAAACCATATCAAAAGTGCAACTCCGATTGAATATATCAAATCAATCATAGGACGGAAAACGGCAAAAACCTTTATCATTCTAAATGTACTTAAATAATAGTCTTTATTGATTTGCGAGAACTCCTTTTCTTTTCGTTTTTCCTGAACAAACGATTGAATTACAGAAATTCCCGAGACACTCTCCGATATATTTGAATTTATTACGGCAAGTTTTTTACGCACATCTCTGTAGACCGTTCTTGCCTTAAATCTAAAAATAAAGGTAATACAGGCAAGAATGGGAATGACTGCGAGTATTACAAGGAATAGCAACGGACTCAAATAAAACATTATTCCCAAGATTCCTAAGATAGTCAAAACATGAGAGCCAAGGTAAACCAGGACTTCTGAAAAAAAATCACTAAGAGCCGCCACATCATTTGAAACCCTGGTTACCAACCTTCCGACCGGATTTCTCTGAAAGAAGTTATATGCCAGAGTCGTAAGTTTTTTTACAATATCTTCTCTTATACTATAGCTAATTCTTTGTCCAATCCACTGGATATGATAAACCTGGATATAGCTAAATACAAAAATCAATAAAATCAGAATCAAATAAATAAAAGCAAGTTTTTTAATTCCTTTAAGGTCGCCTGCTCGTAGCTGTATTCTATCCGCTATTGAAAGCTTTGCCATCGCGGAGGATTCCAATACGTAAAATCCATCGGTCTCCCAATGTTTGGTTCTCTCTACTATTCCGGATATACCTTCGACTTTCTTTATCAGGTAATAATCTCCCTTGGAAACAATGCCGGCGTCTTCCATTTTTCCCTTAATTGTTTCTTTGACCGATACAAGATCTGTGAATTGCCGTTTATCCGAACTTTCAATAATCTTATCTGGAAGCTCCAAAGGTATTTCTTTTGCCTTGAGAACCTCTTTGCCGGTTGGAGATACATAACGGTCAATACCTATTTTATAAATAAAAGGAAGCGTTAGATTCATTCCGGTCAACAGGAGAAGAAGGGAAAAGTTCAGAAGAATAGTCCTCCAATATGGTTTAATGTAAAGCATGAGCCATCTCATTATTGTAGAATCGTATATCTTTCCCGTTTTGTCTTCTTCAAAATAAAGTTCATCGTTTATCATTCAAGAAGTTCCTCCAGCTTTTGCTTTTCATAAAGACGCGTATATAAACCCTCATTCTTTATTAATTCTCTATGCGTCCCTCTTTCAATTATCTCACCATTTTCCATTACGAGTATTTCATCTGCATCCTGTACGGCAGACATCCGATGACTTATTATAATGGACGTTCTGCTTCTGAGAAAATCAGCAATATTCTCCATTATTGCCCTTTCCGTATGAGAATCAACGGAAGAAAGTGCGTCATCAAATATTAATATCGGAGGATCAAGTATTAAAGCTCTAGCTATGGCAATACGTTGTTTTTGCCCGCCGGAAAGATTTGTTCCTCTTTCTCCGAGGAGCGTATCAAACCTTTTAGGAAGCTCCATTAATTCCTCGTATATTTCTGCCTTCTTCGCTGCCCTTATTATTTCCTCGTCTGCTATTACTGGTACTCCAAAAGAGATGTTATCTCTAATTGTGGTTGAAAACAAGATAGTCGTTTGAGGAACCAGCCCTACGGATCTTCTTAGATTTTCCAAAGAGAAATCTTGAATTGGTTTACCGTCTATAAAGATACCTTCGGCATCAAAATATCTCCAGAGAAGTTTAACTATACTGGATTTTCCTGAAGCGGTTGTTCCGACAATAGCTGTTTTCTTATACGGTTCAAATCGTGCATTTATTCCTTTTAGGACAGCAGAATTGCTATAACTAAAACAAACGTCCTTCAGTTCAATAAGTCCTCTACTAATTTTTTCTTTTCCAATATTTTTGATTTCAGGCTCAAGATTCAATATCCTATTCAATCTTTTAAGGGACGCCGTTCCGCGTTCGATTACATTGACAACTATACCGACCGCTACCATCGGCCATATCAAGAGATCAAGATAATAAAAAAATGCAACAAAAGAGCCCAGCGTTATATTCCCGCTTATGACATCCCTCCCCCCGAAGAATAAAACAATCGCAAATGCAACTGATGCTAAAAAGAAAATTGCAGGGCGAAATCCTGCCCAATATTTAATTAAATCCATACTCCTCACGAGGTATTCCTTATTCACTTCGTTGAAATCTCCAATAGCTCCCTCTTCTTGTGCATAATTTCTTATTATAAGTATCCCCTTTATAAATTCCCGGGCTTTCTCCGATAAGAGGGAAAATCCCTCCTGGGAACGCTCAAATTTCATATGCACCATTTTCCCAAAACAATATGTAGTGATAGCAATAAACGGACCAACAGTAAGCGTATAAAATGTTAAAGGCATACTGATATACAACATCATAATAAGAGCAAAAATACCCATAAACACAATATCGGCCGTAATCACCACTCCGAATCCGGCTGCTTCTTGAACGGCTGAAACATCGTTCGTTGCGCGTGCCATAATATCTCCGGTATCGGTTTCATGATAGAAACGAGCGCCCAGGGACATTAAATGTCGATAAAAATCATCTCTTATATCCCGTTCTATCATCCTAGATGCTCCTATTATAAGAAGTCTCCAGAGATATCTAAAAATTATAACAATCAATCCAAAACCTATAATAATAGAGACATAGAATAGTAATGGACGAGAAAGAGGTAAAGAGCCCAGATCATCTATAACAAACTTAAGCACCCAGGGAATAACCATATGACTACCATCAACAATCAGCAAAAACAAAACCCCGAGAATCAATCGTCCTTTATATTTTAATATAAGCATTAAGATATCCTTTAATTCTTTCATAATTCTGCTATTGATAGATATCTCATGTATTTTTGTCAAGGTTTTTAATTGTAAAGTCTTGAGTTCCCAAGTTACGAATCGGTTCAATAACCAATAAAGAAAGTTAGTAGTCGACAGTTATTAGACTTATCTATATAACAATACAAATAAAAGGATCTCTTAAAACCAGTAAGCCTTAGTGTCTACTATTATAACTTCCGATTGACAAAGGAAATTTGAGCTCCGGAGAGTCGATCACAAAGTCTTATTTCTTTACGGTTCGGACTCCACTGAATTAAAAATGCAGCTATTGAATCCCAAAGTGATACCAATGCAGCGACCGTTAAACCAGGACTTATAAGTTGAATGAGAACGTTTTCAACGGATTAGGTAATCTTATTTATCCATAAAGATAACATAAGAAGACTCAATCCAAATTTTCCTAAATTTCCGAAGCAGCTATTTTCCGCTCGTTTGCCTGTAAAATCATCCAGAGCATATCCTTGTAAGAAATATCTGAAAGTTTACACATTTTAGCAAGATGCCCATCCCAAACCCATCCGGGATTCGGATTGATTTCGAGAAGTTTCGGCGTCCCTTCCGAATCAAGCCTCAAATCAAACCTGCAATAATCACGGCATTCAAACCGTTCAAAAAGCTCAAGGCAACCCTCCACAATACTTTTCTCCAAATCATCTCCAAGATTCGCGGGTTTCGACCTTAATTGCCAGTAGGGCGACTCCGGAAGCCACTTTGCCTCATATCCGCAAATCCTGGGCAAACCCTGCGGCAAAGAAGAATAATCTTCCTCTATTATCGGCAGAACCGTATAATCTTCCGGCGGATTGCCAATAATTCCCACACTTAAATCTTTGCCCGTAAGAAATTCTTCCACAAGAATAGGCTTGTCATATCCAAACTTTTCCCTTATATCTGAAATCACATTAACGACTTCCTCAATTGTGCTTGCAACACTTTTTTGAGTTATGCCAAAGCTCGAATCGCCAAAATTGGGTTTAACGAGAACCGGGAACTTGAAAGGTATCTCAAAAGTGGTGTTATCGGGTTTAATAAAAAAAGCATCGGGCGAAGCCACTCTCATCTCGGATGCGACTCCTCGAACAAGTGACTTATCATAACAAAAAGCAAGACATTGAGGTCCGGAACCCGTGTAAGGAATACCTAAAATATCAAGCAGAGCCGGCACATGAAGTTCCTTTCTCGCATCGTTGTAAAAACCTTCATCGCAAAGATTAAAAACATAATCCACTTCATTTTTTTGCTTTAATTTTTGCAAATCTGGTATGAATGTGTCATGATTATCAAGATAAGAAAAACGATAATTGCGTTCTTCTTCAATCTCTTTTAACGCCCCTTTAAGCTGGTCGATTGTATAAAAGTCATCTTCACCAAATACTCCAAGCGGTTTAACAGGGTCATTTTTTCTCGGATCGCCAAAGAGCACGGCCACATTCTTGGTTGCCTGCCTGGCAGTAACTTTTCTCGGCGCCCATTCTTTTCGGGCAACCGCAGTTACAATTATCCTCTTCTCCATCATTCCCAGATCCTGATTTCGCTCGGAATCGCTTTTAAATCCGCCATGAAAAGTTATATCGGAAAAAACCACTTCTTCAAGAAGTTTAGTAAGGTTCTTTTTGTTATACAACCTTTCCGAATAAAACTGGTCTACGACAACACCGTTTCCTACGTCGGAAATAATTTCTCTCGATATCAACCGCTGACCATCGAGAGAAAGAGAGCGTTCCCTGCAAACAAAACTTTTCTTATCAATCCATTCCCATGAACGGGGTTGAAAGTTATCCCTCATAAAATCCCCATCGGTAACATCTATCAGGATTTTACCATGAGGTTTTAATTTACGAAATACCTCCTTAAGAACTCTAAGATCATCTTTTATCGTTTCAAAATAACCGAAACTATTACCTAAAATCAAACCAAAATCAAAATTGTCATCCTGATAAGACATTTTCCTTGCATCGCCTTCTCTGAATTTTACACTCAGTCCCTCTTTATTCGCTTGACTTTTTGCTTTACGTATCAGGTAACGGGAACGATCTAATCCGTGGATGTTCTTGAATCCTCTTCGCGCCAGTTCCAACGAATGACGCCCGTGCCCGCAGCATAAATCGAGAATCACATCTTCAGGCGTAAAATTAAGAATTTCGACAAACAAATCGATTTCTTTTCTTGTCGCAATATCATTATTAACTACATCTCCGTCTGTTTTAAGATAAAAAGGATTAAATAAAGTTTGCCACCAATCGGGCTTTACATATTCCTCAAGGTTGGAAACAGGTCCGAGAGTCCTGGGAATTAACTTCCTTTTCTTCTTTTTAGAACTATCTTTGGTTAAAACAAAATCTTTCATTATTTAATTAAACCTCCTTAAAAACATTTGTTTGTTCGAATTATTAAAAGGTAAAACATAAACAAAAAAACAGATTCCTCAAAAGGAACCGGAATTTTTTCGAATTTTGATCACTTCTCATAAAAATGGGGTTATATAAAAGAACCCAACCACACGGATTGGGGCATATGATATGCGACGATTCTTCGTCCATTTTATTATTTATTGTTAATATTATAATAACGAAATTACAAAAGTCAATATATATTTATTTCAGTATTATCAAGGGTTTGGGGGTGTGAATATGACACCTCATATTGCAAATTTCGTTACAACTGATTGAAAATAGATATAGAATTATAAGATTGTAAAATAATTACGTGATTTTTCGGGACTTGGGATTTAGTTAAAACAACAAATTTGACTTTTCTCTGTATACTCTGCGGATCTGTGTGATAATATCTTTTAGAAATACTTCTCGATTACCTCCTTCACCTCTTTCAGCCATTTTCTACGTTCTTTATCGGTACTTGTCACAATCACACCGAACGTTCTTCTATAGAAATCTTTCACACCGCAAAATTCAAAGATACAATTTTTCCATAGCGTTTCAAGAGGATCTCCAAAAACTTCCTTTTCCCGCTCGGGAGGGGTATTTGAAGTGTTAAAGACAATCGCAACCCTGGCTTTTAACATTCCAACGGGAACACCTTCTCCGCTATCACCATCCGGAAATCGATAAGCTATATTCGCTCTCATCACCCGGTCTATCCAGCCTTTTAAAATTGACGGTGGCTGTCCCCACCAATTAGGGTGCACAATAACAATACCGTCCGATATCGATATCTCCTCGCAATAACTCATAATTGAATCTGGCAATATGGCATCCTCTTCAATTTCTTCAGAGGGAAGCAATGGATCAAATTCTTCTTCATAAAGGTCGTGAAAATAAACTTTATGTTTCTTTTTCTTAAGTACATTCATAACCACTTTAGCAATGGCATGATTAAAACTTTCCTTGTTCGGATGTGCAAGAATGACCGAGACTTTCATTATAAATTTAATTATTTCTTAAATTTTCCATGCAAGGCTTTTTTGAAAAACTCCCCGCTTCCCGTTAGCTCATAACCCTCACATGATTTAAGCATTTTCGGGTGCCAATCAGCGTCAAAAATCCAGCCAACCCAGCTTATACCCCTTTCCTCCAGATAGTTGATTATAGCTTCTCCGTAGCCTTTACTCTCTCCCTTTTCGATACGCTCAAGATCAAAACCAAACTCCGTCGCCACAACGGGATACTGCCCCTTAGCGAATCCGAAATTTTCATCCCACTTCGGCTCCCACGGCTTCTTTCTCTTCATAAAATAAGGATGAACAGAATATGCAATTCCTTCCGCATTAATAGGATCATAATGAATATGACTCAAATCATACGCCCAGTCGAAACCCGCCACCAGAGGAATTGTTTTTTTATCATACGCTCGAATAAGTTTTATTATATCTTCATTGATTTTTTTCCACTCGCTCCAGGTCATACTGCCTAAAAGTCAAAATGCGTGCGTTGGCTCGTTGAATATTTCGTAAAAAGCAACCGTGTTGTTTCCTTTGAAATGCCATGCGATAGTCCGCCAGAATTCATAGGTTTCTTTTTTTGTGGTGTTATAATACGGGTCCTGAAAAAGCTCCATCTCCAGATTGCCAATCGAATGCCAATCTATAATAACATAAAGCTTGAGTTCCGTACACCATTTTACCGCATCGTCAAGCAACTTTAAATAAACTTCCGGAGTACGTTCTCTCCAGGCGATGGGATGAATAGGAATACGCACTATATTTGCGCCCATCTTTTTTACTTCCTCAAAATGTTTCTTGTCCCAATACCCCTGCCTTCCAAGCTTATCAGGGTCGGAAATCGCCAATCCGCGAAATATAATTTGCTTACCTTGCGGATTGACAAATTCATTTTCTTTTACACTGATAAGAGGAAGTTTCTTTGCATCAGGGTTTTCGGTAGTCTTTCCCGGAGGAGGTTGATTCCACCAGTAATCTCCCTCCTTTATTTCTTTTTTTGGTTCCGCATTAAGATTTCCAATTGTGAATAATAAAATCAAAGCACATATTAAAAGATAAAGTATATGTTTCATATAATTTCCTCCTATATACCATGATAATAAAACAAATATTTAAACATCTTATGAAAAATACCGGCAACATAAAAAATGTCAATAGAGACAATTTCTCTTTTTACCATTTAATTGTAAGGTACTCTGTAGTACTTTCATCCTATTTTTTGTTTTTTTTGCAAAAAAATATCTTATTTGATTTTCTTTTCCTTGAATATTAAATATTAAAATGCAAAATTATCCCTACCCCCTAACCTCAAAAGCTAAAAACATATTCGTGTTATTCGTGTGCTTTGTTGCAACACTTGTGAGTGGTTATGGGATTCTGTCTTCTGACTCCTGGCTTCTTACTTTTTTTTAAAATTTTTCCATTTTTATATTTGATTTTTACATTTTAGCGGCCTTGCCGCGTTATGCTACTCTAAAGATTGTCTTTACTTCGTTTCGGAAATATTTTTCTGCCTAACCCAGGGTAAGATGTCAAATCGGATAATAGCCGTAAGTAGAGAAGTAATTACAAAAATCTCCGTCAATACACCCGCATAAGAATGATGAATAGCATTATAAGTAATCCACAAAGGACGTGGAATAATTACAATGGAGCGGATTAAACGCGGTTTTTTCTTCCATAAACCAATCGTCTCAATCGTCATAGCCATAACTGGCAGAAGACTAAGCCAGCCATTCCAGGAAATAGCTCCGGCTATAC
>Ga0315545_1004687_pt1 | contig 11211 bp, 10 predicted proteins | sample SalMarSW160210MG_FD_203096 | JGI IMG/M metagenome (GOLD analysis project Ga0315545, IMG submission 203096) | Salt marsh sediment microbial communities from the Plum Island Ecosystem LTER, Massachusetts, United States - Salt Marsh Sediment SW1602-10 ...
GAAAACGTCTCCCATAATTATTTGAGGGAGCATTACTACAATTTATGGTTCACATTGCAGGATAAGTCTCGCGAACAAATTGAGGTTACGCTCTCAAATCTCTCAGGTCGTTTCGGAATCGATTTTTACAGTCTGCCTGCCCGGCGTATTTTCAAACTCGATGCTCGCTTCGACGCCGAAGGCAAGGAGCAGTTCGGCGATATCGAGCAGATTCCAAATAGTAAAATAGTGGAGCTAAATATTACTGAGAGACAAATACTCTCAAAATTACAGGACGACCTGGATGTGATTTCAGAACCATTTAATTTTTTATGCGGCGAAGGCCTGAAAAAACAGGAGGTTTTACTGATTATACAAAGGTTAATCGATAAAGGGGCTGTTCGGCGGATAGCAGCAGTGGTTGACCATCGCAAATTAGGATTTATCGCCAATGTGCTGTTTGTCAGCGAGGTCCAGCAGAACAAAATTATCGAAGCAGGCAAAGCTTTGTCTCATTTCGGGATGGTGAGCCACTGTTATGAGAGGGAAACCATTAAAAATTGGCCTTATAATTTGTATGCGATGATGCACGGCAAAAATATGGACGAGATTCAGCGTATGATAAAAAAATTTACCGAGTCTGAAGGGATAAACTCATTTGAGCTATTACCGACGGAAGCGGAGCTTAAAAAGCAACATGTCAAACACCGATTCAATTAGACATTAAACCTGAAATTGATAATGTCACCATCCTGAACAATATAGTTTTTGCCTTCGATTCGAATTTTACCGGCCGCCCTGACGGCCTTTTCGCTGCCGAGTTCTTTCAGGTCATCAAAGCCGAAGATTTCAGCTTTAATAAAACCTCGTTTAATATCGGTATGCACCTTGCCTGCTGCATCGAGAGCGATTGTCCCCTCTCTTATAGGCCAGGCACGCAGCTCATCCGAGACAACCGTTAAAAAGCTGATTAACCTCATCGCTGAATAACAGCTTTTGACGAATTTACCAGCTTCCGGTTCGGTTATCCCCAAATCAGCCATAAATTCCCGTCTGCTTTCGGCATCTAATTGTGCCAGCTCATATTCCAGCTCGGCGCACATTGTAATGACCGGCACGGAGCTGCCGATTATACTGGCAAAATCGAATTTTGCGTTTAACTGGTTCTCGCCGGTATTTACCGCAACCACCATCGGCTTTAAGGTCAAAAATCCGAGTGGTTTTACCATTTCGAGCTGCTCATCTGTTTCGATAACTGAACTGATTGGCTTTTCCGATTCTATTGCCTGCTGCAGTTTTTTTTGCAGCTCTAATTCTGCTTTATCCTTATCGTGCGTATGGCTTTTGGCTGGCTTGTGAATCTGCTTTTCAAGATTTTCTATGCGTGTCGTAACAAGCTCCAAATCGGCAAGCAGCAATTCAGTCCTCAGCTCTGTTAAATCTCTGGCCGGGTCTATGCTGTCACGGTAAGGCGGTACTGCCGGATTTTCAAACGCCCGCACAACCAAAACAAGCAATTCTGCGATTCTTATCTGGCTAATCAGCCGTCGTGCTGCTGCTCGGCCGTGCTCATCGGTAAAGTTAAAGCCCGGCAGGTCGAGACAATCGAGCGTCGCATAGGTTGTTTTTTTCGGCTTGTAATACTCGGTCAGCCAGTCAAGCCGGGCATCGGGAACCGGCACGATGGCCTCTTCAATCCTGGTCAAGCCGACCGGCGGGATTGCTTTGCCGCTCAGCCCTGCCAAAATAGTGCTCTTGCCCGATTGTAATAATCCCAGTATTGCAACTTTCAACTGCTTACCTCCTTACTTATAAACGCTGTTCCCGTAAGAGTCATACGCAACGACAGCGGGAAAATCGACAACCTGCAGTTTTCTGACAGCTTCTGTCCCCAAATCTTCATAAGCGATTACCTCTGCGGAAACGATATGTTTGCTAAGCAATGCTCCTGCTCCGCCGATAGTCGAAAGGTGAATCGCGCCGTATTTTTTAAGTGCATCTCTAACCTCGCTACTGCGATAACCTTTTCCAATCATCGCTCGCAAACCCCCTGCAATAAGCTTTGGGCTGAAGGCATCCATTCTTGATGAGGTCGTAGGCCCTGCAGAGCCGATTACCCTTCCGGGGCCAGCAGGTGTCGGGCCGACAAAATAAATAACCGACCCTTCAAGCTCGAAAGGCAGCTTCTGGCCTCTTTCTATCGCCTCGCACAATCTTTTATGTGCCATATCACGGGCGGTATAGATTACACCGGATACAAGAACTTCATCGCCTGCTTTTAGTGAACGCACGACGGAATCAGTCAGAGGCGGCTTTAATTTTATCACTTGGCTCATATCTTTTTCATTTTTTCTGTCAGGCGGAACTGAAAAAAGTTTACAACATATTAGCATTTTTTGCGAATTGAAAAGATTAGAATTTTCTTTGAATTCTGCGAATTGCGGATAGAATGTGATTATCATGGCTAAATACCCCATATTTCTCGAAATGAGCGGCCGGCGTGCAGTCATTGTAGGAGCAGGGGCGGTAGCGACACAAAAGGCCCAGGCCCTGCTGGCGGCGGGGGCCCGGCTGATAGTAGTATCCAAAGAAATCGACGACGTTATGACCTCGCTTTGTCAGGGCACAAATGCTGAATTAATAAAGTCCGGATATTCCAAAGATTACATCGCCGAGGCGGCGTTAGTTATAGCTGCAACAAACAACAGTCAGCTCAACGAGCGAATCTATAAAGACTGTCAGCAGCTGGAGATTTTATGCAATATTGTTGATGCACCTGAACTTTGTGACTTTATTGTCCCTGCTGTCGTTAAGCGTGGCGACCTGCAGATAGCCATCGGCACTGAAGGCCACTGCCCTGCTTACGCCGGCCACCTGCGGAAAAAACTGGAAGAAACCTTTACCGATACACATGGCGAGTTTCTGGCTGGACTGGAAAAATTGCGAAAACGCATCATTGAGGATGTACCGGACCCGGCTAAACGTAAGGCTTTGTTAGGTGAGCTGGTTGACGACAAATCTTTCGAGTACTTCACTCAAAATGGCTCCGCTCGATGGCAGGAGTATGCTGACAGACTTATATCAAAGGAAAATAACAGTTAAAAACCGTCTGTCGGAGAAATGATACCTCAGACCTGGATTTTATCGATTGTTATCTGCAGATATTTTTGGCGGTGGCCGATACGCCTTTTGCTGTTCTTGCGTCTGCGAAAGTGCATCGGATAAAGCTTCTTGCCCTTAACGACCCCATCCTCTGCAGTGGTCTTAAACGAGGCAAAAACCTTTGCACCTTTCACCAGTGGTGTGCCGATTTTGACCTTTTCGCCGTCGCCGACAAATAAAACTTTGTCCAGCTCGATAGACCCTGCATCGGGTGAAACATCGGTCAATTCGATATTTATGCAATCGCCCTCGGTTACCTTATACTGCTTTCCGCCTTGTTCAATCACTGCATACATTCCAAAAACTCCTGAGCTTTACCTTTAAAAATTCGGATAATTTTTGTATCTTATATTTTCTTTTCTTTTTGTAAAGTAAATTATCGGATATTTTTGTATCCTGTGATTATATGCAGATAGTTATGATAGACGATAAAATCTCGCCGCTGACCGGGCTTGAGCCGGTTTACAACGACCGCGGCATCTACTTCGGCGACGGGGTCTACGAAGTGGTGCGAAGTTACAACGGTAAAATCTTCGCACTGCAGGAACACCTGCAGAGGTTCGCCGGAAGCCTCTCTGCAATTGGAATAGTCAATGTTGACATCGACCGGATTCGCTCCCGCGTCAAAAAAGCATTCGACGCCGCCGGCATCGCCAACGCCAGGATATATTTTCATATCACCCGCGGCTCGGCGCCGCGCAGCCACACCTGGGATGTCAACCTGAAGCCCAATTTCTTCCTGACCGTTACGCAACTTCCCGACGATACGGAAGAAAAAACCAAAGGCATCGCAGTATCAACTCATCCTGACTGGCGATGGAAAAGATGCGACATAAAGTCGCTGAATCTATTAGCGAATGTTCTCGCCCGTCAGGATGCCGCTCGAAAAGGTTGTGCCGAGGCGATACTTGTCGATGAGGCGGGTCTGATAACTGAAGGGGCCGGCTCGGCGTTTTTTGCTGTCTTCGAACAGAGCGTGCAAACCACACCACTTACAGCTAATATTCTGCCCTCGGTTACGCGCAGCTTTGTAATCAAAACCGCCAAAAATATCGGCCTGGAAATAATCGAAGAATCATTGACGCCACAGCAGGCCAAAGATGCGGACGAGCTTTTTATTGCTGTAACTACTAAAGATATTGTTCCCGTGGTGAAATTCGACGACAAAGTTACCGGAGATGGCAATCCGGGCAGATACACGAAGCTCCTGATGGAGGAATTTCAGCTATTCACGAAGTAAGACACCGCCGTAACCCCCCAGGATGAAAGGTTCAGAACTTTCCACGAAGCATCTGCTTCAGTGTGCGGTAGTCCGTTTTGCCCGTGCCGAGAAGCGGTATCTCATCCAGCTTGACAATCCTGCGAATACTGTGCAGACCTGAAAATCCCGTCTCACGGATTTTGCCGTTAGCTGTCTCCAAATCAATATCCAGCTTGGTAAAAAGTATCAGTTCCGGCCTTTCCTTCTCTGCCGCCTCAACCGCCAACATTGGCCCTTCATCTTCGCCGCCTGCGAAACTCTCATTCAATACCTGCTCAATTGCAGGTAAGGAAACCATCTCACCACCCAACTTTACAAACCTTTTCAGACGACCGACGAACGTAAGTATTCCATCAGAATCAACATTCACCAAATCGCCTGTATTATACCAGCTCTTTTTATTGACCTCCACGAATGGTGATTTGCCGTTGTAATTAAGATAGCCGTTGAAAACACTATCGCCCCGAACCAGCAGCACCCCCTCGCCCGGTCTTTCCACCGGCCTGAAATCCTCCGGCGAGACAAGCTCATATTCCAAACCGGGTAAAACCTTACCAATCGTAAAATGTCGCGGCTTGTCTTCTTCGTTGAGCGATATAATCGGCGAGCACTCGGTAACGCCATAACCTTCGAGAATAACCGCATTTCTGCTCTTTGCCCTGAGTCCCTCGTAAACCTTTTCGGGGCACCTCTCAGCCCCCGTCACTGCAAGCCGAAGTGATGATAATTGCTCTTCATTTGCTGCGCGCACAATACCACCGAGAAAGGTAGGCGTCCCTAAAAGAATCGTAACTTTATACGCTTCTATTATTTTTGCTAACTTATCCGCCTCGGTAGGATTGGGATGATAAACAATCTGCGCAGCCCCGCACAGAGGCAGCAGCATAGTAACCGTCAGCCCGAACGAATGGAAGGGCGGCAGAAAACCAATCAGCTTATCGTTTTGATAAATCTTTACGATGCTAAGAACAGCCCTAATATTGGCGATTAGATTTCTATGTGTCAAAGCGACCGCCTTCGGCAGTGTTTCCGAGCCGCTAGTAAATAAAACCACCGCCGTCTCCGGCACCTTCGCTTTATAAAGTGACGACCAGCTTATATGCCCCAGCAACAATGCCTTTAATTTCGCTGCTTTGCTGATTTTGCCCGCAAGCTCCTCGGCAAATACAAAGCTGCCGCTTATCTCAGAAAGGTCAATCCCCTGCATTGCGATTCTGCCGACCAGAGCTTTCGATGTAAGTACATACCTGACACCTGCCGTATCAAGAGCGGATTTTACATTCCGCACCCCCGACGTCCAGTTCACCATCACCGGCACCTTTCCCGCAAACAGCACAGCTAAATAAAAAATATCGGCCATAATGGAAGCCGGCAGCATTATGCCGACATAATCGCCTTCGAACGACTCGATAATCGGTTTAAGGACCATACACGCAATAATAATGTCACGATACGTTTTAATCCCGCTCAACTGGTCGGCAGTGACCGCCTTGCTCGGATACCTCGCCGCCAGTTCTAAAAAGATTTGTGCCACCGTATCGCCATCCGGTATCTCAATTCTTTTCCAGGTTTGGTCTTTGAACCAGCGTGGCGGCACCGGCTTTAACCCTGTCGGACTTAAGTAAACAAACTCACCACAGGCCGCCAGCATAACATCGCCGACGGTCTGCATAGCATCCACATCGGCCTGGTGAAATCCGAATTCCTGTTCCAGCCAGAGCAGCAAATCCATCCTCGCCAAGCTGTCCATCCCAAGGTCGGTGGCTAAAAAATCATCATCATTTAATTTTGTACCTCCCGTCATCCCGCAAAGCTGTTTAGCGACAATTTTTCGAGTCGCCTCCGGCACAGACGAATAATCACCTTTCAGTATTGCCATGGAAGGTTCCGGCCGAACCTGTGTCCCGCCTTTTTCCCAGATTGTATAGGGCACGTACGTATTCGCCATGGCATCTTCGTTGTAGTAATTTTCCAGGAAACGATTGAATGTATTGCGGTCGCTGTCTCTCGGCAAATCCTTCGGCTGGTAAAATTCAATCGTAACCTTGCGGCGCGGTGCAAAAAATATCCCGCTTGCAAGCAATGCCAAGAATCCTTTACCGAGCACCTTAAGCACCTTCGGCTCTTCTCCGACTGCCCAGCTAAAGCCGCTGCCCCACAATCCCCGCGTACGCACAAGCACAATCCGCACATCGGGACATTTCTCGACTATCTTCTCCACCGCACTATTGGCGCCGAGACTCTCAAGATAACTGCGATACACCCGTCCCGCAGGCCACAGCAGAAGATTGTCACCGGTTATGACACCTTCGATGGTCTCATCCAATATCTTTTCTACCTCTTTTTTCGCCGCCGGCCCGTATTTGGTGATACTTGGAATTGTGCGAACGCCCCAGCGCCTCGCGAAAAATCTTATAAGGGGCCTGTCCACCTGGTCCTGGTCGCCGAAACCTTTAGGTGCAAACTCACTTCGCAGGTAAGAATATAGAATCACAGGCTCGATTAGCGCCGGATGGTTCGGCAGAAAAACAATCCCTTTTCTGCCGCCCGAGATTGATTCCAGCCCGCTTATCTTAATTTCATAGCGAAGCGACAATAACCATTTAGTCAGCGTTGTTGCGATAAAATCAATCATTATTTCTCTTTCTTTGTAAAACTACGCCGCAATCGACTATCCGTTAGTTATGTTAGCAGATATGATTCAGCCGGGCAATGAGGGACTACTTCTTACGCTGCTGGCGGTGGTTTTATTGGGTTTTTGTCTCGATGGTTGACAATTCTTATGTGTTATTTATACTTGCAGTTGTTAAAACCTTCGCGCCCGTAGCTCAATTGGATAGAGTGATGGGCTTCGAACCCATAGGTTGCAGGTCCGAGTCCTGCCGGGCGCGTTTGATTCCATTTCACTGTCAAACGGCAACACAGAATTTTCTTTAGTGCCTAATGTGGTCATTTGCGCAGAGCGATTCAAAATTTTTTAAAAAATTTGTTAATCTTTGTCTTTTAGCCAAAAAATGGCGGAAATTTTTTAAAAACCCCGTAGTTTCCACGATTGATAGCTTTCATAATATTAAACGTTAACTTAATATTTAAGACTGCACGGCCTCGAGTGGTTTACAACCTTCCCGTACCACTGGTTCCGTGAGGGGGGATCGGGACCGCGAGGCCGTGCAGCATTATAGCCGGACATCTTAATCCTTATCGAAGAATCCTTCTATCAGCCAGCATATCAGCCAGACTATTGCAAACAATGCATATATAACAAGGCAGGGAAAACTCTTCGCAAACAACAGACTCAACGGAATTACCGCTATCGCTATTACTAAACGAAACAGACCTCTTTTCGGTGTAAATTTCATTGTTGCCTCTTTATCTCCCTGTCCTGTTTAAGTGCATATAAGAGCTTCTTTACGAATCGAAAAATCCTTCTATCAGCCAGTAAATTGCGTAGCTGACAACCATCAGAAACAATATCAATCGGCAGGCGAAGTAATCTCTAAACGCCCAGCCGGGCAAAAGCACCGATAGAAAGACTGCCAGACGAATCAGACCCTTTTTAATTGTAAATTTCATGCCTGCCTTTCGGAAATTTTACCGGCGTGCTGCTCAAATATCCGTGAAGTGGAATAATAAAGAGCACCGCCGCAATCAAGTCCACCGGAGGTCCGCGAGGACCTTGGAAGAACAAGAAAGCAAACGGTGCTCTTTCTATAGCTTTTTTACGAGAGAACCGCAGCTTTGTGCAAAAAAGCAAACGGTGCTCCCCGTAAAAAGAGAGCACCGAGCCTTCCAAACGTCTCTTCCTATAACACTCTCGCGGTTTCCGGTGAAACGTCTGAAATCTCAGTGATTCAATTTTAGTGGCTGTTATCTCTCAGCCGGATATTAAGATACTTTATTGGGAAAAATCTGACAAGGGAATTTTAAAAAAATTGCATCGCCAGCCCGCTTTCGGTGGGCTAACTTGGTCGCAGCTTAGGGAGAGAGAATTACTGTCTTAAAGTTGCTTTTTGATTGAATCTGGCAAGGCCGATTTATGAAATCAAGCCGCTGAGACGGTGCGCGAAAGTTCCGCCTGCGGCGGACCCCGGTGAAGTAGCTGAAGCACTTCACAGGGCAGGTAAATCCGCCTGAGGCGGACAAGTCTGCCTGCGGCGGATAAATTTTTCAACAGCACCGATGTGTCTAATTAAATTCAGGCAACTATTGGTGGAGGCACACGTGGGACTTCACTATAGAATTTAATAGCCTCCCTGCGTTTGCCAGTAATATCTTTTTTTTGAAAAAAGTTGTATCGTAGTTTGTTTTTATTGGCCCAGTTTTGCAGTTGATCCTCAAAAGAAAGTCCCTCTGCTTTATCTTCTCTGAATGCAGTATTGAGCAAGGACACAGTGAAATCTTCGCTTGAACCCGTTTTTTCTATTTCCATTATTATTTCATCAAGCATTATTTCATAAGCACTACCAGATGTGGGCCGTTTGTACCATATATTATTACAATCTTGGCATTCATACATTTTATTTCTATCAACAATGGTTGAAGTAATATTACGGCTTGCACAGTTTTGACACCCAAGAACGTCTTTATCTGTCGTTTTCATGCTTTGAAGATAAGTAGTGACATATCTTTCCCATGTCTTACTGCGGATATCTTCTTTTGCCAACTCGACTAATTTTTGTATTGCATCTATATTATGTATTTTCTGAAGGTCAAAAGCTGTAGGTAAATCTACACTATATTTATATCCATTGGCCGGACTACCATTCAGATATGTCTTTATGGTAAATTTCCAACCCTCTGAATAAATATGAACTTCGTAAGATTTATTCTCAAATTCAAAAGGTTCTTTATGTAAAAGTTTCATTTTTAGTCTTTCTCTAAATTATTAGATGTAAAACTTATTTCCAAAGCTTCATCGATCATAGTTCCTTCGGCGATTTCTTTTCCGGTTGCGGTTAGTTTAACTATTTTCTGTTCTGTCGATTGCATTAAATTGGGATCATTATCAATGAAAGTAATATAGCCTTTCTCTTTTAGATATGCGATATCTTTTTTAAACAAGTCCCAATCATAAAAAGGGGCAATGATGCTGTTCATTTGCATGATATCTTTAAGAGATAAGCCTGAAGGATAGACCATATCTAGTTTATTCAAGATGTTTGTTCGTACTGTTATAATTTTTATTGCATCGAATGATTTTAACTTTTTTTTCATTCTGTTGCTCCAATGGTTGTCCATACATCATATTCAAAACCTGCTTTGATTTTCTTTTGTCGCAAAAAAGTGATTACCTGCAAACGAAGTTCATCCTCTGTAAGTTTACGGTAAGCCCAAACAGTAACTTTGACTTTGCCATTTGAATCAACAGCTACATTTGGTACATCAGGCGTTTGCATTTTACTTTCCTTATGCCAGTTTGTAGGCGATTTGTTCTTCGAGAATATCTTTGACAGTAAGGGCGATGATGCTTTTGCCGGTTTTCTTGAAGAATGATTGTATTTCTTTCATCGCATCAGAGGAGAAATCGAAGGAGACGAAAAAGCCCTTCGTGCGGTCTTCGCGCACCATTACTGCCTCGAAAGAATCAATGTCCGGCCTGCCAACCTTGTCTTTCTGCTTGACCTGTATGGGATACCAAACGTCCATAAAATCGAGCTCGCCTTTTCTCTTCTTTGGCGCGGCGGAAACAGGGTAAATACGGCCATCGATACCCATATCGCCGACCTTAGCGACATTCGGGACACCGCCGAGGGCAATAACGGCCCAGTTCTCAAATTCAAAGGGCGGAATTTCTTTAAGCTGTTTTTCTGTCCAGGGCAGGTCTCTGACGATGAAGCCGCGACCGATGCGCCAGAGCTTTTCGTCCTCTTTCATTTTGCAGACATCGCGCAGGCGCTTTGCCATCACTCGGCAGGCGGTCGGGGAAATATCAATACCTATCCATTGACGACCGAGATTTTCAGCAGCAACAAGAGCAGTACCGCAACCACAAAATGCATCTAATACAATATCATTTTCTTTTGAGCTTGCTTTGATTATGCGGTCAAGAAGAGCAAGGGGTTTTTGTGTTGGATAGCCAAGACGCTCAGCAGATTGTGAAGATATTGGCGGAATATCAATCCAAAGGTTTTGCAGAGACACACCCGGCATTTCATCAAGATACTGTTTCAAACGCGGGAGGCCTGATTTTGTATAATACAGGCGCCCTTCACGTTCAAATTTTTCCATATTTGCTTTTGAGTAGGCCCAATATCGTCCTTTTGCGGGTTTTTTCCCTTTCCATTCATAATTGGTATCGCCACCAGGTTTGGCGGCGGTAAGGTCGGTTGATTTCCACCGTCGTCCATCGGGGTCAGTGTTTCGATAATTACCAGACAAATAATTCTCATCATAGGCTTGATATTGAGGATTCCATATCCATTTATTACCCTTGGTGTAGAAGAGAATAGAATCGAAGATTCTGCCATATTGAGCCATCCCTTGCTTGGTATCGCTATGGGCACTGCTACGTTTCCAAGCAATTTCATTTTGGAACTGGTTTTGGCCGAAAATCTGGTCGAGCATAATTTTGACATAGTGGGAGGCGTGCCAGTCGCAATGGTAATAGAACGAGCCGGTTTTCTTGAGGACGCGGTGAAGCTCGACGCAGCGGGGACGCATAAAGTCGATATAGGCCTGAGTGGAGGCGTGGCGGTCTTCAAAGGAGCGTTTTTCCTTTGTCTCGCCCCAGAAGACCTCATAATTGCGGTTGGAGTTAAAAGGCGGGTCGATATAGATAAGGTCAACGCAGCCATCAGGGAATTTTTTCA
>Ga0315545_1004688_pt1 | contig 11210 bp, 6 predicted proteins | sample SalMarSW160210MG_FD_203096 | JGI IMG/M metagenome (GOLD analysis project Ga0315545, IMG submission 203096) | Salt marsh sediment microbial communities from the Plum Island Ecosystem LTER, Massachusetts, United States - Salt Marsh Sediment SW1602-10 ...
ATAATTTATATTGAAAACGGTGCCTCAGTTGAACTACCGGCCGGATTAGTGGCTCTATTCACCGGTCGACCGCTCATCATTCATATTGGAGACACAATCGCCGACCAGAAAGCTAAAAAAAACCTGTTATTCAAATATATCAAATATTTCGCTACCATAAAAGCGCGAAAAATAATAGACGATAGCCCGTTACCCCGGCCGGAAATTATGCCCTTAGAACCAAAACCCCAAGCGGAACTTGACAAATACGAGAAATCTTGGGAGAGACATCTCAAAACCTTAAAAGATATATTTATCCATGCCGCAGATTAGTAACAAACAAATGTGGGAAAAATATTGCCAGAGCGAACTGACAGCACTTTTGCCTATACTTAAACAGTTAGGTTTTAGGATTAAAAAAAAACAACCGCATCTCATCGGCGAAAGGTATCTGATGCAAGCTGTCACAACCACCAGCGGTAAAAAACTTATCTTATTAGGTCGGCGAATAAAGGATAATAAAAAAGTTATCATTAAGGCGACATCGGACAAAGAAGGATCTAAAGAAATCAAGTATGAACGGACTCTCCGTCAGGCGCTTCAAAAAATCAATTTTGCCTATCAGGTTTTCTTTTCTCCTCAAGAAATTTTATTTGTTGAACAAAATGGCTTTACCATCCTTATCCAAGCTTTTCTTGAAAACGAACGTTCTTTCTTAGAGCGTCCGCTTAAAGAACAATTCTTCTTGGCCCTTAAGGCATTTAAAGCGCAAGAAAGCGCTCAGGCCACGGCCTACCGACATAGACGTTTTACTAAAAAAATATTTGGCAATAAAGAAGCAAAGGATTATCTAAAGATATTTGAATTATTCCGAAAAGAAATCGAAAAAAGTTTACCAAACCCAAAAAAGCTCCAGGTACTGCTTAGAAAAGCGCAATCTTTTCTGCAAAAAAACGCTGAAACTATAGACCAATACTCCGGCTTTCTGACCCATACAGATTTTGTCCCTCACAATTTCCGCATTAGCGATAATAAAATTTACCTCTTGGACCATTCTTCTATACGATTCGGCAACAAGCACGAGGGATGGGCCCGATTTCTTAATTTTATGGCCTTACACAACCCTAAACTTGAGCAGGCGCTCGTTGAATATGTCAAAATCAATAAAACCGAGGAAGAATCGTTATCATTGCAACTAATGCGTATTTATCGACTCGGAGAAATCATCTACTACTATACCAATACCCTGCCAAAAAGCTCTGGGGATCTCCTTAAACTCAACCAGGCCCGCATAGATTTTTGGAGCCAGATACTGGAAGCGGTACTAAAGAACAAAATACTTCTTAGAAAGACAATTCAAGAATATATTCGAACCCGCGATTCCTTGCGTGACCAAGAAGAAAAAGAACGACAAAAAGTATTGTATTGAACTGCTTATCTCAATCAATTACTGAGAATACCTTTGCCCGCATATCTCTAGCAATTATCTCCCAATTATACTTTTCGAGGACCATCTTGCGGGCCGTCTCCGTTATTTTTTTAACTTTATCGGGATTGGCCAGAATATCTTTAACTGCCTCGGCAATCTGGTTGGGTGAATCTTTGTCAACAACCCAAGCGGTGGTCTGTTTGTCAGGGTTGCGCTTGGCATCAAAGACAAATTCGGCCAGCCCGCCTTCTTGAGTAGCGATTACCGGCAAACGAGCGGCCATAGCCGAAAGAAAAGAATTACCCAATCCCTCTGAACGGCTGGGACAGACAAATATATCTGCGATAGTACGGTTACGATACTTGGGAACATCATCACGCCCAAGCTGGCCTATAAATTTAACTCTCTCAGCTACTCCCTTTTCAGCTGCCAATTTTCTTAACATCCCCTCGTCAGGACCGGCGCCAATCAAGATAAGATAGACATTTGGCGGTAAAAGCGCCAATGCTTTAATAATGTCGTCATTCGCCTTTTGATACACCAGACGCGCAGCATTAAGAAGATATACTTCTCCCTCCTTTTTGCCAAGTTCATGTTTTATCCTATCTACATCTGCCCGCGAGTAGGTTGGATTCAAATTCTTCGGATTAGCCCCATTATGAATCAGTTTAATCCTATTTTTCTTAACTCCTCTTCGTCTGGCCCAGTCAGCCAGATATTTTGATATTGGCTGGACAACATCGGCCTTAGTAAAAGCACGGCTGAATAAAGGCCATAACAGACGCATCACTCTTTCAATATATCCTGTCGGGTCTCCTTCCTGAAGGGTCAAGACATATTTCATCTTTGGATGGGTCATTTTAAAGATAACGGCCGGCACGCCGGCTGAATGGGCCATCATTGACCAAATAGCGTCATATCTATATCTGCGATTAAGAAAAATCGCCTTTAGAGGCGCCAAAAACTGATAGAGCGGCTTATTTAAATCCAAGGGCAGCTTACCCAAATCTTCAAAAGTTGGATTTTTGGTCGTCAGGCCAATCCGATGAATCAAGATATTTCCTATTTTTTCAACCTTAGGTAAGGCAGAATTATATCTTAGAGTAACCATATGAAATTCAATATCACTCGGGTCAATCCGATCAGTAATTTCTTTAATCGCCGCTTCGGCCCCGCTGACATTATTAGGATAATAAGCAAGCGAGAAAATAAGTATTCTTTTCATAATTTTCACTTCTTTGTCTCTTGCTTGATGGATTCAATATAATTTTTAAGTGTCTTAGTCTGCTGCCAGCCTAATGCTTTTATTTTTGCTGAATCCACTGCTTCAGATGACCGGCTGGTCTTAGTGGCTGGCAACATTTTTATTTTACACTCAAACAGGTGGGCCACCTCAAGCAGAGAATAAACATCTTGACTACAAATACCATAATCATCTCCTTCTCCTTTCTCTCCGACAAGAATAAGACCAGAAACTGCATCATCAACATGGGTAAAAGCACGCCTTTGAGTGCCTGGTTTGCGCACTGGACAGGGTTTACTATTCAGATAACATTGTTTAAATGTTTCAATCACTGTTCCATAGGCCTTGTTAAATTGACCAGCCCGCTCGCCCGGACCATAAACGTTGTAAAAATAGACAGTGGCGTATTGAAGATTATACCAACGGCTGTAATTGCGGACGAGTTCACTATTGACCGCTTTTGCCCAAGTGTATGGCGCCAGGTCGCGACCCTCTAGACCACTAGAAGACGTTTTTGTAAATTTGGTAGATGAACCGGCATAGACAAGCTTACATTTATGGCTGCGCCAAAATTCCAATACGCCGAAGGTACCGGCTATATTAAGATCCCAAACAAGGGCTGGCTCTTCAAGGCTGGCCGCCACCCGCGAGTATTCCCCAAGGTGATAAATAATATCGGGCCTCTCAGATATATGACGCTCTATATCTTTAGTATGGCCCCGACGATATTCCACCCCCGCGATATGATTGTTTTTTGAGCCGGTAAAATAATTATCAAGAGAAATAATCTTATTTGTTTTATCTTTAACCAGCCTTTCGCATAGATGCGAACCGATAAATCCAGCCCCGCCGGTGACTAAAATTATTTTTTTTCTTCTCATAGTTAATCTTGATTATTACCTTTATATGGCTTATTCTATTATAAAATGGCTAAAAAATCAATTTTATACATTATTACTAAATCGGTCTGGGGTGGGGCCGCTAAGTATATCTATGACCTCTCAACTAATCTAATGGGTAAATTTGATGTAGGTGTGGCGGCTGGCGGACAAGGAAAATTCGCTCAAAAAATCAAAGAAGCAAAAATTACCTATTATCAAATTAAAAACTTCCAGCGGAAAATTAATCCTCTAAAGGATTTTTTTGCTTTCTTTGAAATATTAAGTTTAATTTACCAAATAAAACCGGATGTTATCCATGTTAACAGCTCAAAGGCGGGTGGCCTGGTCGGCTTAGCTACCTGGCTGTATAAAATCTTGCGAAGGTTTAACCTTCGCATCAGTAGGCCCCGTCTTATTTTCACCGTTCATGGCTGGGCTTTTAATGAAGACCGGCCCGGTTGGCAGATTTGGCTGATTAAATTCTTAAGTAAATTAACTGCTTTCTTCTACGATAGAATAATCTGCGTTTCTGAATACGACCGGCAGATAGCCATTAAAAATAGGATTGCTCCGGCTAATAAACTAGTGACTATTCACAATGGTATTGACATCGAAAATATTTCTTTTCTTCCTAAAGAAAAAGCCCAAAAAAAACTACTTGGCCGAATCTCTCCTCTGGTCATCGGGACAATCGCTGAATGGACTAAAAATAAAGGACTAATTTATCTTTTAGAGGCAGTTAAAGAAACTCAGAAAAACCAAAAAAGGGTTGCCCTTTCGGATCACGCCCTCGCGAAGCGAGGACGTGTCCAAAAAGGCGACCCTTTGAAAGGACGTAATCGAAAAGTACGCCCTTTTGATCTCGTCCTCATCGGCAGCGGCGAAAATCCTGACAAAGAAAAAATGCATCAATTTATTAAAAAAAATAATCTTAAAAATGTCCATCTAATTGAATGGCTTGATCAGGCGACTGCCTATCTCAAGGCCTTTGATATTTTTATCCTACCTTCAGTCAAAGAAGGTCTGCCTTACACTATCTTAGAAGCGATGGCCGCTCAAATACCGATTATTGCCGCTAATGTAGGCGGCATCCCAGAAATGCTTTCAAGGACCTCATCGGGGGCGTCCCTTTTTACTACACCCTTTTTGAAAAAGGGTGTAGTAAAAAGGGACGCCCCCGATACTGGTCTTTTGGTCCAACCAAAAAACAGTCAGCAATTGGCTGCCAAAATTGTTTATTTGATAAATAATCCAGCCCTGGCTAAAAAAATGGCTGAAGAAGCCAGAAAAAAAGTAGCCAGGGAATTTAGTTTAGAAAAAATGCTCCGAAAAACAAAAAGGGTGTACTTCTAAGGGACGCCCTTTTATTTTTTGAATTCGCCGGCGAGAACTTTCTCAATAAACAAATCAGCTTGCCGGTCATAGGGTTCGCCGAATTCCTTGATTTTTTCAGCTATTTCAATAGCTTTTTCTTTTTGGCCAAGATAAGCGTAAGATAGAGCTAAATTAATCCAATATTGAGGGTTTTCCGGAACTAATTCAGTTAATTCCTGGTAGAATTTTTGAGACCATTGATATTCTTGAGCGTGAACCGCCGAATTGGCCATTCTGAACAAGGAATCTTCTTCATGATAATTAATATCTTTCTCATCCATTCTATCTAAGTAAAATTGAACTTGGTCGCTTCGGCCAGCGATAAAAAGAGTCATGGCCATATTAACATAAGATTCAATCACTCGGTCATTCAAATCAATCGCTTTCCGCATGTTGGCTATTGATTGGTCAAAAAACTCATTGGCTTTTTCTGTTTCCCCCTGCCCCTGATAATACAGGCCTAAATAAAGCTGACTATAGCCGACCTCATTATATAATTGCGGCCTGGTCGGACTCAATTCAATCGCTTTTTCAAACAAAGCTAATGATTTATCCAATCGTTCAAGCTTAAACTTATAAGTCCTGTTTAAAAACCTCATAAACATTAAATAATTTCGGGTATTTTGGGGTTTTTCTTCTATCTGTCTGTCATACTCTTGTTCAGCTCTTTCGGCTATCTCTTTTCGCCAATCCTGGTCAAGTTCTTGGTTATCGACTATATCGGCCACGAATTCCGCTAAGCGCTGGCGATACTCCTGATTCCCAAAGGTATTCATTTCTATTGCTTTAATAATTTGGTTATCGGCTTCTTGGTATTCTTTTAGTTGAATCTTAACCAAGCCGTCAACTAGGGTTTTATTAGCTGAAGCTGGTTTGATGTCAACGCTGAATAAGATTGGCAAAAAAATAATAATACCAATGGCCAACATTCCCAAATAGATTTTTCTTGATTGGGAAAATCTGCCAGTCCAAGCAGGAGTAAATTGAGATAAAAAACTGAGAACTAAAAACAAAGGAATATAAGTAACCAAGGCCTCAAAAATAAATAAATTCTGGATAAAATAAGCTAGCATGACTAAAGTAAAAATAACCGGGATTAAATAATTGCCGGCTGTTTTATTTTTCCAAAAATATTTCCAGAGATAATAAAGAGGTAAAATCAATAAAATCAAGTATAAGAACAAGCCAATCAAGCCGCCGCTAATCAGTCGGTCAAAAATAATATTATGAGCCCGGTCAAACCAAACGACCGAACCAGCGTGCCGGTAAATTTTCGGATTAAAATATTTATCAAAAACCTGATAAAAATTTTCATAGCCATAACCTAAAATCGGTTTCTCCTTGAACCCTTGATAAGAGGCCTGCCAGGTCATCAAACGATTTTGGGCCGTAGTACTGTCCAACGAAATAGTAGTGACTCTACTTAAAATATCATTGTTTTTCACCCAATCGGCTTGTTTATTTAAAAAGACCAAGCTAGTAAAAATTACTCCTAACATTAGCACGGCTAGACCAATATTTCTAACTAATTTATTTCCTTTTAAATGGAAAAAAACCAAATAGCCAATAAAAATAAATAAAGAAAAGCCCAAGGCTAAAATACCGCCCCGGGTCAGAGTATTAAGAGCAATAAATATTTGCAAAAGAATGCCTGAAATATAATAAAGGCGCAAATATTTGTTCTTTCTAAAGAAGAATAGAAAGAGACCAAAGAAAATATTAAAAATCAAATAACCAGCCACGTAGCCAGCGTTGCCAATGGTTGAAGTTATTCTAGCGCCGCCAGCTGACTTTAATATCCAATCAAGTTCCAAATATTGCCCTAAACCGAATAAACTAACCAGGATACTGCTTAAAAAAGAGGTCTCAAAAATAATTAACCAATCTTTGAGGCGGCGGAGAAAGCCGCTTAAAACGATTAAATAAAGGAGGAGATGTAATAACAAAAGCAGGCCTTCGCTGCGTTCGTTATTGGACCAGAAACTAAAATAAAAGCTGCCGGCAGTAATAGAAGAAATAAAAATAGCGGCAATGTACAAAAAAAACAAGACCAAAACTAAATTCAGTTTTGGCCGATATTCTTTTTTTATGGCCGCTAAACCTAAATAAAGAAGAAAAATAATTTCAATGATTACTCTAAAAGCTAAAGTTTTAGGAACAATATAAGGAAAAAAATAATTACTTTTGACAATTAAGGGAATAAAACAAACAACAATCAATCCAGCCCAAATAAGATATTTTAAAATTCTTTCTTTATTGTCCATTGATTTCTTCTAATTCAGCTAACTCTTGTCTTAAAGTTTGATTATCCGGTTCAATCTTCAAAGCTTCTTTTAGATAAAAAATCGCTTTAGCTAAGTCATTTTTCTGTCTAAAATAACTGGCTAAATAAGTATAAAAATCAATATTTTCCGGATATTTTTCCGCTCCTTGCAACATTAATGACTCTATTTCGCTCTCTTTTTCCGGAAAATCACTCCAATATAAATCAGCCAAAGAACGGTAATATTGAGAGCGCCAGGGATTCAATTCAATTGCTTCTTGATAATATTCTACTGCTTTTTCTTTCTCTCCCAGAAAAGAACCGTACAATTCTCCTAAATTATAATAAGCTGGCGCATAATTCGGTCCTGCTTCCAATGTTTGCAGAAAGACACTTTCCGCTTTCTGGTATTCCTCCAGCATCATATAAATGTTACCTATTTTTGATAAGGTTTCGTAGTCATTGGGAAATTCTTCCAATTTAGTATTAAGACGCTCTATTTCAGCAATTAATTTATCTATCTGGTCTTGACTATAACCGATTTCAAGATATTTTTCATAATTCCAGGTTTCTTCACCAACCGGCAGTTTATCTTTAGCCGGCCAAAGATAATCTTTGGCTAAATAGATTCCTTGGCCAGCCACGGCTAAGATAATTAATAAAATAATAATTCTTTTTCTGGTCATTAAATTGATTTTAAATTAATCTGACTCAAAAGTAAAGAGTCCGCCTAAAGCGGACTCTTTACTTTGTCGTTTCTAAATACTAACAAGGATAATAGTATTTATTCGCGCAGAGTTTGCGGTGAAGAAGTGGCCTGTAATCCAGAGATTAAGTAACCATTCCACCATTGAGCTGCAGTACTCGTCGCATTAGTGGTGGCGCCGTACTGAGTACTATCATTAGCATGCAGGTCTGACCAGACAAAGTTCCCCTGATTAAGCTCCTCGTAAGAGTCACCATTAATCTCATCTAGGTCTGCAGCAGCAGTACTCGTCGCCGTGTCTCCAAGTAAATAAGTATTTATAGTTCCTCCGGCAGCCGCATCTAAACCAGTAACTGTGCCAGCGATTAACTGGATTCTGGCTGTGTCACCACCTGGAACTACATAAGGCACTTTGGTCTTACTCTCATCATCTTTCTCGCAGAGGTCAAAATGGACAGACTCAGCATAATCATCCAGATCGAGGTCAGTTCCAGCATCTGTCGGGCCAATCTTACTATAAGTAGCATCATTACTTAACTTAGCCTGAAGATACATACCACTAACATTGATATCGGCATCGCCACTGGTAGCTGTCCAGAAATATAGCTGATATAAGGCAATTGGCTCTGAAGTACCATTAACTACATTAAAGTCAAACATAACCGCGCCGCCTATTAAACTGCCAGCGGCACCCGATACAGCGTTCGAGAAGTTAACAGTCGGCCTGCTTAAGTGTAGAACCATCGCGCTACTGGTACTTTGAGTATGGGTATCTACTACTTCAGTTCCTGAAGCAACGCCATAACCTTTAATACCGTCAGTTCCGCCTAAGCCAAGAGTCACGTCAGCACCTGACTCACCTGTCTTATCAGTACCGATACCAGCAAATTTGGCCTTAACAATAACAACCAAACCAGCTGTCGTGTCCTTAGGTACTTGCAAGACACCCTTGGTAATATTGAAGGTCTTAGTAGTCGCGCTACTAGCAATGTTACCGGAAGCAAAGGCTGTGCTTTCTCCTGGCTTATAGAGATAAATCATCTCTATATCATCTGAAGTAGCCGCGGCCGTACCACCTAAGTCACCATCACCTAAGTTAACGACTAATTGGGTAATATCAATTGCCTCATTAGCCGCCGTTAACTTAATTCTGCTTACTTCAGTGGTTTCCTCAGCGACAACCATCTTAGCTGACGGAGTGGCTGAATCCAAGTTAATGGTCAAAGTACCAGCCGAAGCAATAGTTATTAAGGCACCGCTTGCTGAACTTCCTGTAGATGTAATAGTGGAACCTGTGCTGACGCCGGCAGCCGTAATCGGATTGGTCGTTCCCTCAACATACAGCATGAATTCATCCTTATGACCAACATAACTGGCGGCTGTAGTCCTAACATCAGCCCGTAGTTGAATATTCTTACTGGTTCCTTTGGTAACAACCATCGGGTTAGTCAAACTGAAAGTAGTTGTCCCAGACGAACCATCTTTAACTGGATCTAATGCACAACCATAAACACTATGCCAACTAGCATTAGGATATTGGCCACCACATTCACTTTCACTCACCGATTTATCATACAAGGTCAAAGCATCTATATCAGCTGTTGAAGTACCTGCTCTGTTGCCAACTTTAATAGCGGTTATTCTGACGTCTTCGCCTGAATTGGTCGCGTCAAGGCTCCAGGACCCATAGAGGAAATCCTGTTGGCCCAGAACTACGCTTCCGTTAGTTGGCAAAGTATCGCGGCTAATTGCCAAAGTGCCAACTTTAACCGTCATTGTACTTGCTGAAACCGAAGATGGCGTCGCGGTAACCGTATCACCGGTAGTTACGCCGGTAGCCGTAACATTGGAAGCAGTAATAGACATATGGAATATTTCATCAGCCGTAGCAAACGAATGCGACTGCAGGGTCGCTTTAACTGTTAAGGTATTTGTCCCTACCGGCAAACGAGCCGTACTGGAGAAAGTAGCCGTGGTACCGCCATCAGCTATGTCATCCGGACCCCAAATAGCGCTGCCCGAACTATCAACTACCTTGACATTCTTCATGCCGTTAGTTGCTGTGCTGGAAGTCAAAACAATTTCTGTAATATCAATTGGTTCGCCCGCCACTACAAAGTCAAAGGCGCCAATAGTTACATCATCGCCTGGAGCAACATTTTGAGCTCCGACACTGATACTGCGATCTAATCTTAGAGTACCTACAGAAATAGTGTGCTGGTTGTTGCTCATCACTGGCGAAGTACCACTGGAACCAGTACCTGAGTAAGCCGTTACTCTATAACGACCATTGGTGGCGCCCTTAGACAGAATATCGGTAGTTCGATAAACACCCATCTTAACAGTTCTGGCTGAACCGTCTAAGACGTCTGCCTTTAAGCTAATTTGTTTGCTTAGCCCCTTAGCAATAAATAAAGGACTATTTGAAAGGTCAGCTATCACATATTTACCGCTAACTGTCATGGTCGCTCCTAAATCAGTGGCATCGTCAAGGTATAGCTTGAAATTACTAATATCGCTACCTAAAACAGCTGTACCTTGCTGATAGAACTTAATCTGTTCTAAATTCTGACCTTCTGTAGAATCAGCTGCTAATTTATAAGAACCAATCGTATAAGCCGTTTCACCAATTTTCAGAGTAGTCGAGGTAGCATTTTCATAAGCGCCTCGAGTAACCGTCACCTGGCCCAAAGTTATACCAGTGTTGATAGTCATCGCGTTCCCAGTAATAGGCAATGTGCCATTAACTACAGCACTTCCTTTGAGAGTAATCCCTACTAAGCTTAACTTAGGAACATTACCTGCTCCGGCACCACTAATAGCTATATTACCAGCCAATATAATTGACTTGGTTGTTCCGGCTGAGACCACAAAATCATCATTAAAGGTAGATTGATGATTACTGTTAAGGGTCTGCCTAAGTCCTATCTGAAGATTAGTATCAGCATCTACCAAAACTAAGTGGTCAAAATCAGCATCAACTCCGGCGCCAGTTCGCTCCATAACCACTTGGTCAACGGTAATGTCTCCGTCGGAAGAAGCAGTTAAGTTAATTTTGGTGAAGGCAGCACGAATCTCATAAGCAACAGCCAAACCAGCCGCCGGTGTATCTGCAGCCAAGGCCACAGTTAATTGAGTGCCGTTGCCAACCGGTGGGAAAGTGGCGTTGGGATCAGCAATGTTTGCGCCAACCGTATATCCGGCTGAATCAGTGCTGTTAATGGTATAAATTGAATCAGCGTCAAAGACCGCCGTAAATTCGCTGGCGGTCATATCCAGCCAATATTTTGTACCAGTGTCAGCGCCTTCTTCAGCGTGAAGTCGGTAAACTGGGT
>Ga0315545_1004689_pt1 | contig 11210 bp, 7 predicted proteins | sample SalMarSW160210MG_FD_203096 | JGI IMG/M metagenome (GOLD analysis project Ga0315545, IMG submission 203096) | Salt marsh sediment microbial communities from the Plum Island Ecosystem LTER, Massachusetts, United States - Salt Marsh Sediment SW1602-10 ...
GCTTCCTGCACGCCCTCCATCGATAAAAAACGAATCGTTTGAATACAAAGTTCGTCAAGTTCTGAAAGTCCCGGATTCTTCTTTGTTTTACTCATCACATATTTCCCGTTATCAAAGTTTCATAATGACATTTATGTAAAAACAAGGCTGATAAGGTAACGATTCTCCCCCGTTTTCGCAAGTTTTTTTATCAATCATGTATCGAACCCCTGTTTTAACGCTCAAATTGGCTTATTCTTTGACATGTCCTTATATTCTGCGGATAATAAATCTCCTGTTGGAGGTAATATAGACGTTTTAACCAAGATTGAACGCGATGTATGATATTGCTATCATTGGCGCCGGTCCCGCCGGCTCGACCTTAGCCAGACTACTTGCAGGGCACTACAGTGTTTTGCTCGTGGATAAAAGGCCGCTTGAGCGCGATCCGGACAAATGTTCACCTGCCAAGTGTTGCGGCGGCCTGCTTGCACCTGATGCACAGGCGATGCTCTCGAAGATGGGGCTTGGTCTGCCAAAAAGCATACTTGTTGGACCGCAGCTTTTTGTTGTCCGCGCCATCGATATCCGAACGCGTTTGGAAAGATACTATCAGCGTTATTATATCAACATGGACCGGGGCAAATTTGACCGATGGTTATTATCGATGGTCGCTCCTAACGTAGAACTGCGACTCGGTTGGCGGTTCAAATCTTACCGGAGGCATAAAGACCGCTTCGTAATCGGGCTTATCAAAGATGGCCGGATTCGTGAAGAGCACGCCAGAATCTTAATCGGCGCCGACGGAGCCTCATCAAGGGTCCGAAAGCTTGCTCTTTCCGACAGGATTTCGCCAAAAGCATATATCGCAATCCAGCAATGGGTAGAAACCGAGCAACAGTTGCCCTATTTTTCCACCTTGTTCGACCATGAAATCACCGACTATTACTGCTGGACAATCCCCAAGCAAGAGCACTTAATTATCGGCGCCGCTCTTGAGCCGGGACCGGAAGTAACAGAGAAGTTCGAGTTACTCAAAAAGAAACTAAAAGTCTGCGGTTTTAGTTTCGGTAAAATTGTTCGCAAAGAATCAGCCTTTATCCTACGACCTGTATCACCCCGGCAGATTTCCACCGGCACAAATGGCATCGTCTTAATCGGCGAGGCTGGCGGTTTTATCAGTCCGAGTTCGGCCGAAGGTTTAAGCTACGCATTTAAAAGTGCTATTGCTCTGGCGGATGTGTTGAACGAATCGCTCAACGATTTCGAGCGGAGATATCGTCGGGATACCAGGATTCTCAGGGCGAACCTGCTTGTCAAAAATCTCAAATCCCAGTTTATTTACAATCCCTGGCTTCGGAACATCGTCATGAAAACAGGGCTTCAATGTATTCGTATTCACGAATCTTAGAATAGAACAAAAACTGTTTAGAACCAATGTCGCCAACGAGAGGGATATAATTTGAAGGTCTAATCCTTCCTGTTTCGAAAACACTTTTTATCGTGACACTCAACTAACATAGTAACAATAATTTTCTTCTCATAAAGAGCCTTAATACCATGCCTGACAACTGGATATATCACAAAGCTGTAGTAATTTTATTGACATGTCTCCCTTAATTTGATACATTTAAATTCATGATATTTTAAGGAGTGTGGCGATTTCGACATTTTTCTATTCGTACAGAGTTTTAACGCTCAAAATTTATCACCACATTGACCGAAACACATCACAGATTTAGAGGATGTCGAATCTTGTCTTCGTCGAAGATTTCGTTCTCTAAAATAGAACAATTAAAGCAAGATATTAAAAAAATGGCTTTTTTGCACTTTAAGTTTATAGGTGTCTTTCAAAGAAGCAGATATTAGATTCTGAAAGTGAAAAAAGCTATTTGAAGGAGAAATTACAATGGCAGTCCAAGGAGATATTAAAAAGAAGTATGAGACATTTAGTAATATACTGAAAATATTAGCTATTCTTTTAGTCCTGAGTCTCTTTCAATCTGCTCAGGCTCAACAGTGGGAACGTGTTTCCGGTAGTGATGGCCCTGGAGTTTGTATTACTGATGAAAGTCCTTCGTGTTGGTTTTCTATAAGTAATAATGGACCTTTATACTTTATTGCAGGCTCTTCCTACATTCAACTAAATGATATACATTACAATGGTTTGAATCAGGTTCTTGAGTTTTATGCATACGGCGGCAATGGATATCCTTATGAGACACATGTGTATGATGGAACATATAATTCTCTGGGACAAGCAACTGGATTCAAAGAGCTAAGACACTATCCGATATCAGCAAACACTTATCATATTGAAATATCTGATGTATCGTATAACGGTTTTGGACAGGTAATGAATGGCTTTCCCGTTAATATAACTAAAAATTCTGACATTGAGATACCACCTCCGGCTTCCGGGGGCAATCCCTCTGGTTCGTGGAGCGGCTCTATGGGTATGGGAGGGACAATTAGTAGCTGCATCAATTCCTCAGATGGTAATTCTGAATTGTGCTGGAGTATGCCGTATTCGTATTACGGTTTTATTACTACTGCCAGCGGTTGTGCAAATGGCACTTACACATACACATCGCCTAACAACTATCAGGCCGAGTATAGTGGCACAGCCATTGAAAACCAAGAGGGATTATCGTCTAACTACACTTTAACTATCAATGGCTGGCTCGACAGCTACGATAGTGCTTCAGGCTATTACGTCATTAATTTTGATACCCCGGGTTGGCCTTCATCCTATAGCGGCCTATGGTTTATGCAACGTATTGATCTAACCGAAAAAGCATCAAGTCCATATCCGGCCAATGAAGTAACTGAACAATCTACTAATTTAATACTGTGTTGGTCAGGCGGTGGAAGTGAAACAAGTTTTGATGTCTATTTCGGCACCGATCCCAATCTGAATGAGAGTGAATTTATGGGCAACCAATCTGGAATGACATATGATCCTGGTATTTTATTGTATGGCACAACATACTATTGGCGCATAGATGCCAGGAATGCTCAGGGAACTACGACAGGTGATATCTGGAGTTTTACAACTACACAAATAACAGGAACTGAAGATATTTCAGACTATATTTCCGGTATCTATATTGAACATATCTGGGATTATGGTGACCCGACAGATAGTTCCGACTTAATGTACGAATTCTACCTGGAAATCTATGCCTATGATGATACGTCAATTAATATGGATGCCGATGTCAGTAGCATAGAGGTCCTTACACCGGCAGGTCATACCTTCCAGATTCCCAAACAGCCCGGTCAATGGTTGGACAGTATCTGGACATCATATGAATATTCTTCTGAGGATTGGTGGGTGTTGACCAGATGGGAATACAGGGCTCGATTTGAGGACATAGTCGATTTACAAAACTATGGTGATGGAGAATATACTATAATATTACATTATAATAATAGCGGCCAGAGTCAAACGAAAGTTTGGTTTGGTAATCCAGACACAAATGAGCCAACTCCACAGCCAACACAGGAACCGGTCTTAATTTTTCCCTCACATCATCAAACTATAGAATCCCCTGTTACCTTTAACTGGGAGCCCTGCACAGACCAAAACACTACATATATTGATATAGATGCGGATGAACTCGGAACTGCTGGGCTCGGAGATAAATTGGGCGGTTTTAATGTCAGTGAGACAGGCTGGGGACCTGTTTATATGCCGGATGGAATTTGGGAAGTTGAGGTTACCTTTCAACAATGGATACCATATTTTATGAATAACGACGGCATAATGATTGACATAGGGAGCCATAGCAAAAGTAAGTATAAATTAATATTAGAAGGAAGCCCCTGGACCATGTATGAGGTCTGGGGCGGTGACACATGGATCGATTGGCGAGATGGAAGCTACGGGAACATTGCCGATCTGGAAGCGAATGGATATGTTAAGCTTGGTGAATCAGATGGCCAAACCGCAACATTCTCAGGCCAGTACGAGTATTATCTTATTGCTACAATAGGAGAATTTCTTCTCGATAGTATTCAGGGCTCGGATGGATCCTATTACTCTTCATTTGAATCCTATAATGAACGAAATAATATATATGACGAAGATAATATGCTTGGGTCGCCGGATGGTCGATGTGCAATAGTCGGCGAAAATAATCCTTGGGACGATTATAGTGGTTACTTCGTTTTTACCAATCCCGGTGATTGGGAAGGACTGACTGTAATTACAAGTGACCTTAATCTGAATCTGAGTAAGAGTATTGTGAATACAGATGAAATAGAAATAATAGGTCCATACGATATCATTACCTATAGAATTTGCTTTGATAGCAATAATCTTATTCAAGACGTGACGGATGTTACTGTCGTTGATATTCTGCCTGATGAAGTAAGCTTTATCTCGGCCGACAGTAACGAATTTCCCGGCGAGTATAATCCTGAAACCCATACTTGTGCATGGTATTATCCGGCGTTGTCTCCAGAATCAGTCATTACCCATGATTTAACTGTAAAAGTGAATCAAGATGTAGCCATTGGTACTACGGTAACAAATTTCGTTACTATTAACAGTAACGAAACTCCACCGACGACAGCGAATATAAGCCTTGTTACCAGCAAAGCTTCACCGATAATGGGTGAGCTACAGATAGTCCCCGATACTATCAGGCGCAATGGTACTCTCACAGGTATAATAGCTGTCTTAACGTTACCCGAAGGTATAGAAGAAAACGTCGATGCAAATGAACTTCTCGTACTTTTTCCGGTTGATCAAGATGAAATTAAAATCCCGGCAAATGATAGTCCGGTTGTGACTGAAACAGATGGCAGAACAGTTATTATTTCCGTGTTCGATAAGACCCGGTTAATGGAAGTTATTCCCGGATATGGTCTTGTCAAATTGAAATTCGAAGGCAAATTCATCTCAGGCCGGACTTTCTATGGAGAAACAACTATTACAATAACCAGATTCGCAGGTAACTAATCCAACGAATAAACGAACAAGAAGTTAACATATTGCGCCATGAAACTTTCCATTAATTGGAATCGCCGGGATTCGGCGGTGCCTGACATTTTATTGAAATATAAAAGATTTGATTAAGCGACTTTCTTCTACCTTCTGTTTTTTTCTTGGCGGCTCCAGCGATAAGCTTCTATAATAAAGCGAGTTATATTTTTATTCATGTTCGTAAGTACTCATGCATTTGACTGAACTTTTCAGTGAGAGTATTATGAAAAAAGGTGCCGGTAATTATGGAAGATAACCGAAATCCAGGACAATCACAGGATAGTTTTAATATTTCCATCATCCGTCCACAAATCATCAATGAGGATATAAAACTGCGAGGCGAGGGATTCGCAGAAAGAAGGCTCGCCGGCATTAAAAAGGGCCTGCGAACCCTGCACACACTCGAACTTATGGCTCAAACTATCTACAAATTTCAAATTATGAAAGAACCCGGCGAGCTCAATCGCAGTTTGATTGCTGCAATGTGCAATGAGATGACGCACTACCAGGATTTTCAGGTCAAACTACTCGAATACGGTTTCACACCGAGCATTTTCAGGTGGGCGTATTGGATTGTCGGCTTCGTATTCGGCTATCTCTCACGGCTGACAGGACCAAAAGCGATTCTCAAAGTCGGTATCTGGGTCGAAACAAAAGCCGTCCACCATTACGGCCAGCTTCTGGACACTATCGAATGGGACGAAGATACCCGCAAAATCATAGAAAAAGACCAGGCGGACGAATTCGGCCACATCGACAACTGGAAGCAACTACTCGAGTCAAATCTAAACTAAATCGCAATTCTTTGATTCAATTGATTGTGGATATGCCGGTTGAGGATGCGATGCGCTCTATTATCAATTGCGGGGCAGGCTCTGTCGCAGAGTCTAATTAATAAATCCATCCACTTCACTCAATATGTTCACTCAGTGGCTGAAGATATAAAGAGACGCAATCCTTTCGACGGTTTACAATGTTTTGTGAGAACAAAAACAATCGTAGCCATTATGAAAGGATTGCGTCATGGCAATATATTATATCGGGATGGACGTACATTGCAAATTTACAGAAATGGCGGTTCAAAGAGCCGGTAAGATTGTGCAGCGATTCACGGTTCCAACTTCTGTCCGGTCGATAAGGGAGGTGCTGGGAACTATCAGCGGCAGTAAACGTGTGGCGTTGGAGGAAGGTCCGATGGCAGGTTGGCTTTATCGCAACCTTAAGGATTTTGTCGATGGGATAACGGTCAGCGATCCACGGCGCAACAAGCTCATTGCCTCCGATGGTGAGAAGGATGATAAGATAGATGCAGGTAAGTTGGCTGCATTATTGCGTGGTGGTTATCTCAGGCCGGTGCATCACAGCCAAGACGAGTTGCATGTGGAGCTTAAGCGTTGGGCAGGTCTTTATCATGACCGAGTACGAGAGGCGACCAGTTGCATAAATAAGATTCGTGCCCAGGCGAGGATGGAAGGCATTCGCATTCCGCGAAAAGCGATCCTCGATCCTGATCATAGAGGACGGTGGCTTGAAAGATTGGGTAACAAGATGCTCGGTGAGCGTATTGAATTATTATGCATAGGCTATGATGCAGTTTCACAACAGGCCCATCTCGCAAGGAATCGGTTTGTGAGATTGTCACATCGGAGAAGTATTGTTCGTCAGTGGTCTCGGTTGCCCGGGATTGGAGATATACGCGCGGCGACCCTGCTGGCGTATCTTGAGACGCCATGGCGGTTCAGCAGGAAAAGTCAATTGTGGAAGTATTGTGGCGTGGGGCTTGTATATAACGGCTCGGCAGGGGTCGGCCGGTTGCGTGTTCCGTGGGCGGTTAATAAGCGATTAAAGAATGTGGTTATGGGAGCGGCTCTTACGGCCATTCGATGTAAGAGCAATGAATATCAAAGTTACTATGAAAGGATGCTAAAGGCCGGTGTACTTGCCGGCAATGCCAGACGATCAGTGGCTAGAAAGCTTCTGACAGTCATGTGGGGCATGTGGAAACAACGGAGCAAAAATGTGTTGAAACGAAATGATGTTTAGTTAGGTAAAAGTATTGTTTAGGCGAATCGGTCAGGTCCATGGGTGGCGATGAACCTGCGAAAGCAAAGTTCCCAGTGGCTGAATGACCGGCCGGTATTGATTGCTGCAATGATCTTCATGAACGGCTCGCGAGGGTCAGTTCCCGATAGGTGCATGGCATCTTTTAGGATGGCCGAGACCAGAGATCAATAATACAGCTTCGATGAAGGAAGAAACGACATCAGAGATCAATGCACAATTGCTCTATGTCGAAAGTATTGCTCTTAAAGCAGTTAAAAAAATAACGGAGCATGTAAGATTATTTTAACTTGACTTTGAGCTCTTTATAGGTGTCACCCGTCGAAAATCGCGTAGCGATTGAAGGGTTGCCTGAATTGGTATGTTAGAATATGTAATGATGTAATCATAATCACTTGACTAAGTGTAAATAATCATGGTGTACTCCCTTTGTATATTCTCCTTGAAAACCGAAGTGAACTCAATCCAATCATAACCAACAATACTGATGAAGGTACAGGTATAGGATTAGGTTCCATAAGATTTTCTCCTTGAAAACCAAGTGATACATGAAGGTTGGGAGTCCATAAGTCCGGAGTAAATATGGCAGGATCTCCAAAGCCATTTTCGTATACTACATCATACCAAAGATCATTCAAGATAGGATAAGTATTAACCCAATCATATAGTTCATCTAATGAAACACCATCCCCATCATTATCTGCGTTCAAACGATCTGTCCAAATAGTATGGGAAAGACCATCGATTATAGCATTTGTAAAAACACTTTCTCCATTTAAGTTTGAATAGGAGTCAGTATCCTCATGTGCAGACGCAAGTAATGCAGTTGTTGGTAGAATCTCAAGGTCACCCCAGTCACCACCTTCACTTTGCAGACTCCCATCTCCCCAAAAACCACCTGAATGACATGATGCTAAAATAACCCAGTTATTTGTATTAGGCACATCATGTAACATAGCTGTTAGTTCATCATCTGTTATAACATCATATCCTGTTGCTGATCCTAGTGTAATAACTTCATCACCTGATGAAATTGTTGTTTCACTTCCAGATGTATAAGATCCACCATGTGCGCAAAAATACCAAATAAAGGTGTCGTCAGGTCCGAGATCCCAAGGGCCATATTCCATATTATCAATTTTATCCCAAATATCTTCAAATGTTACTGGATCATCACTTGATCCAAGTAAATATTCACCTCCAACGAAATTGGAAACGTTATTACTAAATGTATTATATAAATTATAAGCACTTTCGTCACCTTTGTGAAACCGTCCTTGATCAATTCCTACAAATAAGCCAGAGATTCTAGCTTCTACTTTGGACGAGACTGACAATAAAATGATAATGAATAAAAGAATTAAGTACATCTTATCAAAGACCGCCGCATTGTGGAGAGGTGTACGAATCCACAAACTCTTGTAGATACTGTCAATCCCTTTTTCATACTGATGAGTTGGTATCTCTATGTCACCAGATATAGCAGTTGAAACAAATGATGATTTGCTGATTTGTGTAGCCATTGTTTCCTCCATTTTTAATTACCTAACAAGTTATGATCCTGTATTGACCGGGAAAAATTTTGAAACTTACGCAAGATTCAAAATAAATATCTCGTTCACTACTCCTCCATTTCTTCTAACTGCGACTTGTCTTACAGCACTTTCTACAATTAACCAACGTAATAGGCCGTAAATAAAAGGTATGGCCCTTCTCCTTTGAGGCACCAAGATATAGCAACACCCTACCTAAAAAGACAGATATGTCAACAAAAAAGTAGAATAAAATGAGTATTTTTCTCTTTAATAATAAAATAATCCTTGACATTATCGGGCTTAGTTTGTACTTTGATTGTATCATACGAAATGGAGGGCATGAAAAGACAGTGAGGGTGTGGAGGACCATTATACCTTTCAAGTCTTCCCATCCGAACAAACTGCAACAATAGATACCCTGTTTAATCGGGGATAAGATGTATCCGTTTTTATGGAGAAAAGCGGTGAAGCCCGAAGGAATAACAACCTGTATCAAGGTCAAACTCCGCTGCTGCGAGCCGGCAAATTTCTTTTGCGTTAAAGGGACTTATCGTATCTCCAAATCAACCGTACGGACTTATATATTCACGAGCTAAAAACGGTCAGGCTGCGCATTAACTGAATTTACACGCGGCCGTTAAAAATATCAATCTTTCCGAGAGGAGGTGACATAGAAAAAATTACATATTGAAAGGAGATCAAAATGAAAAGGATTTCAGTGCTCGTCATAACAATCTCGGCGATTCTCACCACTACAACCCAGGCGTCCGAAGGTCATTATAACAATCGGTATCGTGTTCGCTGGTCACCCTATGTACACGGTTTGGTTTATGGTGACATCAAATACTCTCCCTATGCCTATAAACGCGGCCGCTCCGGCCTGGTTTACAGTCGCCTTCACTACTCGCCTTATGCCAAAAAATATGGGACTACAGGCCTCGTTTTGGACAATGTTCGTTATTCTCCTTATGCTTTCGGTTACAAACGCTCGGGCCTTATTGCCGACCCATGGGGCAAATCTTACGATTATTACTATGCCCGTCCCTATCGGAGCACCGGCCCCTGTACCGTTGTTTATCAAAGTTCAAGCCAGTCTTTGAGTCCGTCCGTTAAAAGAGGCCCGAACATTTATCAAAATGCTAAAAATAATTATCTGGCAAATAAAGCCGTTCGCAAAGCAAGAACAGAAAATCTGAAACAATATCAAAAAAGTCATCAAGTCAAACAACGGGAATTAAACGGCAAGGACTTAATTACTGCTTATCTGAATCTCAACAAAATCAACTTCAGAACCAGCAGGATTCTTAGTATAGAGCATAAGCTCATAAGTATCGACTTTATACTCACCGATCAAAACATCATTATAAAATACTGGAATCCCGAGGAAATATTAGCCTTAAAGCGACAGAAGAACAGCAGAATATTCTACTATGAGAATTATCTGGAATCCTATAAAGAATACTGCAGCGAATACCTGAATAACGGCGGCAAAATCTATCAAGTTATAACAGCGGATAACAGGGAAATATTGGCCAAACTATTGGAATACGACGAGCTAAAAACAAAACGGAAATCCAGTGACACAACCGTTGTCGCCAAAGCCGACGAAGAATCTGCCGTTCTGGAAACATCCAATTAGTTGTTTTCACTCGGATCGCCTTCGCCTTGCCGTGATAGCGTTGATATAAACTGATATTGTCCCGAACCTACGGCAAAGACGGCGCTGCCATTGTCCATTCGGAGGAACCGTACCGCCTCTGCTTTGGTTATTTTTCGCCCGCTTTCCGTCACCGACTCGGCACTATCGGCCGGGACATAAATAGTGGCAGTAGTATTTACCGGTATAGTGACATTCAACGTAAATACTTTGTCTTCGAGTTTCCAGTCGGTCGCTATCGTGCCGTTGACCGAATCGAAGTTTGCCTTTGCGCCGGTTATCCCGCCCGGCCTCGGTCGAATAATAATCTTTTTGTAGCCCGGACCATCGGTATCTATACCGGCGACAGTGCCGAAAAGCCAGCGCCCGACCGCACCGAAAGAATAGTGGTTAAAGGAGTTCATGCCCGGGTCCTGGAATCCCCTGTCCTCGGTCCAGCCGTCCCAGCGTTCCCAGATAGTCGTAGCCCCGTTCTTAATACTGTATCCCCAACTGGGGAACGTCTCGTTGGTCAGCAAACGATAAGCAACATCCAGGTGTCCGGCCTGCGTGAGTGTCGGGAGCAGATAACTAAGCCCGACGAATCCGGTCGAAAGATGCCAGTCTTTTTTCCGGATAGCCTCGACCAGATGCTGCACAGCAAGCGGTCGCTTATCATCCGGTAATAAATCAAAATACAGCCCCAGGACATAACAGGTCTGGGTCTCTCCCTTTATTCGGGCATCGTCGGAGACGTAAGCCTTGTTGAAAGCTTTCTTTATTTGCTCGAAGAGTTCCTTATACTTAACGGCGTCCTCATTTTTATCGATAGCAACGGCCATTTTCGACAGCAATTGCGTGCTGTAGGCGAAATAGGCAGTGGCGATGACATCCTTGGGCGTATCGGAGGCGATGGAGACCCAGTCACCATACCCTTCTGCCGGCCGCAGCAGGTTCTCGCTGTTTTTTTTCAGATATGCTATCCATTTCTTCATAGATTCGTAGT
>Ga0315545_1004691_pt1 | contig 11207 bp, 12 predicted proteins | sample SalMarSW160210MG_FD_203096 | JGI IMG/M metagenome (GOLD analysis project Ga0315545, IMG submission 203096) | Salt marsh sediment microbial communities from the Plum Island Ecosystem LTER, Massachusetts, United States - Salt Marsh Sediment SW1602-10 ...
AAATAACTTTAATCTTTGGATAATATAATTTAAGAAAAAAAACAATATATAATGAGGAGCCTCCATCAACCAGGATAATTTTTTCTTTGAATTTAAGAGTAAGACTGTAAAAAAAAGAAATTAAAGGATGCAAGCATTTTAAAAAGGGATATCTTTTGGATGTTTTTATAAATCTGTCAAAAGGAATTATTTTAATTCGGGCATTTATTTGTTTGGCAAACTCAAGATGGACCTTATGGGGACTGTGTGATAAAAATAATATTTTTGTTTCTTCTTTCATTCTAATTTGCCTTTTTTAATCTTATAAACTTTTTGTTTTGTATACTCTGACATCTTCGTTATCATAAATTTTAATTAAATTTGTTTCATAAAGCTCCGTGTTTATTAAGGGTTTTTGAGGTGTGTCTAACATTAAAATATATTGCTCCCGCATCCTTTTCGTTAAAACAATGTAGTCTACCTCTAACCAAGATTTTAAATCATCTATTGTCTCTAAAAATTTAGAAGGACTTTGTTGATAGAATAAATCATGAACCGATGGGTCATCGTCAGCGGCTCCGGTAACATTATAATATCCATTTAAGATCAACTGATTTATAAAGTATTGGTCTGAAAATATTTTTCCTTGTAAGGAATTTTTAACCCATAAGGCTGTTTCAATTTCTTTATCAGATGTCTCAAAAAATATTCTTTTATCTTTAACCACATAAAAACCGGCTATCAGAATAAAAATAAAAGACATTACAAAAAATAGCTTAAAGTATTTTTTAGGGATTTTTAGCGCGAGTAAAGCAAAAAAAGCGAAATAATTAAAAATTCTTGTTGGTAAATTGACGTGAAAGAATCCATAAGAAACTATTAAAAGAGGAATTGCGCAAAGTAAAATATCAAAATTATCTTCAGAAAAATCTTTTTTTCTTACGAGGTAGAATATAAAACTTAAACCACATAAAAAAAAGATTATTTCTTGCCATCCAACGGCAGATATCCTGAAAAAAGTTGGCCCTTTATAGTAATTAGTTGGAATTTTAGTTAAAAGCTCGCTTATAGTTAAAGCCGAGTCTTTTGTCCCTGAAAAATCTTGAGACGTATGCAAAGTATAAACTTTCATATTTGAACATACATAGGTATAAGAAGCTACTATCACTACAATTAATAAAAAAATTCGTACTTTTTTATCCGCAAGGATTTTTTTAAATATTTTGATAAATCTTTTTGTTTTTAATTCCGGTCCAAAGTAAGTTTGGCGCAGAGCTAATAAATTTTTTACAACCAGAGCAATAATAAAACCAATTGAAGAAAGAATGATAACCATTGAAGCGGTATAATAGGAAAACATCAGAGCAATTGATAACAATAGAGTTGGCCAGAATATTCTATTATCTTTTGATTTAAACAATAGAAATAAAACAAATATTGAAATATACGACAGAGCAGCTACGCTTGTTAAACATAGGGTATTATGAAAAATCTCAATCGGGCCGATGGCCATTAAGGCAATTCCTAAATAAGCCATTTTTTTGCTTCTAAATTCAGAAAAAACCAAGTAGATAAATCCTAAATAAATAAAAGTAATTAAAAAAATATTTAAGAATTGATTATTGAAGGCCAGATAACTTGTTATTTGGCTTATTGCTGCTGACCCAACATAAGATGAATGATCAATTACCATACCGGTATAAAAGCCTAAATCAGGTATTGTTCTCCCAGTAAATTTGGAAGCATAAACATAAGCATCGCCAAAATTTTTTATTGTTTTTAAAAACCATAATCTCCAGCCAGTACCAATTAACGAAAAAAACATTAAATACCAGAGGTCTTTATTGAAATTTGTTTTATATTGTTCATTTTTTAGGATTAAAATCAATAAAAATAATAGACTGAGACAGCCTAAAGATAGAATTGTCTTTATTCGATCAAACTGATTTATGAGAAAAAGCAAGGTTCCCAAGATTGACAAAATAGAAATCGCCAAAATGATTGAATAAACCGTTCTTTTAATGATGTCTGTTTTGGTAAAAATTATATAACTTAACAGAAGTCCGGGAATAAAAATTAGAATTGTTCCTAAAATTGGCATAATTTTATTTTCTCTTAATCCCCAATATACTCAACATAAAAGATGAAAAAATCGTTTGGATTCCCATAATAATTAATGTCATTGCCACTATCGAGTTTTTTACTTGATCAAGACTGCTAAAATCGGATTTTACCCAACCAACATATATTTTAGAATAGATAATCACGCCTATTAACGCCATAAATATGCCGATTAAACTCGCCTTTTCTATTGTTATATGCCTGTATAATTTGTCTAAAACCGGCTTATCTTTCAAGTGAGTTATCGCATAAGTTTTGGCGAATAAAGCAAATGATATTAGTTGGTAGCCAACCACCATCAACAGCGCTGCTAAAAACATCGGATGAAAATATATCTTTATTCCGAAAATAACCGGCGAAGTAAAATATAACCACGTCATTAAACCCGTTCCGATTAAAAAAAGAAACAAGCCCGGCAAAAAGAATAGATAAAGCGGGCTGTATAAAAGCATAAACCTTAAATGACGCCAGCCGTCTGGAAAAGAACGCAAACTTGAATTGCCTTGTCTTTTAAAATAATCAATGGGTAATTCTTTTATTTTTAATCCATTCTTACCAGCCATAATCACCATCTCCGAAGCAAATTCCATTCCGGCTGTTCCCAAATCAAGTTTTTTCAAAGCTTTTTTTGTAATGGCTCTCATCCCACAATGGGCATCGTGAACTTTTATCTTAAAAAATAGCCTTAATATTCCTGAAAGCAAAGGATTTCCTATATACCGATGAAGCCACCGCATCGCTCCTTTTTCTATTTTACCTTTAAGCCTGTTCCCAATAACAAAATCATAGCCCTGTTCAAGCTGGCCGATAAATTTCGAAATTTCATTAAAATCATAAGTTCCGTCGGAATCGGCAAAAAAAAGATATTTTCCTCGGCTAGCTCCAAATCCTCTCAGACAGGCGGAACCATAACCTCTTTTTTCTTCATGGATTAGCTTTATTCCTTTTTCTTCGGCAATCCGGCAACTATTATCAGTTGAACCGTTATCTACCACTATTATTTCCGCCCTAAAATTATTTTGCTTGATAATATTTTTTATTTTATCAAGACAAAAACCCAAGCTTTTTTCTTCATTTAAGCAAGGTAAAATTACGCTAAGTTTTAAAAATTCATCATTCATTTTAAATCACTAATTAATTTTATAAATATAACTTCCATCTTCATAAATGAGATTCCAAGGACCGTCAATTTTCCAATCTGTAAAAATATAATTCACCTGATATTTTTTTAATATTTCCTGTTTTGTCTGAGTATCGGTTTCTAAAGAAAAAAATGTTTTCATATCTTGACGATTTTCTTCTCCTATCGGCGAATGTCCCGAAACGGGAAAAAGCGCTCCTGCCATTCTTGGCACGACTAAAATTTTTTCTTCCTCCGGAATATTTTTTAGAAATAGAAGAGCCTGGTATTCTTTTTCGTTAATCATCTGATATAACGCCACTTTTTCTGGAACATAAAAATATTTCAAAAAACTAAGGCCAATTGTCATTACTACAATCAAAGAAATACTAATTTTACCAAGAATCATTTTGCTTCTTTGAATTAGATTTTCCAGTCCGATAGCGCTTAACAACGGCAAACTTATAGCCAAATAATATAAATTTCTCTGATAAGGAGATAAATAAGACACGCCTGTTACCTTAAAAATAATTATTAACAATAATAAACTGACGGGCCACAACGCATAAGCCAGATATTTTTTTATATTTATTTTATTTATAGAAAAAAGATAAATTTTATTTATAAAAATAAGAATTAATCCCCAAACTGCCAAAACATATCCCATTAAACTATAAAGCTCAAACGGAGAATTATTCATTTCCACAATCCCCCATCCCCGTTTAAACTGAAGAGAATTTAAAAATTTTCCCATTAATGCCGGCCACGAGAAATTAGATTCATACTTATAAAAGAATATCCCGCTAAGAGGAATCAACAAAAATATAAGAAAAAACTTCCATTCTTTTTTGATAAATTCTAAATTAAACAAAGAATATATCAGTAAAAACGGGATAGCAAAGAAAAAAGAAATTGGATAAATTGGCAATAATAAAACCATTATCGCCAAGCTGATAAGAAGATATTTTTTGTTCTTTTTTTCTAAACCTTCAGTGAAAAAATAAACATATAAAAAGATGAAAGGGATGGAAAATGTCAGCGGAGTAAAAAACCACAACCCCAAAATATTTACATTAGATTTTATTGAAGCGAAAAATATCATCGCCAATAAAGCAATGTTAAATTTACTGGTTTTTTTATAGTGAGTAGAGCACTCAATATATCGGGCATTCTGCCCGCTATAAACCACATAAAACAAAACAAGAGCGGAGACAACTGCCCAAATAGCCGGAAGAAACCGATAGATTAAAACAAGATTTGCGAATTTAGACAAAAGTGCAAGTAAAGCATGAAAACCCATCTCATAACCTGTCACCCCAAAGGGATAAATGCCTTTTTCAAGACGCATCGCTTCGGTAATATGATGCCATTCATCAATATGACTCGGAAACCGATAATGATAATGAGGACAATAAACTAATAGAAAAATGCCTATTGAAACCAGAACAATTAAAAGAATTTTGAATTTATTCATAAGATTTATTTTAACGATAAAGATATCTTAAGGCAACTACTTGATTTTGACATAAAATTAAATATCTGCTATATTATTGCCATAGTAAACCGAAAGTTTGATATATCAAAAATCTATTTTTGATATAAAATTGTTCATAAAAAAACTAAAAACAGGAGGAAAAGATGAAATATGAAAAACAATTAAAACAGTTGATTGAAAAAATCTTAGAGCCAGGTGAAAAAAGCACTGTGGATTTATGTGTTTCCTGTCCTCAACCTGGGTGCGGGCATCAGATGGAATTTGGTCTTAGCAGGACTGATCCAAAAGCATGGGTTTGTATAAATAGCCGTTGCGATTTTAGAATCCCAGAAGAGGAATTACCAAGCCCAAAGGAAATAGAAAAACTGATAAAACAGATAGATGTAGGATTAGTAGAAGAAATTAAAAATATAATCCGGAAAATAGATAAAAGGAGGATCTGCAGCGTAAACGATAAAGAACTTGACGCTAGGTTTAAAATCAAAAAAGAACAAATAGAGGCTGAAAAAAAGAAGAAAATAGCATACCTATAAAGTGAAGATTAATAAAGTGCCATTAACCAAAATGGCACTTTTTTTATTAAAGAAAAATTTGTTTATAATGAAACCAATGAAAAAATCCAAAATAATTGTCATTCTTGGACCAACCGCTTCGGGAAAATCTGATTTAGCGGTAAAAATCGCTCGTAAATTTAATGGCGAAATAATTTCAGCTGATTCCAGACAGGTTTATAAAGGTCTGGATATCGGTTCGGGAAAAATTACAAAAAAAGAAATGAAAGGCATTCCTCATCATCTTTTAGATGTTGTTTCGCCGAAAAAGATTTTTACAGTTACTCAATACCAAGAATTAGCGAAAAAAGCCGTTAAAAAAATAATTAAAAAAGGAAAGGTTCCGATTGTTTGCGGCGGCACGGCTTTTTATATTAATGCCTTGATTTACGATTATAAATTACCAGCGGTTCCGCCGCAGGAAAAATTAAGAGAAAAATTAGAAAGAAAAATCACTGCTGAACTTTTTAAACAACTTAAAAAATTAGACTCTAAAAGAGCTAAAAATATTGACCGATATAATAAACGGCGCTTAATTAGGGCTCTAGAAATCGTTTTAACCGCCAAAAAACCCATCCCAGTTCTTGCTACCGCATGCGGTAGCAAGAACTGTTTATATCAAACATTGAAAATCGGAATTAAAAAACCTAAAAAAGAGCTTAAAAAATTAATTAAAGAAAGATTGGAAAAACGGTTAAAAATGGAAATGGTTGATGAAGTTAAAAAACTCCATAAAAACGGCCTAAACTGGCAACGGCTTGATGATTTCGGCTTGGAATACAGATATATCAGCCGTTATTTAAGAAATTTAATTTCTTATGAGGAGATGGTTGAAATTTTAAATCAGAAAATCTGGCAATTTTCCAAAAAACAAATGACCTGGTTCAAAAAAGATAAAAATATCCACTGGATTAAAAACTACAAAGAAGCGGAAAGATTATTTCGTCAATTCCTTGCGGATTAAATCTTCCAAAGTTTTTGGGTTTACTCTGCCTTTTAATTGACCAATCGTCTTGCCGATTAACGCCTGAATGGCGTTTTCTTTTCCTTTTTTAAAATCAGCTACAACTTGAGGGTTACTCTCAATAATATTTCTAACTATTTTTGATATTTCTTCGCTGTCACCAGGAACTTGTTTCAAATTTTCCGATTCAATTATTTCCGAGGGGTCGCGGCCGGTTTCAAACATAATTTTCAAAACATCTTTGGCAGTTCGAGTTGAAATCTCATCTTTATCAATTATATTTATCAATTCGGCGAAATTTTCAGGAGTAATTTTTAAATCCTTAAAATTAATTTTTGTTTGCGATATCAAGCCAAACAAATCGCTGGTTAAATAATTATAAAGCGTGATTACTTTTATTTTTTTATTTTCAGCTTCAAGCTCTGATATTGCCTCTTCAAAGAATTCTCCGGCAAACCGGTCAGTAATAAGAACTTCAACTTGTTTAGAATTTAAATTATATTCTTTAATAAATCTTTGACGTTTTTGTTCGGGCAGTTCCGGTAATTCACGTTTTAATCCTTCCAAATCAAATTTTTTCAAATCCAGAGGCGGCAAGTCCGGCTCCGGGAAATAGCGATAATCATGCGCTTCTTCCTTACTTCTTTGACTAATGGTAATTTTTTTAACATCATCCCAGCCGCGAGTCTCCTGAATAACTTTTTCTCCTTTTTCCAAAACTTCCGTTTGCCTTTTTATTTCATAAGCGATTGACTCCCCTACTGCTCGAAAAGAGTTTAAATTTTTTATTTCAACTTTAGTGCCAAGAGCAGAGTCGCTATTTTTTAATAAAGAAATATTCACTTCAACTCTCATCTGGCCTTTTTCCATATCAGCATCAGAAACTCTTAAATATCTCAAAATCAACTGCAATTCTTTTACAAAATCTAAAGCCTGTTCAGCGCTTTCTATATCCGGCTCAGTCACCAATTCCATTAAAGGAACGCCAGCACGGTTAAAATCAACAAGAGAACATTCTTCGTTGTCAGATGAATTTTTAACAACTTCTTCTTTAGGTTTACTATTTAAATAAAAACGTCCAGTTCCTACATGCATAATATAACCGTGACTTAATCGAGCCGTGTCTTCTTCAAGATGAATACGAGTAATTTTAATATTTTTTAAAATCCCGCCAACGCATAAAGGCAAGTCAAATTGGGAAATCTGATAGCCTTTCGGTAAATCAGGATAAAAATAATTTTTCCGGTCAAATTTAGACTCGCCAGCCGGTGGATTAGAATTTAAAGCCATACCAACTTTCAAAACCGCCTCTACCGCTTCCTTATTAATGGTCGGCAAAACGCCGGGATGAGCCAAACATACTGGACAAACATTAACATTCGGTTTTTTCTCGGCTGGATCGTTAAGACAACCACAAAACATCTTTGTTATGGTTTTAAGTTCAGTATGAATTTCTAAGCCAATTTTAGGCTGATACATATTATTAGTTTATTTTTTTATTTTTGAACTGGTCAAAATTTCGAATTAATATAATCAAGCTCATTAAAATTATACCAGAAAGATAATTATAAAATATAAAATGGCTCTTAATAGCAAAAAGAAAAACTATGATTATCGGAAAGAAAAATAAGCTTAAAAATATCATATTTCTTTTAAAAATTAAGGAAAGAATTAAATAAATCGGCAAGCAAACCAATAAAATCTGATAAGGCAGAATAACCAATAATGCTCCGATAGTAGTTGCTCCTCCCCGACCGCCCTTAAATCTATGATAAATGGGGTAAAGATGACCCAAAACAGCAAAACAACCAATAATAAACAAAAATAAAGGCAAGGAAAAAAATGTATCTGCAAAATAAAAAAGAGCTAAAGCAACAGGCAGGACTCCCTTTAAAATATCAAATAAAGCGGTAAGGATTCCGACTGGTTTGGAAATTTCCCGGAAAACCGTGGTAGCCCCAGGGTTTTTTTCAGCCGGAATTTCTTTGCGAATAAAATAACCAAAAATCCGGGCAAAATTAATTGAACCCAGAAAATAAGAAAAAAGACAAAAAATAATATATTCTCCAATCATAAAATTCTCATCACCAAAGCGCTAATTAAAGGAATTGTTAAATTATCGTTAATTTTCAAAAACGAGTCGGAAATATGACCAATAAAAGCGCCAGCCAAAGCTCCTCCAATAATGATTTTTAAACTAAAATTAAAACCGAAAAGAATATTAAAAAGCAGCCCTGCTCCTAAAGAAACAATAAAAGCTGCTAAAAGACCTTCTAAATTTCTATTTAAAAATTTAATTTTTCCCCAAGGACCAAAAATGGCTGCCATTAAGTCGCCTAAAACCACGAATATCAAAGCCAAAATCGCGATTTCTTTTGGGAATAATAAAGCCGTTAAAAAACTCCCCCAACCAAAATAAGTGGTGCCTGAGACTCTAAAGCCTTCTTCTTTTTTAAAAAGAATTTTTAATTTGCCGAAACTTTTATATAAGACTTTTTGAGCAGAAGAAGAAAAAAATCGCAAGACTTCAATTATTAAAAAAATTACGGCTATAACAAAAAACACAATCAAAACTAATTTCTTAGAAGGAATAAAATAATAAAAAATCGGGAAAATTAATCCGCCGATCAGATGATAAATCTTATGTGGCCAATCTTCTATTTTAAAAACCATTTTAATCCTCTAAATTTCTAAAATATCTTGTAGCCGAAATAGCCGCTTTTGCTCCTTCGCCGGCAGCAATAATTATTTGTTTATAAGGAACATCGTCGGCATCGCCTGCCGCAAAAAGACCTTCAATATTGGTCGCTCCTGTTTTTGCATCCACTTTTATCTCATCTATCTCGTTAAAATCCACCAAACCCTTAATAAAGTCAGTAGCCGGTACTGACCCGATTTCTATAAAAATCCCATCAACTTTTAAAATTTTCGTCTCTTTTGATTCGTTATCTTTATAAATTAAAGATTCGACAAAATTATTCCCTTTTATTTCTTTCAATTCAATATTGGTGATGATTTCCGCTTTCCCTGAATTTTTTACCGCTTTTATATTTGCTTCATCGGCTTGAATTTGTTTTAAACATTCTAAAACATAAATTTTCTCAACCCAGGTAGCCAAAGCCCTAGCTACTTCAAAACCGGCATTACCGCCGCCGATAACCGCCACGGTCTTGTTTTTAAAAAGAGGACCGTCGCAAGCCACACAATAAGAGATTCCTTTCCCTATAAATTCTTTTTCGCCAGGTATTTCCAATGGCCGGGGGTCGGCGCCGGAAGAGACAATCACCGTTTTCGCCTGAAATTGTTTTTTATCCGCGGTTGAAATAGTAAAAATTTGTTTTTCTTTTTTTATTTTAGTAACTGTATTCTCTGAAATTTCAATCGGAAATTTCTTTAAATGATGCTCAAATTTTTTGATTAGCTCTAATCCGGAAATTTCTTCAAAGCCTAAATAATTTTCAATTAAAACCGCCTTAAGGTTAATCTGACCTCCAAAGGATTTTGTAATAAGGAGAGTTTTAAGATTGGCTCGGCTGGCATAGATTCCGGCGCTCATTCCTGCCGGTCCGCCGCCAACAATGATAAGGTCGTAAATCATTGATTTTAAAGATTAATAAATTTATCTCTTTGCCCACTGAGGAGCCCGTCTGGCTTTTTTAAGACCAACTTTTCTTAATCGTTTTCTGAAGTCTGTGTTATATAAAGATAACGCTCTGGCAATTCCCAATCTAATTGCTTCAGCTTGGCATTTTATCCCGCCGCCCTTGACTTTCACGGTCGCACTAATTTTATCAGAAACTTTCATCTCCGCTATTGGCGCTACTACAGTTTTTTGAAGCCTCAAAATCGGAAAATATTTCAAATAATCTTTTCCATTAACTGAAATTCCGCCTTTTTGGCTGTAAATTCTTACTCTGGCAATTGATGTTTTTCTGCGGCCAACAGCTTCAAAATACTTCTCTTTTTTGACTTCTTTCTTTTCTTTCTTTATCTTATGAATTGTTTTTTTCTTTGGGGCAACTGGCATAATTTTTTTATTATTCAACAATTAATCTTTTTATTCTTTTAGGCAACAATCTGTTTTTAGGCAACATTCCTTTAACCGCTCTTTTTAAAACCTTAACCGGGTCTTTTGCAAATAATTCGCCTAAAGATTTTTCCTTAAGATGTCCGATATAACCTGTATGATGCTTGTAAATTTTATTTTTTAGTTTTTTTGCGTCAATGCTAAGTTTTTCAATGTTTTTAACAGTAACTTTAAAATTTAAATCCAAGCGCGGCTGATACTGAGGAACTTTTTTCCCTTGCAAAATTATCGCTATCTCTGAAGCTAATCTTCCTAATTTTTTTCCTGTTGCATCAATAGTATAATTGGTCATAACAAGTTAAAGCTTGATATTAAACAAATTCAATAATGGCTAATTTAGCGCCGTCTTTTTGTCTTGGTTTGCCGCTTTTTATGATTCGTAAATAGCCGCCTTTTCTGTCTTTATATTTTGGAGCAATTTCATAAAAAATTTTTTGGGCGGATTTTTTTGGCAACCACGCTAGAAGAATCCTTAAGGTACTCAGATTATTTTTTTTGGCTAAAGTTATTAATTTTTCAACTATTGATTTTATCTCTTTTGCTTTTGCCTCTGTTGTCTCCATTTTCCCTCTGATAATCAGATTGCCGGCCAAAGCTTTTAAAAGGGCATTGCGTTGCCCTTTTATCCGATGAAATTTTCTGTTTTTTCTTAAATGACGCATATACCGAGTTAATTGATAAATCTTTACTTTTTCTTACTGGTTTTTTTAGTTTTTTTAGGAGTTTCTTTTTTGGTTTCTTTAAACTTTTTTACTTCAACTTCTTTTATTTCAATTGTAGAAATTTTTTCAAGATGTCCTTTCAAAATATCAATTGATTCTTTTAAGGCTAAGGATGGCGTAATAGTGCCATCAGTATCAACAAAAATTTTTAAGCGGTTATAGTCTGTT
>Ga0315545_1004699_pt1 | contig 11200 bp, 10 predicted proteins | sample SalMarSW160210MG_FD_203096 | JGI IMG/M metagenome (GOLD analysis project Ga0315545, IMG submission 203096) | Salt marsh sediment microbial communities from the Plum Island Ecosystem LTER, Massachusetts, United States - Salt Marsh Sediment SW1602-10 ...
TAATGATCCACTAACGCCGTACGGTAACAAACCAATGGTTACACCTATTGTCAACGCAATCAATTATGAATACAGTTCTTTCGAAGTGCTGCGGCAGATCACAGATGGTGAAATAGATGGCTATACCTATCATAGAGACGACAATCCAACAGTCCGAGCGGTAGAGAAGAAAATAGCTGCATTGGAGGGAGCTGAGGATTGCATTATTTGCACTTCAGGGATGGCTGCCTGCACGATGGTGTATTTAACATATCTCAGCACAGGTGATAACCTGATAATATTTTATGACGTGTATGGTGCTCATTATAAGGTTTCACTTCTCTTGGAACGGTTGGGCATCGATATAACATGGCTTGATACTCACAATGGCCATAAAATTGCAGAGCATATCAAACCAAATACAAAGATGATATTTTGCGAAAGCCCGAGCAATCCCCTATGCAAAGTTTTGGATATAGCCCAGCTGCGTAAAGAAGCTGATAAGGTCAATGCTCTTTTAGTAGTTGATAATACTTTCGCTACTCCGTACCACCAAAGACCGTTGTTGCTTGGTGCCGATATCGTAATACATAGTGCCACAAAGGCATTAGGAGGACATAACGACCTCATGGCAGGTGCTATAGCCGGATCGAAAGAGCATTATGACAATCTATGGTTTACCCGCCAGGCTATTGGGACCACTTTGGATGCTTATTCAGGATCATTACTGGAACGAGGCCTTAAAACATTCGAGCTCCGAGCGGAAAAGATGGCAGCTAATGCTATGGCTATAGCGAAGTATTTATCCGGCCATCCAAAAGTTTCTCGGGTTTACTATCCGGGCTTGAAGCAGGATCCTGGATATTCAATTGCTTCTGAGCAAATGCGTAATGGATTCGGTGGAGTCCTGGCATTTGATGTTGGCAGAAACCAGGAAGATGCTAAAAAGTTCATAAGCGAGCTTAAAGTTATATATCATGCTGTCAGTTTAGGGGCAACTGAATCACTGGTTTGTATACCACACCTTACAACGCTTCTTTATATGCCGCCGGAACGTAGGACTGTTTTCGGGGTAAATCCTAACACTGTTCGTCTCTCTGCCGGAATTGAGAAAACAGAGATAATTATAGAAGATTTGGAACAGGCATTGGGCAAATTAGAAATCAAACCTGAGCCAAAGACCAGGATTGATGTTGCACAAAAGAGTCCAGAGAAGAGAGGAAGTGACTATGCCGACGTACGAATATAAGTGCGAGGATTGTGGCTACAAATTTGAAAAGTTCCAAAGCATGAAGGACAAACCCATTGAGAAATGCCCAAAGTGCAGTGGCAGAGTTCAACGCTTAATCAGCGGCGGAGGGGGCATAATTTTCAAAGGTTCAGGCTTCTACGCAACTGACAGCAACAGAAACGTTTCCCCGAGTTGCAGCAGAGATAGGCCTTGCTGTGGTCGTGATACGCCCTGCGATAAAAGGCCGTGTGAATCTTAATCAAGCACATAAAAAGTTCTAAATTGATGAAACGAAAATGAGCATTGCAGAAAATTATGCAAGAATCAGGGAAGAAATCCCGGAGAATGTGACTATTGTCTTAGCCGCTAAGGCCGGATCAGTAGAAGAGATAGAAGAAGTCATAGATGCCGGGGCTACAGATATTGGAGAAAATTATGTTCAGGAAGCCGAGCAAATGTACAGTGCTTTGCAGAAGAAAGCGGCTAAAGTCAAATGGCACATGATAGGCCATTTGCAAACGAACAAAATAAATAAGGCCTTAAGAGTTTTTGACGTTATTCAAACTGTGGATTCTCTGGTAAAAGCAGAAGCCATTGATAAAAGGATAGAAAGTGCGAGGAAAAGAATAGTATCGGTTTTCATAGAGATTAATATTGGCAGCGAGGATTCCAAGGCCGGCATAAAACCAGCAGAACATGAACCTTTTGATGAATATATGGAAAGATTAGTCGAGGACGTGTCTAAACTTGGGCATTTAAGTGTGGAAGGGTTAATGACAATGGGACCTCGCTTCGGAAATCCTGAAGATGTCAGGCCATATTTTAGAAGGACAAGAAGAATATTCGAAAGGATTAAAGCCATCGATTTGCCGAACGTGGATATGAAGCATCTTTCCATGGGAATGACAAACTCATACAGGATTGCCATAGAGGAAGGTTCCAATATGGTTAGGATAGGGACGGCAATATTTGGAAAAAGAAAGTGTGACATAGAGTAAAATGGCAAAAGAGCTATCTTTTAACGATTATACCATAGTCTCTTGCGGGACCCTCGCCCCAGAGTTGAATTATCTGAGAAAGGAGGGTTTTTTAGATGCCAAGAAAATCGCTTATACAACACCTGGGCGGCATGAGGTTCTTAAAGAACTTGAAAGCCAGTTGATACAAAAAATAAACACTGCTAAGCAGCACTCTAAAAAAATCATAATAGTTTATGGCGGCAAATTCTGCTACGTCAACGCCGATAATCCCTACAGAACTATAGATACGATAATACAGGAGCAGGGAACTGAAATTTCAACTTCCAGAATAAATGCAACTCATTGCATGGATATGTTAGCCGATGAAAGCCAAAGAGAACAAATATGCGGCGGCCAGAAGGTCTTGTGGCTTACGCCGGGATGGATAATCTATCGCAATTATGTCTTTCAGGACTGGGATAAAGGCAAAGCTAACGAGAATTTCCCTCAGCATACAGGTGGAGCTATTCTGTTGGATGGCATAGGCTTTTGGGACAAGTATTCCCAAGAGCATGCTGAGAAAATCCTTGAGTTCTCTGACTGGATGGGAATTGAAATTCGACCCCATAAGACTACATTGAATAGATTAAAAAACCTGCTTGCCAGTTGTGTTGTTTCAGACCTGGAAAAAGAAATAGCCGAACTGAAAAGCAGATTACCTGCGCATTCGCTGAAACCACATATGATACAGCAATTAGAGAATCTTGAGGAAAAACTGGAAAATGCGAAGAAAGCAAGGCAGTCTGCCAGATAATTGGCACGATTTTCAAAGAGTGAGAAATGACTAAAGACATGGAAACATGGGAAAAGGAAAATGGAGTTAAATTTTTAAGAAAAGTTGGACTGCAGCCCGGAAAAATAGTTCTTGATTTCGGCTGTAAAGGAGGCCATTACACCATTCCGGCAGCACTTACCGTAGGAAGCAAAGGTAGAGTTTATGCCGTGGACAAAGAACAACAGGCTATAAACGAACTGCAACAAAAAGCCGAAGCTAATGATTTAAAAAACATAAAGATAATAAAAACTTCTGGCCAAATAGAATTGGATTTCGAAAGCGAATCAATCGATGTAATTTTATTCTATGATGTCCTTCATTATTTTGGAAGACATGACAGGAAAAAGCTCTACCAAGAAGCTCAGCGTGTCTTGCAACAAGATGGTTTACTTTCCGTTTATCCAAAGCATACCGTGAAGGATGATCCTTTACAAGAGTTCGGAAAGTTAAATTCAAATGACGTGAAGAAGGAAATCGAAAACTCAGATTTTTATTTCGAAGAGAGATATTGCGGCGCTATAAGCCATGATGACGGTCTTAATCAAGGTTGCGTTTTGAACTTTAGAAAAAATGAAGATCATAATTGTATATGACAATGACGCAAATGCCGGCTTAAAATCAGGATGGGGTTTTTCCTGCTTGATAGAAACACAGGAAAGAATTCTATTTGATACCGGCGATAGCGGCGAAAAATTGATTTACAACCTCAAACAACTAAATATTCAGCCCGAAAACATCGCTGCCGTTGTCATCTCACATAACCATTGGGACCATACCGGCGGATTAAAGGAATTTTTGAAAGTGAAAAACAACGCTCAAGTTTTTCATCCAGAATCTTTTTCAAAGTCTACAAAAATTTGTACAGGGATATACTCAACGGGAGCTCTTGGAACATTTATAAAAGAGCAATCTTTGGTAGTAAATACTGAAAAGGGAAATGTTGTTGTAACTGGCTGTGCTCATCCTGGTCTGGAAAACATCATTGAAAAGTCAGAAGAACTCGGAAAAATTTACGGTGTGGTCGGAGGCTTCCACGGATTCTCGAGATTAGAGAAACTTCAAAAAATTGAACTAATTGCCCCATGTCATTGCACACAGTATAAACAAGAAATAAGAAAAACGTACCCTGCCCAGTTCAGAGAAGTAAAAGCGGGTAGTATTATCGAAATTTGAAAGTGGCAAAGGCAGGATTTTAATATGCCAAGACCAAGACATTGCAGACGCGTGGCTCATTTGCCACAGGCTACATTTTATAAGCCGAGAGGCATTCCTCTATCGGTCTTGCAGCATATAACCCTAACCGTCGATGAGCTTGAAGCGATTCGCCTATCCAACCTGCAAGGCTTATATCAAGAACAGGCCGCTGAGCAAATGAATGTTTCAAGACAGACTTTCGGCAGAATCCTTGAGTCTGCCCATAAGAAAATCGCCGATGCTTTGGTAAATGGAAAGGCCCTATCAATTGAAGGCGGCGTTGTTGAACTCGACACCACCGCGATACCTGAACCCCCCCACCGTTTTCGACATGGACATGGGGGACTAGGCCACCATGGCCGAGGCCCACGCAGAGGACAGTAACACTACAACTCAAATCCTGCAATCTTAGCCCCACAATCAGGACAACACGAATCTTTTATATGATTGGCTGATATATGGTAGCCGAGGCGTTCTATTAAAATACGCCCACACTTGTAGCAGAAGGTGCTTTCGGATTGCGACCCCGGCACATTACCAAGGTAAACATAACGTAAGCCAGCAGCCTTACCTATTTCGTATGCACGCTCAAGACTGCTCATCGGCGTCGGCACAGAATCCAGGAACTTATACTGCGGATGAAACCGACTGATATGCCAAGGGACATCAGGACCAGCATTGGTGACAATAAAATCGGCAAGCTGCTTTAACTCGTCTTGCGAATCGTTTTCTCCCGGCACCAACAACGTCGTGACCTCTAACCAGATTTTTGTCTCTTTCGCGATATAGCTAATTGTATCAAGCACCGGCTGCAATTTCGCCTTACACAACCGCCTATAGTATTCGTCGCTGAACGCCTTTAGATCAACGTTTATCCCGTCAAGCCAATCCCTGGCGAAATCTATCGCCTCACGCGTCATATACCCATTGCTGACAAAGACATTCGTCAGTCCCTTTTCTTTTGCCAGCCTACCGCAGTCATTGCACAGCTCCATAAACACCGTCGGCTCAGTATACGTATAAGCTATGCTCTTACAGCCGGCCTGCATCGCCGCCGAAACAATCCGTTCAGGGGCTAACGGTTCACCATCAATCCCGCCGCTTTCAATCGCCGCCTGACTTATCTGCCAATTCTGACAGAACTCACAGCGGAAATTGCAGCCCATCGTGGCAATGGAAAAACTTCGACTGCCGGGCTGAAAATGAAACAAAGGCTTTTTCTCGATTGGGTCTGGATTAGCTGAACAGACCTTATCATAATTCAGCGAATACAGCGTCCCGCCGATGTTCTGCCGCACGCAACATCGCCCCAGCTTACCATCAGCAATAACACATCGGTGCGCACATAAACTGCACCGCACCTTCTTATCTTCTGCCAACTCCCATAAGACAGCCTGTTTTAGATTCTCGTCCATTTGTGGCATCCGAACTCACCGATAAAATTGGCTTTACTTGCAAGGTTCAATATATAGAATGAATCGCCTGAAATCAATCAATATGATAACTTATGAATCAATTCATTTTTCTATGAGCATAGCATTTGAAGCCCAATTTAACCATTCAGAGGAGAGACTATGAAGTATCCGAACGACCAGCAACTTATCAACCTTGACGTATGTGTCCTGAATGCTCTCAGACTGTTTGCCAATCCGGAAACCGAACTTCCCAAGGTGGACTTCTCGAAGTTCAAGAGACCTCTGGTCGTTGGTAGTGGAAATGCTGCCGCCACAGGCAGGATTATCTTTGCAGGAAAAGATGCCATCTTCGCAGACGAAAGCACGTACAAAAATAAGCTCGTAAACATCACAAACATTGACGGCACCGTTCTATTCTCAGCATCTGCAAGCAAGCACGCGCCGGGAATCGCTAATGCCGTAAAAGAAATGGGAAAAAAAGTCATTCTGCTAACGTGTAATCCTGCTGCCCGAGACATGGACAACTTCGATGATGTATATGTTTTCCCACATCTGCCTGAACCATATACGTATAATACTTCAACCTATATGGGCATGATTTTGGCAAAGACAAGAGAAAATGCTCAGCACATTCTCGATTATATAAACACCTCTGTCGACAAGGCCCTGCACGCATTTTCGTCTGGATTTGACAAGTTCGATGCATTCTTTCTACTCGTTCCGGAGGAATTTGATCTTATTAGGATAATGCTAACAACTAAATTTGTAGAGCTGTTTGGAAGATGTGTCGCAAAAGATGTCTTCACAATTGAACAGGCACAACACGCCACGACACTTGTGCCCTGTGACACCGAACTATTCATATCATTCGGCTGCGAAAACAAATGGTGGGGAAAACACAAGCTCTATATCCCCTTGCCGGAAGATGCAGGATATGCTGCGATGATGGCGATAGGTTACTATGTCATCGGCAAAATCCAGGCCCAGAAACCGCCCTGGTTCAAAGAAAACATTGCCCACTACTGTGAAGAAACAGCTAAATGGTTCGGAAAGCCGATGCCGGTGATAGCCTGATACTATAAAAGCCCGACTAAAAGCTTGGCCAATCAAGGGCGAAACCACATAAAATTTACACTCCGTCAATTGCAGCACATAAAAATTCTTATCGTCATTTACAGAATCTGATAAATGCCCACTGCGCTTATTCCGATACTGAAAAAGAATAGCCTATGGAAATCCCATACAACAAGGCTGTTGGAGCGAAGAAAATGGCAGTATCAGTAACATGTCGGGAGCTTGATAAAACTTATCTTAATAAGTCACACTTAGGGAATCTATCAGGCGGCTATCTTGAATTGCTTGGCCAAGGCGCTCCTCATGCAAGCAACCTGCCTGAGATAAAGCTTATGCCCAATACCGGCTCATATACATGGTCGGCACCCAACTCCCATATACACGAATACTTTTGGACCTTAAGCCTGACCGGAGAGCCAGGATGGGAGTACAAGCTGAAAAGGAAGGATGCAATCTTGGTCCAACTGATTTTCCATACAAATAATACCTCATGTCTGGTTCGCGTCCTGACAACCACTCTCAAGCCACCATTTGTTATTAAGAAAACCATGGTTGATAGACTAAAAGAAATATTAACCACAACCAAACCTGTCAGAAGTCTTGCAAAAGATGTAGCTCCTCAAGAACTCGGCACACTCGTCGACGCGATAGAAATACTGGCAGAAGATTCAGTTCCGAGGTATCATGCTTACCCGTGGTATTCGAAAATGTTCACATCTCCTGTATATGACAATACCAAGGGCGCAGAAGGCGTGGAATTTCGAATAGACAGAAAAGCGTTCAGAAACCTTGGCAATCGCATTATGGGCAGCGTTGGAATTATGATTATCAGTAAATCTAAGCCGACGAACCACACGGAACTGCCCATTAAACTGGAGGCCAGAGCAAGAGTGTCATTCAAAACGCCCTTTTCCTCAAATGGCTCCGGCAGCAAAAGCAACATCTGGATACCACTGGAAGAAGAATTTAGAGGCCAACCGCTGTTTCTTGAGCTAAATCCTACGCTTGTTGAATCCTAATAGCGCCCGAATACAAAGACCAAGATTTGCTTTTTTTATAAAAGACACACTCAAAGACCATTCAAATGGACAAACGCAAGATTGAAAAACTTGTTAAGGTAAGCAAAGATGTTATTCGTGACTGCTCGCTGGCCAATGGTGCAATAGTCGCCGCCATTCCAGGCAATTCTGAATATCCACCCGGCGTACAAGATTACGGCTATGTGTGGGTCAGAGATGCGGCATACGTATGTACAGCAGCGGATTTGGTGGGGTTAAAGGATATCCCCGAGAAATTCTTTGATTGGTGTCTAAATAAAGCAGAAGATTTCAAAAAAACAGGCCTATTCTGCAATGCGTACCATATTAATGGTACTATTCACGGCACTTTAGTGTCCGGCAAAGATGTAAAGGTTCCGCAAAAAACCAGAGAACGATACCTCCACATGATACATCACGCGACGCAATTCCAGCCGGACCAAAATGGTGCCTTGTTGATCGCGATAGCTCACCATATAAGACACTTCGCTATCAAGGACTCTTTTAGATTCAAAGAACTCACAGATAAAACCGCATCAGGCATTTGCAGCTCTTGGAAGGAAGGCCGATTTCGTCTGCCTTACTTCGACCTCTGGGAGGAAAGGTGCATTCTTCCCACACAGAAAAGACACCATACCTACTCACTGGCCATGTGTATACGTGGACTTCGCCTGGCGATGGAGATGTTAGGCAAGCGTAAGAGTTGGCTAAGAACGGAGCAGGAAATGTCGAGCGCCTTTCACGACATTTATCGCTCAAATGCCAAGACTATTCCACGAACCTACACGGCTCAGAGAAAATTGAAAGAAAGTAGTCTGGCACGACACGACTTGCTGCCTGACACTTCATTATTAGGCGTAGTGTATCCATCTGAGATGTTGGACGCCTCGGACGGAAAGATCAGAAGAACCGTCGAACAAATTATAAGAAAAAACACAACGGATAATGGAGGGTTATTGAGATATCCCAGCGACAAATATTGCGGCGGTGTTCGCCAAGGATGGGTGAGCCTGTCGGGTGCGGGGGCCTGGCCATTGTTAAGCTTTTGGATGGCTATCTACTTTTGCCTTGCCAACGACAAAAAAAGGGCTTTGAAGCATTTCTATTGGCCTATCCGGAGGGTAGATAGATACATTCCTGAGCAAATCTTCAAAGACCGAACGAAACGAGCCATATCGCCGTTGGCTTGGTCGCACGCTATGTTCATAATAGCAGCTAAGCATCTGCAACTCATTTAATCACGCTTCTTCACATCGATATGCCTCTACAAGGATTTTCGCCGGATGCCTCACGACGCAATCGCTTATGTGCTCTATCTGCATTTTGCAGGCGGAGCATTCGGTCAGGACAACTTTTCCGGGATTTGCTTCTAATGCTTTTCTAAGGCTCTCGGATATTTTCGTTGATAAATCATAATTCTTCTTCTGCATTCCGAACGTGCCTGCCAGGCCACAACAGCCAGCACCAAGGTTAACAACTTTCACTCCAAAATGGTTTTGGAGCAATTCAATCGTAGCTGTATCTTCGCCAACAGCACATAAATGGCATGGCAAATGATATACAAATTCCTCCACTACCGACTTCATCGGTGGCTTCAACTTACCCTGCTTCAACAGGGAAAGCAGATAATTCATCAATTCATAAGTGTTCTGCGAGACAAGCTTTGCATCATCACCTGATACAAAATGTCGAAGCTCCTCCTTCAGGCACAAAGCAGCACTCGGTTCGGAACAGATTATCTTGTAGCCCTGGCGCACAGCTTCAGTCAAGTGCCGCACATTATATGACAAATCTTTCCTCGCCCTTTTCACATCGCCATAGACGACAGCCGGCAATGGCGCCGGTTGCTGCTTCGGTAAAACAACTTCAATATTGTTGTGCCTTAAGACATCAACAACAGCAAATCCCAACTCATGGTCGTTGAAGTTTGCGTACGTATCCACAAAATATACGACCTTATCAATAGGCTTTTCTATCGGCTTAGAGACTGTTAAGTATTTATGCCCTACTTTCAAAAATGACCGGCGCCTAAAAACCGGCATTTTCCTGCGTCTATCGATGCCCGCAAATTTTTCCAGCAGCCAGGCAAAACCCGGCAGGCGCATAACGATATTAGAAATGGGCGCACAAAAGCTGCCGAGCGCACTAAGATAACGATTGTAACTCAGCACAGATTCCGCTCGCCGCAATCTGCGTCTCTTAACGTATTCTGCGCGGGCTACGGTCATCAATTTAGAAATATCCACACCTGAAGGACACTGGAGCTGACAGGCCTTGCAGTTGATACACAAATCCAGGAACTCTCTAAACTGTGGCGATTCAAAATCCTCATCGCTCATTTGACCTGTCGCCCAGAAGTTTAGAATGTTAGCTTTTGCACGTGAGCTGCCCATTTCCTCGCCCAAAGCGCGAAACACTGGACACATTCGCAAATCAGACTCTCTGCTAAGACACAGCCCGCACCCATAACACTGCTCGAGTTCCAGCTCAAGCTCACCCTCTTCAAACAACAAGTCACTCTTCGTTCGCTCCGGTAGGATCCTCTTTTCCCTTCGTAGGTTCTTGACCATAATATCCGGATCGTCATTTATGATTTTGCCGGGATTCATCACGCCTTTTGGATCGAATATATTTTTTATACTTTGCAGTACCTCATAATACTTATCCCCATACTGCTGGCGAATAAACGCCGCTCTTACCAGGCCATCTGCGTGCTCTCCACTGATGGAACCGCCCAAAGACCAGGCAAGCGAAAAAACCTCGTTCACAATAGCCCTCATCTTTTCGACATCAGCCGGGTCACCCAAATCCAGATATGGTCTTAAATGCAGCTCACCGTCACCTGCGTGGCCAAAGAAAGACATGGAGATGTCATATTTTTTCTCAATTTTCTTTATACCCGTAATGTATTCACCCAGCTTGGTGTGATCGACTGAAACGTCCTCCATGAACTCTGCTGGATGCTTTCTGCTTCTTTTTCTATAGAGTAACGGCCCGGCATCCTCGCGTAACCTCCACAATCGCGATTGCTCCTTAGGCTCGGTCACTATCCTTCGCTCACCCGCCAGCTTGCCGACCGCTTTATTTGTGCTCTCTATTTTCTCTTTTACTTGGTCCTGTGTATCACCAGTATGTTCAACTAACAGAATCGCTGCGGCACTTGTCGGCAGAATGTCACGATATTGGGGCAAAGCATCCAAGGCAAGCTCAATCAGAGTTCTATCCATCAGCTCACACGCAGACGCGCCGCTCTCGACAATAACCGGAACCGCTCGGGTCATTTTCTCAAGAGAATCAAACTCAAGCTGTAACAATCCTTTCGCCACAGGCAACGGCACAGTCCGCAACGTTATTTTCGTAAAGATTGCAAGCGTGCCCTCGGAGCCTGTCAATAAACGCGCCAAGTCTATCCTGCCATCGTGTGAAACGCCTGCGATGTTGTATCCACTTCGATTCCGGCTGGTTTTTGGTAGGGC
>Ga0315545_1004700_pt1 | contig 11198 bp, 8 predicted proteins | sample SalMarSW160210MG_FD_203096 | JGI IMG/M metagenome (GOLD analysis project Ga0315545, IMG submission 203096) | Salt marsh sediment microbial communities from the Plum Island Ecosystem LTER, Massachusetts, United States - Salt Marsh Sediment SW1602-10 ...
CCCTGATGCTGAGCAGCGTTGTTAATACCGCCTTCGACTATATCGCCCTGGGGCATATTCACCGGCACCAGGTCTTAAACCAGAGCCCGCCGGTGGTCTATGCCGGCAGCCTGGAGCGGCTTGACTTTAGCGAGGCCGGGGACGACAAGGGCTTCTACCTGGTGGAAATCGGGGGTAGGGATGAAACAGGCAGAAGGGCGGTCTCCTTTAAGTTCCACCGTGTGGCGGGGCGGCGCTTTCTTACCATTGACGTTAATATCTCCCCCGAAGATACCGGGCCGACGGCCACCGTGTTTGAGGCTATCACTGAGCGGGAGGACGAGGTTAAAGACGCCGTAGTCCGGCTGACTGTCAGCCTCCCCGCCGAGCTTGAGGGCGAGCTCAGGGACGGCGAAATCAGGAATGCCCTTGGGCAAGCCCACTATCTGACCATCGCCAGGGATATCAAGCGGGAGAGCCGCCTCAGGCTGGGGGGAATAGCCGCCGAGGAAATAACCCCCCTCGATGCCCTGAAGACCTACCTCCAGTCCAGAAAAGAGATAAGCCCGGAGCGGGCCAAGCTCCTGCTTGAGTACGGCCAGAGGCTTATTAGCCAGCCAGAGACAGGTTAGTAACTCAATCAATATCGGTGGAATGGTGCCGTTTGGGGAAGGGTAGATTAACCTAGGTCAAATTACAGATTACCGGCTGAAATTGCTTGACTTATACTGACCTATCAGATAAACTAGGTATTGGGTGATATCAGACAACCGGAGTGGTTTTGAGCTGAGAACTTCCCCCAAGGTCTCAGCTTTATTTTGGCAAAGCAAGACTCTATGAAGATTGCTATTAGCGGCAAAGGCGGCGTAGGTAAGACAACACTAGCCTCTCTGCTTTCCAGGATATTCGCCGAGGCGGGTTACTCCGTAATAGCCATAGACGCCGACCCCAATTCCAACCTGGCCGCCACCCTCGGCATCCCCGACCCCGAAGAGATAACCCCCATCTCCGAGATGAGCGCCCTTATTGAGGAGAGGACGGGGGCCAAGCCGGGTAAGGCGGGGAGCTTTTTTAAGGCCAACCCCAAGGTTGACGATTTGCCGGAGAAGTATTCCCTCAAATATGATGGCATCAGGTTGATGGTAATGGGGAGAATCAAGCAGGGCGGCACCGGCTGCTACTGCCCGGAGAACGCCCTGTTGCAGGCCCTGGTCACCTATTTGCTCCTGGGGAGGGACGAGGTGGTTATTATGGATATGGAGGCCGGGGTGGAGCATCTGGGGCGGGCCACCGCCAGAGCGGTAGATAGACTGATTGTGGTGGTGGAGCCGAGCCGGCGCAGCGTTGAGACTGCCCGCAGAATCAAAAAGCTGGCCGAGGAGATTAATCTGCATAATATCGCCGCCGTGGGCAGCAAGGTGCACAGCCAGGCCGAGCGGGAGTTTCTGACCGCAAGCTTACCCGATTTTGAGTTCCTCGGTTTTCTTCCCTATGAGCAGGCTTTAGTTGACGCTGATATGGCCGGACGGCCCCTCTTCGAAGCTAGCCCCAGGATTGTCGATGAAGTCAGGAATATCTATCGGGCCCTGTTAGCGACTGCTCAGGCATGAGCGTTTTAATTTAAAAGTCGTTAAATTTAACAAGGAGGTTGCAGTGGCTTACGACGCAACAAAGTTGAAGGACTGGCAAATTTCCGAGGCGGCTGAGGAGAACATGCCCGCCCCCGACCAGTGGCGGGAGAGGCTGAACCTGCAGAAGGAAGAGGTTATCCCCTACGGCCGGTTGTGCCGGCTCGACTTTCTCAAGATTATGGAGCGTCTGAAGAGTAAAAAGGATGGCAAGTACATCGAGGTGACCGCCATTACCCCCACCCCGCTGGGGGAGGGGAAGAGCACCACCGCAATGGGTATCCTGGAAGGGATGGGTAAGCGCGGTCTGAATGTGGGCGGCTGTATACGCCAGCCTTCGGGCGGGCCGACGATGAATATCAAGGGCACCGCCGCCGGCGGCGGCAACGCCCTGCTTATCCCCATGACCGAGTTCTCACTGGGGCTTACCGGCGACATCAACGATATTATGAACGCCCACAACCTGGCCATGGTGGCCCTCACCTCCCGGATGCAGCACGAGCGTAACTACGATGACGAGCAGCTGGCCCGGCTTACCCGGATGCCCCGCCTCAACATCGACCCCACCCGGGTGGAGATGGGCTGGATTATGGACTTCTGTGCCCAGAGCCTGCGTAATATCGTCATCGGCCTGGGCGGGCGTATGGACGGCTTCACCATGCAGTCCAAGTTCGGCATCGCCGTAAGCAGCGAGCTGATGGCGATGCTCTCCATTGTGCGTGACCTGGCCGACCTGCGGGAGAGGATGAACAATATCACCGTTGCCTATGACAGGAAGGGCAAGCCCATCACCACCGGCGACCTTGAGGTGGGCGGCGCCATGACCGCCTGGATGCGCAACACCATCAACCCCACCCTGATGTGCACCGTGGAGTACCAGCCCTGCATGGTTCACGCCGGTCCCTTCGCCAATATCGCCGTCGGCCAGTCTTCCATCATCGCCGACCGCATCGGCCTGAAGCTATTTGACTACCACGTCACCGAGAGCGGCTTTGCCGCCGACATCGGCTTCGAGAAGTTCTGGAACGTAAAGTGCCGCTACAGCGGCCTCAAGCCCCACGTATCGGTGCTGACCACCACCATAAGGGCGCTCAAGATGCACGGCGGTGGGCCTAAAGTGGTCGCCGGAATTCCGCTGCCCGATGCCTATACCAAAGAAGATCTCAAGACCCTGGAGAAGGGCCTGCCCAATATGCTGCACCACATCAATACCATCAGGACTTCGGGCATCAACCCGGTGGTCTGCATCAACGCCTTCCATACCGATACCAAGGCGGAGATAGCAATGGTGAGGAAGGCGGCTGAGGCCGCCGGCGCCCGCTGTGCTTTGTCCACCCACTGGGCCGACGGCGGCGACGGTGCCCTTGAGCTGGCCGACGCCGTCAAGGACGCCTGCGAGGAGGGGAACAAATTCAAGTTCCTCTATCCTAACGAGATGAAACTGAGGCAGAGGGTGGAGAAAATCGCCAAGGTGGTCTATGGCGCCGACGGCGTGGCCTGGACTCCCGAGGCGGAGGCCAAGGCCAAGAAATTTGAGGAAGACCCCAAGTACGATGAATACGCCACCATGATGGTCAAGACCCACCTGAGCCTTACTCACGACCCCACCCTTAAAGGGGTGCCCAAGGGATGGAATCTGCCCATACGCGACGTATTAATTTACTCCGGGGCCAAGTTCCTCTGCCCGATGGCGGGGACTATCAGCCTGATGCCGGGTACCTCCTCCGACCCCGCCTTCAGAAGGGTTGATGTCGACGTCAAGACGGGCAAGGTCTCCGGGTTATTCTAGGTTTAAGGAGTGCTGTTTGAGCTTTAATATTGCCGTAGCCGGAAAAGGCGGCACCGGGAAGACCTCACTGGCCAGCCTGGTTATCCGTTACCTGCTTAAAAAGGGTGCCGGGCCGATTCTGGCTATTGATGCCGACCCCAACGCCAACCTGGGGGAGAGTCTAGGACTTGACATAAAACAGACGGTTGGCTCTTTAATTGCCTCTTTCAACGAGGAGAAGATAAACATTCCTCCCGGCATGACCAAGGAGGCCTACCTGGATATCAAGCTGAACGAGGCTGTAGTTGAGGCCAAGAATATTGACCTGGTGACCATGGGAAGAGGGGAGGGGCCGGACTGCTACTGCTACCCCAACGTTATCCTGAGGAAATTCGCCGATACCCTCTCCGGGAACTACCCCTACATGGTCATGGATAACGAGGCGGGGATGGAGCACCTTTCGCGGCGGACCACCCAGAACGTTGACGAGCTGCTGCTGGTTTCCGACCACTCGGTGAAGGGGGTCAGGACCCTGGCCCGGATAAAGGAGCTGGTGGCTGAGCTAAAGCTTGAGGTGAAGCGGCAGTCGGTGCTCATCAACCTGGTCCCCAACGGTATTTCTCCGGTGGTGGCCGGAGAAATGAAAAAACTGGGCATCGAGGCTGCCGCCGTAATACCACTGGATGACGAAATATACCAGTATGACCTGAAGCTAAAGCCGCTGCTTGACCTGCCCGATAGCTCGAAGGCGGTGCAGGCAGTTGATAGTCTGATGACCAACCTTCTCGGTGTAAAGGAGGGAAAATGACGGCACAACTCATTAAAGGCGCTGAGGTAGCCGCCCAGATACGCGAGGAACTGAAAAAAGAGATTGCCGGGCTTAAAGCCAAGCACAACGTCGTGCCCGGTCTGGTCACGGTGCTGGTCGGGGCCGACCCGGCCTCGCAGGTCTACGTCGGCGCCAAGGAGAAGACCTCCAAAGAGCTGGGTATCTACTCGGAGAGGTACGACCTCCCCGAGAAGACCACCCAGCAGGAGCTCCTCAAGTTGATTGACAAGCTCAACAAAGACCCCAAGATTAACGGTATCTTAGTGCAGCTGCCCCTGCCCAAACACCTCAACGAGGAGGAAGTCCTCTACGCCATCGACCCCAAGAAGGACGTTGACGGCTTCCACCCGGTAAACGTGGGCAAGCTGATGATAGGCGAGCCGGACTATATGCCCTGCACCCCGGCCGGCATCCAGCAGCTTTTAATCCGCTCCGGCACCCAGATTGAGGGCGCCGAGGTGGTGGTGGTCGGGCGGAGCAACATCGTGGGCAAGCCCATCGCCAACATCTTACTGCAGAAGGCGCCGGGGGCCAACGCCACCGTCACCGTCTGCCATACCAAGACCCGCGATATCGCCTTCCATACCAAGAGGGCCGATATACTGATTGTGGCCGCGGGCCGGCCCAAATATGTCACCGCCGATATGGTCAGCGATGGGGTTGTCGTCATTGATGTGGGCGTGAATGAAATCGGCAGGACGGCCGAGGGCAAGAGAATCTTAGCCGGCGATGTCGATTTTGAGGCGGTCAAGGAAAAGGCCAAGGCCATTACCCCGGTTCCGGGCGGGGTAGGGCCGATGACCATAACCATGCTGATGATGAACACGGTCAGGGCGGCCAAAGTCGCCGCCGGCCTGACCTAGGAGGTAGACAGGTGGAATATAAGATTGAGAAAAAGAAGGCGCCGGGCCGGGATGAGGTGGAGGTGCTGGGCGCCACCTTCGAGGAGGGCAAGCCCGAGGGTGAGGATTTGGGGAAGTGGCGGCAGAAACTGGCCAGCCGGGAGGAGAAGCTCAGATACCTTCAGAACGGCGAGCGCTACTGGTTCAGCGAAGAGTGGTTCGGCAGCGAGAAGCGGAAGAACCCGGCTTAAATTAAGGAGGGAGCAAAATGGCTTTTGAAATCCCTAAGACCGCCTATAGCGGAAAAATCAGAGAGATAAAGCTGGGCAGCGGTGACAAAGCGGTAACCGTTGGCGGCGAGACCTCCTACCCGTTTTACCTATTCGAGGGGGAGATGCCTCACCTGCCCCGGATAGCCATGGAGGTCTGGGACATGCCTCCTGAAGGCTGGGCGCCGGCCGCCCTGGAGCCGTTTAAGGGGGTGACCGAAGACCCGGCCGCCTGGGCCAAGAAGTGCGTTACTGACTACGGCGCCGAGATGGTCTGCCTGCAGCTTGTCAGCACCGACCCCAACGGCCAGAACCGGGGTGCCGATGAGGCCACCGCCGTGGCCAAGAAGGTGGCCGACGCCGTCGATGTCCCCCTGATTGTCTGGGGAACGGCCAACCACGATAAGGACACCGAGGTATTGCGTCAGGTAGCCGAGGCCTGCCAGGGGAAAAATTTAATTATAGGGCCGGTTGAGGAAGGTGACCATAAGAAGATTGGCGCCGCCGCTATCGGCTACCACCACACCGTGGGTGCCTCGACGCCGATAGATATCAACCTGGCCAAGCAGCTTAATATACTGCTGGGCAACCTGGGGGTACCTGACGATTTGATTATAATGGACCCAACTGTTAGTTGCATCGGCTACGGCATTGAGTACTGTTACTCGGTGATGGAGCGGATGAGAATGGCAGGACTAACCCAGCAGGACGATAAACTGCAGTACCCTCTTATCTGCAACATCTCCAAGGAAGCCTGGAAGACCAAGGAGGTGCATCTGGCCGACGACGAGCTTAATATGGGGGATGCCAGAAAGCGGGGAATCCTGCTGGAGGCGATGTCAGCTATGGTTCTGGCTGTAGCTGGCGGGGATGTGCTGGTTATGAGGCATCCCGAGGCAATAAAGCTGGTTAGGGAGATGATAACCGAACTAACGGCTTCCTGAAATAATAGACATTAGGAAGAGGTGACAAGGATGACAGAGGAGAAGGAAAACAAGAGTATTGACCAGACTAGCCTTGAGCTGATAAAAAAAGCAGCTAAAGACGGGGTAAACACCGTTTTTGACCGGGCTGATGCGATGAGGCCCTGCCCTATAGGGGCCGTGGGCAGTTGCTGTAAGCACTGCGGTATGGGACCCTGCCGGGTGCCACTACCCAAGGGTAAGGAGGAGACCCCCGAGGAGAAACAGAAGCGAAGGGGAATTTGTGGGGCTACCGCCGAGACTATTGCTGCCCGTAACTTTATCCGCATGGTGGCCGGTGGGGCGGCCGCCCACTCCGACCACGGTCGGGGGGTGGCTGAGCTTTTCCTGGCGGTGGCCAGAGGCAAGGCGCCAGGCTACGAGATAAAAGATGAGCAGAAGCTGCTGCAGCTGGCTCTGGACTGGGGCATTGAAATCGGCGAACGCAGCAATAACGAGATAGCCGCCGATATTGGCCAAAAGGCGCTGGATGAGTTCGGCAAGCAGGAAGGCGAGTTGATAACCTTGAGGAAGGCGCCATTAAAGCGCCAGGAGCTCTGGCGGAAGCTGGGGGTTGCCCCAAGGGGCATAGACAGAGAAATAGTGGAGATAATGCACCGCACCCATATCGGGGTTGACCAGGACTACAAAAGCCTGCTACAGCAGGGGGTCAGGGCAGCTATCGGTGATGGCTGGGGCGGCAGTATGATTGCCACCGAGCTCCAGGACATACTGTTCGGCACCCCGGCCCCGGTTTTGGGCAAGGCAAACCTGGGGGTGCTCGAAGAGGACGAGGTCAATATCATCATTCATGGTCATGAGCCGCTGCTCTCCGAGATGATTGTGGCCGCGGCCCAAGAGAAGGAGATGATAGAGCTGGCCAAGTCCAAGGGGGCCAAGGGGATAAACCTGGCCGGCATGTGCTGCACCGCCAACGAGATACTGATGCGCCACGGAGTGCCTATCGCCGGTAATTTCCTGCAGCAGGAACTGGCCATAGTCACCGGGGCGGTGGATGCCATGGTGGTGGACGTACAGTGCATTATGCAGTCCATACAAACTGTAGCTGAGTGCTACCATACCAAGATTATCACCACCTCGCCAAAAGCTAAGATTACCGGTGCTACTCATATTGAGTTTGACGAGCACGACGCCCTGAAGTCAGCGCGGGAGATAGTTAAAACGGCTATCGAGAACTTCCCTAACCGGAAGCCAGGCGTTTATATCCCTGGCAAGTCAACTGACCAGATTGCCGGTTTCAGCCACGAGACCATCAACTACCTGCTGGGCGGTCTTTTCCGGGCTTCATACCGGCCGTTGAATGATAACATCATCAACGGCAGGATAAGAGGGGTGGCCGGGGTGGTCGGCTGTAACAACGCCCGGGTCAAGCACAATGAGGGCCATGTCAATATGGTCAAGGAGCTTATCAAGAACGATGTGCTGGTGATTACCACCGGCTGCAATGCTATCGCCTGCGCCGAGGCCGGTCTGATGGTCCCCGAAGCCGCCAGGGAGTTTGCCGGGGAGGGGCTGGCCGAGGTCTGCGAGACGGTGGGCATACCGCCGGTGTTGCACATGGGCTCCTGCGTTGATAACAGCCGCATCCTGATAGCGGCTACTGCCATGGTTAAGGACGGCGGCCTGGGCGACGACATCAGCGACCTGCCGGTAGCCGGGGCGGCACCGGAATGGATGAGCGAGAAGGCCATCTCCATCGGCCAGTACTTCGTCGCCTCCGGCGTCTACACCGTGTTCGGCGTTACCTGGCCCACCACCGGCAGCAAAGAGGTGACCGATTACCTGTTCAAGGACTTCGAAGACATGTACGGCGGGATGTGGGACTTTGAGCCCGACCCGCTTAGAGCCGCCCACCTTATGATTGCCCACATCGATAAGAAGCGCAAGGCTCTGGGTATTGACAAGGCCAGAGAAAGAGTGCTCTACGATATGGATATGAGGCGGGGACTGGAATAAAGAAACTATAACCTGGAGAGGGGGGTTATTAGATATGTCCAAGATTATTGCCTCGGCAGCGATTAGGGGTGCTTATAAGATCGTGGACCAGGCCGAGAAAAAGTGGCAGGAGGCAATGGATAAGTTTGGCGCGGGTGAGCCGGTGGGCTTTCCCAATACTGCCTACTACCTGCCGGTAATCTACGGTATTATGGGCGCCAAGGTGGAGAAGCTGGGCGATATGGAGCCGGTGCTGAAAAAGTGCAAGGCTCTTTTGCCGCCGCCGGTGAGAGAGGAGCACCCATTGCCCTACCTGGCGCCAGCCCTTGACGCCGGTATGGTCACCTTCTTTGCCGAGGAGCTGATAGAGGCCATAAGGTACCTGGAGCAGCCTGACTTTTACGTCAAGGGGGAAGACCCTACTGATGATAATATCTGGCTGGGTGCTGCCGACGATGTCATCCTGAGAAAGAGGGGGGTGGAGTTCGTTGACGGCACCGCCCCCGGTTTTGCCGCCATCGTCGGGGCAGCCCCGACCAGCAAGATAGCTGCCAGTATTGCCCAGGAACTACAGCAGAAGAACCTCTACGTGTTTATGGCTTCCGAGTATAACGGCCAGAGATTCGCTGAGCAACTGTTGGAGGAGGGAGTGCAGATTGGCTGGCCGACCCGGCTGGTCTCCTTCGGTCCTGATATCAGCGCCGCCGTCTTCGCTATGGGCTTTGCCACCAGGGCGGCCATGTCCTTCGGTGGTATCGGCCCCGGAGATTTCAGAAAAATCCTCATCTATAACAAAGACCGCATCTTTGCCTTTGTTCTGCCCATGGGCTTTGTTACCGACGAGTGGTACGCCAACGCCGCCGGTGCCGTTAACTGGGGCTTCCCCACCATCGCTGATACCCCCATACCTGAGATCCTGCCTACCGGTATCTGCACCTATGAGCATGTCGTCTCTAACGTCCCCCACGATAAGCTGGTCTCCCGGGCGGTGGAGGTGAGAGGGCTTAAAGTTGCCGTGGCCGAGGTACCGGTGCCGGTTGCCTACGGTCCCGCCTTTGAGGGGGAGAGGGTGCGGAAGGATGATATCTTCCTGGAGTGCGGCGGCGGGCGGACCCCGATGGTTGAGTGGGTTACCAGCAAGCGGATGGACGAGGTGGAGGACGGCAAGGTCGAGGTTATCGGCCCGGAGATAGACGATGTCACCCCCGGCTCCCGGCTGCCGATGGCTATCGCTGTTGAGGTTGCCGGCCGGGAGATGCAGGAGGACTTTGAGCCCATCCTGGAGAGGCAGGTTCACCACCTGCTAAACTACGCCCAGGGAGTGATGCACATCGGGCAGCGGGATATCGCCTGGATACGGGTGGGCAAACAGGCGATGGAGAAGGGCTTTAAGTTACACCATATCGGCGATATTCTTCACGCCAAGCTGCACCAAGATTTCGGCCGGATATTTGATAAAATACAGGTGAAGATATATACCGAGGAAGACAAAGTAAATGAGGTAATGGAAAAGGCAAGGACAACCTATGCCGCTCGGGATGCCCGAATTGAGGGGATGACTGATGAAACTATCGACACCTACTACTCGTGTACTCTGTGTCAGTCCTTTGCCCCGAACCACGTTTGTGTTATCACCCCGGAGAAAACCGGGCTTTGCGGCTCCTATAACTGGATGGACTGTAAAGCGGCTTATGAGATTAATCCCACCGGACCAAATCAGCCGGTGGAAAAGGGGGAGATCCTCGATGCCAAGCTGGGGCAGTGGAAGGGCGTGAACGAGTTTATCTATAAGGCTTCCCGCGGAAACCTAGACCATTATAATATGTACAGCATAGTCAATGACCCCTGGACTACCTGCGGCTGCTGCGAGTGCATCGCCGCTGTCCTGCCCCTGTGCAACGGGGTGATGACGGTTAACCGGGAATATACCGGAGAGACCCCCTGCGGGATGAAGTTTACCACTCTGGCCGGGACTGTCGGCGGAGGCATTAGCACCCCGGGCTTTGTTGGTCATGGTAAGTACAATATCTGCCAGAGAAAATTCATCATGGCTGATGGTGGCATAAAACGTCTGGTATGGATACCCAAGTCGCTCAAAGAGGAGATTGCCGACCGGCTTAAGGCGCGGGCTGAGGAGATTGGCATTCCAAGTTTGCCCGATATGATTGCCGATGAGACGATAGGCACCACCGAGGAAGAGATTCTCCCCTTCCTGCAGGAGAAGGGCCACCCCGCCCTTGAGATGGACCCACTACTGGGCTAGGGACTAACCCCTGGCTTTACGGCGATAGAGATAACAGGCTGGGAAAGGAGGCTTTAGAATAATGGCGCTTACTGGTATAGAGATATTTAAGCTACTGCCCAAGACAAACTGTAAGGAGTGCGGCGACCCTACCTGTCTTGCCTTTGCCATGAAACTGGCCGCCGGTAAGGCGGAGCTTAGTGCCTGCCCCTATGTCTCCGAGGAGGCCAAGGCCAAGCTCTCCGAGGCATCGGCGCCGCCCATCCTGCCGGTTACCATCGGCGTTGGCGAGCGGGCGCTTAAAGTGGGCGGCGAGACGGTCATGTTCCGCCATGAGAAGAGGTTCGAGAACCAGCCCGGTCTGGCCCTCCTCATCAGCGACGGCATGGACGATGCCGAAGTAGGCCGCCGGCTGGGGAATTTTAAGCTACAGTATGAGCGGATAGGCCTTACCCTGCGCCCCGATTTGATAGCGGTAAAGAGTGACTCCGGTGATAAGGCCAAGTTCGCCGCTCTGGTGGGCAAGGTGAAGCAGGGCAGCGACGGCGGCCTTATCCTGATGAGCGATAACCCGGAGGTTATGGCCGCTGGGGTCGCGGCCTGCGCCGATAGAAAGCCGCTGCTCTACGCGGCTACCGAGGATAACTGGGAGAAGATGGCCGAGCTGGCCAAGGCCAACTCCTGCCCGCTGGCGGTTAAAGCCGATGGCCTGGAGAAGCTGGC
>Ga0315545_1004703_pt1 | contig 11196 bp, 7 predicted proteins | sample SalMarSW160210MG_FD_203096 | JGI IMG/M metagenome (GOLD analysis project Ga0315545, IMG submission 203096) | Salt marsh sediment microbial communities from the Plum Island Ecosystem LTER, Massachusetts, United States - Salt Marsh Sediment SW1602-10 ...
TTTTACCCCCCATGTAAATTTCGGCACTGAAGATGCGGTCGCGAAACTGGCCAAAGCGGTGAAAAAGCCTCTGCTTCTCTGGGGGCCGAGGGACGAGGCGCCCCTGGAAGACGGGTCGCGTCTTCGTGACACACAGTGTGGGCTTTTCGCAACGAGTAAAATTCTTCTCAGATATGGTGTTCCGTTCTCCTACATCATCAACTCCCGTGTCGATTCACCGGTGTTCGAGCGGGGGTTCAGAACATTTACTGCCGCTGCGCGCGCCGCAAACGCATTCATCGGGGCGAGAATCGGACAGATAAGCACGCGGCCCGGGGATTTCTACACGGTGATCGTCAACGAAGGAGAGCTCCTCGAGCGGTGGGGCATAGAGACGGTTCCCATCACGCTGGTCGATGTTGAGAAAGGGGTGCTCGAGATGGTGAAGTCGGACAAACGGTTGAAGGATACTGTTGCCGACTTCGAGGCACGAGGGATTGCATTCAAGGACATGGATGCTGATACAGTCGCACGGATCGCGGCGCTGAAGCTCTACCTCCTTGACTGGGTGAGCAGGGAAAACATCTCAGCGATTGCGTTTCAGTGCTGGGATGCGCTGCAGATCGCTTTGGGAATCGTCCCCTGCTTCGTCGATTCCGAGCTCACCGCAATGGGCATCCCTGTTGCCTGTGAAACGGATATAAACGGCGCGCTGACTTCGATTCTTCTCCAGAACGCGAGCCAGACCGAAGACCCGACTTTCTTCTGCGACCTCACGATCAGGCACCCGGAAAACGAAAACAGCGAGCTTCTTTGGCACTGCGGACCCTTCCCCTACGAGCTCGCGAAGGACAGAGACAAGGCGTTTGTAGGAAAGCACTTCATTCTCCCCGCGCATTCACCTGGTACGGGAAACTGGGAAATCAAGGGTGGAGATGTTACTGTTGCGCGTTTCGACGGATTTGGAGGGAAATACTCTCTTTTCATGGGGCACGCAAAAGGCACAAGCGGGCCGTTCAATCTCGGAACATTCCTGTGGGTCGAGGTGCCGAACTGGCCGAAGTGGGAGGAAAAATTCATCTACGGCCCGTACATTCACCATGTCGTTGGGGTGCACGACAGTGCAGCGTACGCGCTGTATGAGGCAACACGGTTCATACCGGGCCTCGAACCCGACCCGGCGGATCCCTCGGAAGAGGAGATCAGAGCGTATTTACGCGGGGAATGATGGGGTTTTACTTCAGTAGTATCTCTTTCCGCAGTTTGTAAAACGTGACCACCGGCAGATTATACAGTCTGCCGGGAGGACATATTCTTTCTTTCGTAGTTTTTTTATCTATCGGGAAACCGGGTAAATCGATAGTTCTTGTCTGTGGGCAGTTCCTAAATACGCATACTGGTACACGTATTCTCGTGTGCTATATTGAATCAGTAAGGAGTTAATAGGGATAGTAGTCTCTATGATCACGAAGAAGCAACTGGGGGCAATAAAATGAAACGGAAAACACTCTTTTCGGTCTTTTGCGCGATGCTTGTGATTTTCTTTCTTTCCTTTTTTACAGGATCCGCTCAGAATATAACAATTATTAATCCGCCATCCAAGACGGTAATGTATCAACGTTTTCTTGTTGCCGATCTTGGGTTGGAAGGCGGTGGGAAGCGGAACAGGATATTCCGTGTTGATTTTGCAACTGCTGGGGGGGTAACAGATTCATACAGACTACACATCGAAGTGATTCGACAGAGTGACGGGAAACTGCTTGCGAGCGGAGACACTGATCCCTGGCCCTACAATGCGAAATTTTCAGGGAATCCATACTGGAATTACGAGATCGACGACTCACTCGGGGGCGATTTCCAGGTAAGCGATGATGCGAAAGACCTTGAGAAAAAGGTCCTGGCCACCGGTGCATTTCCTGAGGGAATTTTTACTATTAAAATCGATCTCATCGGGCCCTTAACATTCTCTGACAGTATGACTGTGACCATCAACCACCCCTATCTCGACCCCATCTTCCCCAGGGACACGATGGTGACGAAGTCTCTTCTCAAATTCAGGTGGCGGACAAATTTTTCCAATCGGGAGTTCAGGCTTTACAAAGACCCTCGCGGAAAACAGGAGATCATTTCCGGGTCGCGTCTCCCCCGCAGGAACGTGGGCCAGCAGCTCGACGGGTCCAATCTGGCAAACCTCCTGACATACAATGAGTATTACTACTGGCAGATCAACGGGAAAATCAACACGTCTCACGGGTTGGAGTTCATCAGGGGGCCCATAAGCGCGTTTCTCTTCGTGGAGGACGGCACGCCGCTTGAAGACCTGGGGCTGAGCGAAGCGGAAAAGAGGGCGATCCTTGCGGAGCTCGAGATCATTTTGCAGGAGCTTCTGGGGCGGAAGGGGGCGCGAAGCATCATGGGGTATGAGCTCCTTCGGGCGGTTCTTGACGGGAACTATGTAACATGGAATGAAATCATGGCAATACTCGCGCTCATTAAATCCGGTGAAATCGATGTGAACGCCATTTACTTTCAATGATTTATCGAAAAATGCGGAGGTTTGTGATGAAATCAAAAAAAATCAGCTGTGTCTCTTTCGTACTCATATCCTGTTTTTTCCTGCTCATGCCGGGGATACTCTCAGCGGACGACATCATCGCCTATATCGGAGAGGTTGGAGGGGAGGTGAGCATCATCCGGGCATCCGAGGGCAAAACAGTCTCCGCCGCACTGGGAATGCTGCTTTCCCCCGGTGATGTGGTAAAGACAGGTGAAGAGAGCTACGCGAGTATCGTGTTTCAGGACGACGGGAGCAGGGTGAAACTCGACGAAGGTTCCCAACTCACCCTCAATGCAACCCGCCAGCAAAAAAAGCTTTCAAAGAGGATGTTTCTTGAAACAGGGAAGATCTGGGCGCGGATTTCAAAACGCAGGGGTACGGATGTTGAGGTGAAGACCCCCACATCGGTTGCGTCGGTAAAGGGAACGAAGTTCGCCCTTGAAGAAAAGGAGTGGGGGGAGACAAACCTCTGGGTATTCGAGGATTTTGTACTGCTCTCCGTTGAGGGTGATGAGGCCGTGATCAACGAGGGCCAGAAAGGGAGAGCGACGAAGGGGAAAATCGATGTTGAGGATATCGTCAAGGAGGATCTTCCTGTAGAACCTGGAAAGCATGAGCTGATAATCTATCTGAAAAGGGAGGACGATTCTTCGATGCTCAAAGAGCTCCATATTGAATATGAAAAAAAGTGACCAGGGGAAAAAAATGAAGAAAGGACAATTCTGTTTTTTCATCGGAAGGGCACTCTTTGGGAGTGTACTCTTTTTTTTCAGCGCCTTTTCACTGTTTGCGGGAACCGCCCCCACGCTTGAAATAATTAACCCTGCGCGGGGAGAGGAGATTCCCTTCGGAGGAGATGTGGTGATCGCAGTATCGGTTTACGACCCTGATGCCGACACAGACATCACGGCCGTGCAGTTCGAGATGGATGACGAGGACGTGACGCGGAATACAAATATTTCAGCGCTGCTCCTCACCTACACGTTCGAGGAAACGACAAAACCGGGCAGGCATACTTACACAATTACAATTGCGGACAGAGAGGGAAACACGGCGGAGCTCGAAAGCTATTTTACTATCACAGAGAGGCCGAAAAAAGAAAAGAAGTACACGGCAAGCGGGAGTATTCGTGCGGGTTTCGACTACGACAGCGAGGCGGAGCAAAACGCGGTGGGAATCGTGAGCCTCAACATGTACGGGAGGGCTGGTGAAACCATTGATTATTCTCTCATTCTTGAAGCGACCAACGAGAAATCCTCGGACGAGCAGCGGCTCTCCGTATACAGGCTCGATCTTTCCTCACCCATGGGAAGCCTGGTTCTCGGTGACACCACACCCGTGTTCAGCTCATACATGATCGACGGAAAAGAGGTGTTTGGAGTACACCTCATGCCGCAGTTCGGGACCTTCGGGTTCGAGCTCCTTTACGGACAGAGCTACAAGGCAGTGGAAGACCCCGAGATATTCAAACAGATGGCGTACGGAGGGCGGATCACGGTGGGAAGTGTGAACGGGTTTCTTTGGGGCCTTTCATTTCTCAAAGTGAAGGACGACGCGGATTCGATCACCGCCGCAGTTGAAACTCCGAAAGACAATATCGTGCTCGGCACGGACTTTACCCTTTCACTGCTCGGCGGGAAAGTAAGGATCAAGGGCGAGGCCAATGAGAGCCTCTACAACGAAGACATCACGGATGGCGCCTCGGATTTCGAGGACAAGGAGCTTCCATTTGATCCCAAGAGCTTTGAATGGCTGTTCACCATAAACGAGCACATGGTGCCGCTCGTTCCCGGTTTTTCTTCGCTTGCTGCAAAGCTCGCACTTGATGCTGGCCCCTTTTACAACAACACGCTCAACGCGGAGTTCAGCTATGTGGGGGCGAGTTACTACTCTCTTGGAAACGAGACGCTCGCCAACGACAAGGCGGGTTTCCGGGTGTGGGACAGCATCTGGATGCTGAACAGACAGCTCTATGTTTCGCTCTCCTACCAGAATTACTGGGACAATCTGCAGGACACTTTGACCTACAGAACGAACACGGTCGGTTATTCCGGGAGCACCTACATCTATCCCTCAGACTATCTCACTCTCAACGCGGGAGTCGATTTGCTCACAATCTCCGATGACGCCACGGTCGATTCGATGAACACGACGCTCAACGGCGGGATTTCCCAGAACCTCGAGCTCTGGGTCACCAATTCGAACCTCTATTTCGCCGCAACCGCCTCTCTGCTCAATGACAAGATCGATGACAGCAACAGTACAAATGATTTTACGACCAGGCTCGGACTGGTGAGCTATTTCGTGGATATGCCGCTCGACACAAAAGCAGTCGTGGGCTACGACTTCGGAGACTCTCAGGACTCACTCTACATTGAAGGAAGAGGGGGATATCGTTTCCTGAGAAACGAAAACCTCTACACCTACCTGGATGCGGTCTATGAGACGGGTCCCGAGGAACTCGACCTTCTTTTTGGGGTGACCTTTGACACGGTATACGACATTGTCATTGAGGGAACAGCGGAATATTTCTCCGCTCCCTCGACATCAGATGTCCTCCTGTCTGTGTATGCAACCAAGGAGTTCTAAATGACAACCGACAAAAAGAGGCTGCTTATTATCCTCGTCATCGGATTCCTCTCTGCTGTATTCATGATTTTTCTCTCACAGCTCACGTTTTTTCTCAACATCGAGCACCGCATCACGGACTTCAAGTTTTCCCTCAGAGGGGTAAACGCGGAGGGACTCGAGGATTCCAGCATTGTCATCGTTGCCGTCGATGACCAGTCCTTTGCTCAGATCCCCTACAAGTATCCGTGGCCGAGAACCTATCACGCGAAGCTTGTGGAAAACCTCAACAGAGCAGGGGCGGATACCATCCTTTTTGACATCGCTTTTACGGAGGAGAGCGCAATCGATCCGGAGCAGGACAGTATTCTCCGTGATGCCATTAAGAAATGGGGAAACGTGGTTCTTGCGGGAAAGATGGTTATCGAGGAGCGCCAGGGGTTCACCCTGGTGAGCCTTCTGCCGCCCATAGAAAAGCTTCATGAAGTTGCTCCGTTCGGTCTCACAGATACAAAATTCGACACGGACGGGTTTGTGAGAAGGTACATTCTTTTCAGAGACTACAACGAAGAGCGCTACTATTCACTGGGAATCGCCACGCTCGCAAAACACCTCGGTCTGAAGGGCGACCCCGCAGCGTGGTTTCAAAACACCGATGACGGGGACTTTGTTCTCGGTGGAAAATATCTGATAAAAAAATATGACGATCTCCCCTCCGGTTTCATCAACTATTACGGGCCCGCGTACTCGTTTAAAACAATATCCTACGAACAGGTCGTCGATGAGGAAGGTTTCCAGCTCCTGCTGGAGAGAAAAACCTTTCACAACAAGATCATTCTCATCGGCGCAACCGTTGATGAACTGCACGACCTTTTTCCCACGCCTTTTTACGTGTCCGGTGGCGAGACGCTCACTCCGGGAGTGGAGATACACGCGAATTTTATCCAGTCCGTTCTCGACCAGAACTTCATTACGGATGTGCACGACTTTCTGATTTACCTGATTGCGCTCATATTCGCTGTTCTCATTGCGTTTCTGATAAAAAAGACGCGGCCGCTGATCGGTATCCTCTCAGCAGTTGCAATCGCGGGAGCATATTTTATCGCAAATATTATAGTATTCGTACGCATGGACGTACTCATGAACTTCATGATCCCCATGGGAGGAATCGGCCTCGCGTTCGTGGGATGTAACACCTATCAGTACTTCAGCGAGGAAAAGGAAAAGATCTACATCCGGTCCGTGTTCAAGCACTATCTCGCTGAAAACGTGGTCGATTCAGTGCTGAAGGGCGCGGACGCGCTTACCTTCGGGGGTCAGAGGAGACATCTCTCTGTTCTTTTCTCGGATATACGGTCTTTCACTACATACTCAGAGCGGTATACACCTGAGGAAGTGGTGACGGTCCTCGGGGAGTACCTCACTGCAATGGTAGACGTTATACTCAGGTTTGGAGGGATGCTTGACAAGTTTGTGGGAGACGAGATCATGGCGGTGTTCGGCGCTCCCTTATATGTGGAGGACCATGCGAAAAAGGCGTGTTCCACCGCGCTCGAGATGATACGAACCCTTGACCGTCTCAAAGAAAAATGGACGCAGGAAGGAAAGGAAACCTTTGAAATCGGGATCGGGATAAATACCGGGGACATGATCGTGGGAAATCTCGGCTCGGAGCAGATATTCGATTACACCGTTATCGGTGATGCGGTAAATCTCGGCGCCCGTCTCGAGGGGATAAACAAGATCTATCAGACGGCAAATCACATCATCATCAGCGAGTTCACCAAAGAAGAGGTGGAGGGGGAATTCGTGACACGCGAGCTTGACCTGGTGCGTGTGAAGGGCAAGAAAAAACCTGTTGCCATTTATGAGCTCGCAGGTGAAAAAGAGATAATCGTGTATTCACAGGATTTTCTCGAGCACTACAACGAGGGGCTTCAGGCCTACAAACGCATGGAGTGGGAGCGTGCGGTTGAAGCATTCAATCACTGCCTCAAAACCAACAACGACGAAGTAAGCCGAATGTACATAAAGAGATGCAGGCACTTCATGAAGTATGCACCGGGGCCGGCATGGGATGGGGTGTTTACGCTTCAGACAAAATGATGCTTTCATGAGCCTGTGTTTAAAACCCTGAAGTGCACAGTGGTCAGCAGGGATCAATCCTTGTCAAGATTTTTGATGAGATGTTCTGCATCTTCGATGATCTTCATGATGGTGGGGTTCTTTATGCGGTAGCAGACTTCGTTTCCTTTTTTGGTTTTCTTGATTATGTTCTTACTTTTAAGGATTGCGAGGTGCTGGGATGTATTCGGCTGATTGAGGTGGAGCTGGTCGCTCAAATCATTGACGCAGAAATTCGAGTGATGGATTGTCTTCAGGATACTGATCCTTGTTGGGTGGGCTATTGCTTTGAAAAAGTTTGCTGTTTTATTTTCATCAACCACTATTTGTCCTTAAAAACAGGGGGCAGCTCCTCAGGGGCTGCCCCTTATTTTACTCGATTATGGCTAAAATATCGGATCTCTGAATGACGAGGTACTTCTTCCCGTCAAACTCCAGTTCATCGCCTGTGTATTTTCCAAACACAACCTTGTCGCCAACTTTGATGACCTTTTGAAGATCTTCATCAGTGCCAACTGCCACGACGGTTCCTCTTTGAGGTTTTTCTTTTGCAGTATCCGGAATGTAGATTCCACCGGGTGATTTCTGCTCTTCTGACTCTGCAACCTCAACGAGCAATCTTTCGTCAATGACCTTTAATTTCATTTATGTGCCCTCCTGATATATAGTATATTATTTTGATTTCTATTTTATCCGCAAAAGGCGGTCGATTTCCTGCTTGTTGAACCCCACCACAGGTCTGTTGTTGATAAGCGTGACCGGAACACCCATTTGCCCCGTCTTTCTCACCACATCCTGTGCTGCTTTCGGGTCTTTCGAAACATCCACGTCTCTATACCTGAAACCCTTCTCTTTGAGGTAGCTTTTCAGTCTTCTACACCACCCGCAGGTCGGTGTAGAAAACACGATGATTCTTGGCGCCGTGCTGATACGCTTCTCCTCGAAGTCTATAAGAATTTTCGAATAGTAAGGTAATATTAAATTTTTTGAAAGTAAACTAAAAATTCACAACCATTAAAAGCGATGGTGTTCTCTAAATACGGTGAGAAATTTCAGGCAAGTACCAATTCTATCCCGCGTTCAGCACACTCCTGTACAAAGGAACGCTGGAGGTTTTTATCGGTAACCACCACATGCACATCCTGGGGCATTGCAAATGTCCGGGATGAAACGAGGCCGAATTTGTGGGAATCGATCAGAAGAACAACTTTCCGGCTGGATTTTATCATTGCCTTTTTTATTGATGTATCGAGCCACTGAGGATCGGTCAGGCCGTTTTCGAGAGAAATACCCGAAGCAGAGAGAAAAAGGACGTCCGCGTTTATCTCCTCATACATCCGCTCGACTTCACGTCCAGTGAAGGTCATCGTCAGACGGTTGAGTATGCCGCCGGGAACGAGGAGGGCATGATTTTCGTTTTCAGAGAGGATCCAGGCGATGTTGAGAGCGTGGGTAATGATCTTCAGCTTTTTGTGCGGGTCCAGCTGACGGGCAAAGACCTCGTTCGTTGACCCTCCGTCGATGATCAGGGTGTGCCCGTCCTCCACAAATTCCTGGGCCTTTTTCCCGATCCGTTCCTTTTCAGGTTTGTACTCCTGGTTTCTCTTGAGAAACGTTGTTGCCAGATTGATTTTTCCGTCATCGGAGACAGCGCCCCCGTGAACGCGCTTCACCAGGCCGAGATCCGATAGGTAATCGATATCCCTCCTGATCGTCATGTCCGTGACATCGAATCTTTTTCCCAGGTTGGATATCCTGATTGACCCCTGCTCCTCGACGAGATGCAGGATTTCCTGTCTTCTCTTTTCAGCAATCATCGGTCTTCGGTATCAGCAGCGTGCATAAATTTTAACAGAAATTAACATTAAGTCAAGTTAACTTACAGGATTTCAACAGCATTGCCTTGACAATAATAACATTTTCTTATATCATACAACATAAATTAACATATTTCATTGAGTAAGTGAATTACAGAAAACAGGACGGGTGAAGATGAGAGAAATAAACGTATTGCCCCGATTCAACAGGGGAGCGATCAAGATCGCGGATATACCGATTTTTCAGCGTGAAATGTCGCTGAAAAAGATTCTGGGCAAGAAGGTGTCGGAAATGCAGGGAGTTCAACTCTTTGAGGCAATGCTGTACATTCGTATCTTCGAGGAAATGATCATCAAACTGAAGAGCGGAAAGTTCGTGCCGAAAGAGGGGTTCAATTTCATCGGCGCCACGCATCTCTCAATAGGACAGGAGGCTGTTGCCGCAGGAACCATGTCTTCGCTCAAGCCAGATGATTATATCACTTCAACGCACCGCGGGCACGGGCACTCAATTGCAAAGGTCCTCTTTCGACTGTACACAATGAGCCGTGAAGAGCTCGTTGCATACCTCGGTAAACAGGACAGAGGAGAACCGGATTCGGAGCTCCTTACAGCAGCTGTTGACCTGCATTTGTTCAAAACGATGTCTGAACTCTTCGGGAAAGAAGAAGGCTACTGCAGAGGAAGAGGCGGGAGCATGCACATCGCAGACTTCCACTCTGGCCATCTGGGTGCAAATGCAATCGTCGGCGGAAGTATGGCAATTGCATCTGGGGCGGGGCTGAGCTCACTTCTTCTTGAAAACGGAAAGGTCGTTGCATGCATGGTTGGAGACGGTGCAGCGAACAACGGCATCTGTCTGGAAGCCATGAATTTCGCCGCAATGCCTCAGTTTGGAAAAGGATTTCCCGCCATTTTTATTTTCGAAAACAATCAGTACGGAATGTCAGGGCAGCAGGAAGGAGAGGTGACGGGCGTAAAGTATCTCGCACAGAGAGGGGCGGGATTCAACGACAGTAACATGCACGCAATGGCCGAAAGTGGCATGCACGTGCTCGCGGTGAGAAGCGCAGTCACGGACGCAGTCGAAATATGCAGAAAGGGAGAGGGGCCCGTACTCATCGAATTCAAGACCTACCGCTATGCGGGTCATTCCCTGAGCGATAAACGCATGACCTACAGAACCGCCGAGGAAGAGGAAGAATGGCTGAAGTATGACCCCGTCGACCTTTTCGCAAAGGAGCTGATCGACGCAGGTGTCAGCTCGGAAGCGCAGATAAGCGAGCTTCGTGAAAGTATCCAGAGCAGAATGGAGGAGGTAACAAAAAGGGCGGCGCGTGCAACGGATCCCGATCCCGCAGGTATCTACGAAGGCCTGTTTTCCGACACAACAAGTGAGGATATCGGTGATACATATAAAACCGTGCACTTCAACAAGGAGATGAAGAGTTTCCGGAGAGACACCGAAGGCCGTATCCTCTACAGGCATGCGGTCATCGAGGCGCTCATGGAGGAGATGGCGCGGGACAGCAGGGTTGTGCTGTACGGTGAAGAGGTCGCGGAATATGGAGGCGCATTTCAGGCGACCGTCGGTTTATACGATATCTTCGGGAGAAGGCGGGTTTTCAACACGCCGATCTCGGAAGCTGCGATCATAGGAACAGGTCTCGGCGCTTCGATGACCGGGCTCAGGCCGGTTGTGGAGATCATGTACATCGACTTCATCCTCATGACCGGCGACCAGCTCGGAAATCAGGTTGCGAAGACAAAGTATATGTTCGGCGGAAAGGCGAAGATCCCTCTCGTCATACGCACCACTATCGGTGGCGGCAGAGGGTATGCAGGACAGCATAGCCAGAGTCTCGAGGCATTACCCGCGCAGTTTCCCGGACTCAAGGTCGTGATCCCCTATTCAGCGTATGACGTCAAGGGGCTTCTGAAAACAGCGATACGAGACGACAATCCCGTGTTTTTCATAGAGCACCAGCATCTGTACATCGAAAAGGATGTCGTTCCGGAACAAGAGTACACGATCCCCTTCGGAAAAGGAGTGATTCGCAGGGAAGGCAAGGACATCACACTCGTTTCATACTCCTTTCAGCTCAAGGCGTGTATAGAGGCAGCGGAGATTCTCCAGAAAGAAGACGGAGT
>Ga0315545_1004705_pt1 | contig 11191 bp, 15 predicted proteins | sample SalMarSW160210MG_FD_203096 | JGI IMG/M metagenome (GOLD analysis project Ga0315545, IMG submission 203096) | Salt marsh sediment microbial communities from the Plum Island Ecosystem LTER, Massachusetts, United States - Salt Marsh Sediment SW1602-10 ...
TATGCTAGGCACTTTTACGTTGCTGACGTTCGTGCTGTCGTCCGCTGCCCGGATTGTGGTATGGAACAGGAGTTCGATACGTCCGTAGAGGAACAAGCCAGTTCCTTTAAGCCACTGGTGTAGGTTAGTGACAATTCACGTTCATAAGTGTCTCCGTTGCGACTATGAGTGGGCTTCTAGGAACCCACACCCTACTCGTTGTGCCAAGTGCAAGAGTCCGTACTGGGATAAGGAACGGAAAGTTGAACAAGACTCAAGAAACACAAGATTTAGCCAGAAAGATTAGGATACACTCCCTGCGAATGGCTAACAGGGCTGGCACTTCCCACATTGGGAGTTGCCTCTCCTGTGCCGACATTCTGGCTGTGCTGTATGGGTCAGTTATGCGATACAAGCCAGATAACCCGAGATGGGAAGACAGAGACAGGTTCATCTTATCCAAAGGTCATGCCGCGTCTGCCTTGTATGCTACTCTGGCAGAGTGCGAGTTCTTCCCGATAGAGGAACTGGATAACTATAGCCAGTCGGGGTCTCTGTTGCTCGGTCATGTGAGCCATGACGTGACAGGGGTAGAGGTATCTACCGGGTCTCTGGGACACGGGCTATCTATCGGATGCGGAATGGCTACGGCTCTGCGGGGAACTAAAAGCAGGGTGTTCGTGCTGCTGTCTGACGGCGACTTGAACGAAGGAGCTACTTGGGAAGCAATTATGTTTGCAGGGCAACACAAGCTCTATAACCTGGTAGCGATTGCAGACCTGAACAGGCTACAAGCTATAGGAGATATGAAGAAGATAATAGACCTGAAGTCAGTATCCAGGAAGGTAGAGCAGTTCGGGTGGAGAGCAAGAGATGTGAACGGGCATAACCATCACCTGCTGGAGTCGGTGATGATGGATTGCCCGAAGTGGGACAAGAGACCAGGATTTGTGGTAGCCCATACGGTCAAGGGTAAGGGTGTGAACTTCATGGAGGACGCCGTGGTGTGGCACTACAGGTGTCCCAGTAATGAGGAACTTGAGAAAGCATTGGAGGAATTGAGATGAAGACACAGACCAAAGAACAAGGGTGGGTCAAGTTGTCAAAGGGCGACTGGCCTAAATGGATAACCAAAGGGTTTCCTCGCAGAGAGTCAGAAAGACTGCTCTACAGAGGCAAGACCTTCGACTACCGCATCGAGACAAAGATTTCGGGAAACCGATACGGAACGCAAGGTCAGCACAACGGGGTTGAAGAAATCAGTAAAATGTGGAGACGACTGCACTAAATGAGAAAAGCCCTCATCAATACCCTAATCCAGTTAGCCGAGACCGACCCTAACCTATATCTGCTCACAGCAGATATGGGCTTCGGGCTGGTAGAGCCGTTCGCCGAGCGATTCCCTCGCCAGTATATCAATGTCGGCGTAGCCGAGCAGAATATGGTTGGAGTCGCTACTGGACTGGCTCTGGAAGGCAAGACGGTGTTCTGCTATTCGATAGGGAACTTCCCGACCATGCGATGCCTGGAGCAGATTCGGAACGATGTCTGCTATCACAATCTGCCTGTATGTATCGTGTCTGGGGGTGCGGGATTGTGGTACGGGAGTCTGGGGATGTCGCATTGGGCACTAGAGGATATCGCTGTGATGCGGAGTCTGCCGAATATGGCTGTAGTCTCGCCATACAGTGCAAACAAGATGACAGAAACAGTAAAAGATGTTTACAATAGCAAGACACCTTGCTACCTGAGACTGAGCAGGGCGAGCGAAAGTACTCTGTCCGAGGAAAGAACTTCCGTTCAGGGTAGACGCAAAGACAAGGTTGCCATTCTTGCTGTTGGCGGAAGAATGGTCGAAGTAGCAGTGGAGGCATCCAAACAGTTGGCTCATCACCACGTTGCTGCGGATGCTGTAGCTGTAACCGTGATTAAGCCACTCAATAACAAGACACTAACCAACATTGATGCTAGAGTTATTGTCACCATTGAGGAACATAGCAGGATAGGCGGTCTAGGTAGTGCTGTTGCTGAGGTGCTAGCAGGGATGAAGCAACACCCACCACTAGTGAGACTGGGGACTGGTGATAAGTATCCAGATAGGGCTATGAGTTATGAGGAGTTGCTGATAGCTAACCACTTGGATGTTGATAGTATCGTTAAGGAGGCTATGGATGCCTTTAGTTAGTAAGGTTTTCCAGCTAGCAACGAGAACGCTATGGGGTACTGACATAGGCAAGATACCGGGAGTCAAGTACTTATACAACTATTTGAGCAAGACATATGGTGCGAAGGAAAAAGAGATAACTGTTCAGGGAAGCAGGATGGACGTGAGTCTGGATGGGTTACCAGACAGCTTTATACAAACCTTTGACGCTTACCGTATATCGCCAATCTATGGGTGGGAAGAACTAACTACCGAGACATTCAAGAATTACGTCAAACCTAGTGACACAGTATTAGACCTAGGTGCAAACATAGGGTACTACACCCTCTTGGCAGCTAGGCTAGTTGGATCATCTGGTCATGTCTTCGCCTTCGAACCTGAACCTACAAACTTCAACATCCTGTGTAGAAACATCAAGCTGAACAATTACCAGAATGTTACAGCTATCCAGAATGCAGTCTCGGACAAGCAAGGAAGAATGAAGTTCTACATCAACACTAAAGACACAGGTGCTCATTCTCTGTACGATTTGGATATGGAGTTCGGGGCTGATAAACGTAACTTCATTGAGGTTGATGTAGTTAATCTGGACGACTTTCTAATCGCCTACACACAGAGGATTGATGTAGTGAAAATGGACATAGAGGGCGCGGAGTTGCCCGCTCTTGCAGGAATGAAGGGCATTATAGCCAGAAGTCCTAACCTGAAATTCCTTATGGAGCTGTGTACATCCAGAACCTCCAGAATCGGTTATAACCTTGATGAGGTATACGATGTACTTCGGAATGAGTACTCGTTCAGCATAAAGATAATAGAGGATTTCCGCAAACAGAAGAACTACTCAACTGACCACTTAGATAAGACTGACTTTGTGAAAATCTGTAACAGGAATAAGGTAGTTACGCTGTTCTTGGAGAAGCAATAGTATGAGGCACTCCACGAAAGTTAATCCTGCCCAACGATTTCCTAAATTAGACGTAGGTTTAATATGGGCTAAATATGTAAACACTTGGGGGCAAATCGGCACCGTAGCAAGTACAGTCAACTTCCTGATGATGCTGGGTGTCTTCTACACTACTACGCTGAAGCCTAATATTGATATACCGTTATGGTTATACATCACTGTCGTCATGATTGGAGTAATACTGGCTACTACCTTTGTGCTTAAAGTAGGCATTTCCGGTTACTACAGATTCTTCTCCAACCGAAGCGAACTATCCGAAACCAATCGCAGAGTCAAACTTATCATGGACCATTTGGGGATAGATGAAAAAACTGCTGGAAAGTAGACTGTTCTTGCCCGTTCTGGTGTACCTGATTGCTATGGGCATGATTTTGTACTATAACCTGACACACGAACTGGTAAATGACGGCGTCTACGAGTACCTAGCCTACCTAAGTAACATCAAGTACGGGTGGACTTACCAAGAAACCCTAGTCAACTCCGCCGTGATAGCAGTATGGGTTCCTGCCATCCTTCACAAGATCACAGGGTTAGATGCTATGCTGGTTTTCCGCGTATGGCCAACTCTGCTCTACCCCCTAATGCCCACGTTTACATTCCTAATTGCGCGAAGGTATCTAGGTACATTAATGACCTTGACAGCCACGGCGCTAATGTTAGTAAATTCACACTTCCTGTTCTTCCCCGATATCGGCCGGGTCGGAATAGCACTAGGTTTCTTTGCAGGAACAATTTGGGCGTTGCTGAATCGGAGAGTTGCTTGGTGTATCATATTCGCTGTTCTGGTAGTGCTTTCCCATTATGCGTTGAGTATTATCGCAATTGGGCTGCTTGTGCTCGTTGTGTTAGGGACGCTGGTAATCCGAAGGGGTGTACCCAGACCGTATGTGCTTGTGCTCGTCGTTCTGATTGTCGCAACCGGAATATGGCACTTCGGCATAGCACGATATTCCGGGTTTGTGATGCTCAACACGGGATTGGCTACAGACAGGTCGCAAGTAGATGGAACACCTACTATGTTCTTCCTAATTGATTATGCTGACTTTTACAACATAGAGTCGAGAAGCCCTGAAGTTCAAAAGGCGTTCTTTACAACGTGGAACGATGAGCCAGCACCTGCCAAAATTGAACTGATTGCCAACTGGCTAGTAGTCTTAGTGGTAACCCGCGGACTGTACGCTCTATGTCGAAGATGCAACATCGACTTGCAACTGAAACTTATGGGAGTCGCATTGTTCTGCCTAGTCGGGACAACCATTTTCGTGCCATGGCTATCGGGCTTCTACGGAGTGACTAGAGTTCTTTTCACCGGATTCATAGTATTTGCCTTGTGTTTCCCGCTAGGGGTGCAGGCCATCACCCAAAGATTGAACGTGCCAGTCTATACTGTCATGGTAACCGTCTTGGTACTGTATGCTGTTACGACATCCGGTATAATCTATCTACCCTTCGGGCTAGAAAAAACATTCCCGGTAGTCGTGACCTTGAAATAGGAGGCAAGCATGATAAACCTTAACGGGTCACGGATCATGGTCACGGGCGGAACCGGGAGTTTTGGGAACGCATTGATAGACTATCTCCAAGAATCAGGAGCAACATTCATCGTCTACAGCCGGGATGAAACCAAGCAACATGAGATGTATATAGCCCGCAGGGACAGGCGGATATCCTATATCGTCGGAGACGTCCGCGACAAGGACAAGCTGATACGGTCAATGCAGGGAATGGATTATGTGGTTCACGCAGCTGCCCTGAAACACGTTCCTACCGGCGAGAAATGGCCAGAGGAAGTAATACAGACCAACGTGCTGGGGACCAAGAATGTGATAGACGCCGCCGAGTATTGTGGTGTGGAAGCGCTAGCGGATTTATCCACCGATAAGGCTGCACTCCCGATAGGAGCTTACGGAATGTCCAAAGCTCTGGCGGAGAAGGTCGCGCTAGCCCATACGGGTAAGACGAAGATTACCTGCCTGAGATACGGGAACGTGCTCGGGTCGCGGGGTTCTATCATCCCGTTATTTTTAGGATTTATTGAGCAAGGAAAACCGATAACGATAACCAACCCGAAGATGACGAGATTCATACTCACTCTAGAAGAGGCTGTGAGGTTGTCCCTGAAATGTCTGCTGGATGGAAAAGACGGGGAGCTGTTTATAATGAAGCCCCCTGCGTGTAAGGTAGAAACGATTGTGGATGCCTTGGAGTTGCACTTCGGGAAGAAGTTGGAGAGACAGGTTATCGGGATCAGACCCGGAGAGAAGATGCATGAGGTGCTGTTGACTGGCTCGGAGGTTTACCGGGCAGTGGACGAGGTAGAGGACGGGATTACCTACTCTAGGATACCACCACAGAGGGATTTAGACTATTATTTTAGTGGGGAGGATTATGTAGAGCCGGAGCCGTTTAGCTCGGACAGAGCAGAGCAGTTGGATGCGAGACGGGTACTGGATAAGTTGAAAGAGGCGAACCTATTGTGAAAATTGGTATAACTGGCTGGAGAGGTTTTATCGGCTCTCACCTATTCACTCGCATATCTAACCCTGTGCTATTCCAAGGCGATATGCGGATTCTGGATGATGTTAAGTCCTTCGCAGGTCGGTGCGACAGGATATACCATCTCGCCGGAAAGAACAGGGGGGAGCCAGGACAGATACTGGCTAACAATCTGGTCGGGACGGGTAACTTGGTGCTGGCTACGAAGTTGCTTGGGCACCATCCCGAGATTGTGTTCGCTTCCTCCGAGCATGTGGAACGGAACCCGAACTCGGAATACGGGATGTGCAAGATGATAGAGGAGGGGATAGTCAGGAAGGCTCGCAGGTGGTCAGTATTCAGGATACCGAATGTCTACGGGGAAGGTTGCAGACCATTTTATAACTCGGTAGTGGCTACCTTCTGCTGGCAGATAGCACATGGTGAGCCGTGTACGACCCACCAGCCCTTCGCCACGAGAGAGTTCGTACATGTGGATGACGTGGTAGAGGCTCTGGTGAAGCCGTTACCGTATCGGGTCACCAAGGTGCCGGGAGAGGTTATGAGCATCCGGGAGGTCTATGAGTTGCTGACCAGCAGGCTGGGGGAACATGAGAAGTTGAAAAGGGTACTGGATTGGTATAAAAAGGAGGCCAAAAATGTACTTGCTACACCAGAGTGAAACCGGCTCCTTCCAAGAGTTAGCACACGCATCGGACGTAGAGTTCGGGCAACTGAGCCTGTTGACCATCGCTCCGAGATGTCAGAGGGGAGGGCATTACCATACCCGCAAGAAGGAATGGTTCTGTTGTCTGCGCGGGAAGTGCTATATCGTCTGCACGGATGTCAGAAACGGAGAGCAGAAGAACACCATTCTCGAAGACACCGACAAGAAATTCGTTCTGGTCTACCCCTATGACGCTCATGTCGTGCTGAACCCACACGACCAAGAGTGCGAGCTGCTGGTGATATCCAGCGAGGAATATGACCCTGCGGACCCGGATGCAATAAAATGGGAAGGAAGAACCGCCCATAAGTAGCACGACGACTATTCCAAACTACAAGGAAATGGTTAGTATGCCCTACGAGGACAAGCTGACTATAACCCAATCTATCATAAGAAGAAACCTACGTGAGTATTCTGGACACTGCGTAGTCAGCCTGTCTGGAGGGAAAGACAGCACTCTAGTCCTCCATCTAGTGAAATCCTTTTATGTCCACCCTCCTGTCATTTTTAATGATACGGGTGTTGAGTATCCTGAAACCCTCCAGTTTATACAAAACCTAGCTAGGTGGTGGGACTTACAGATAACGGCAACGAAAGCCGAGACCACTTTCTGGAAATGTGTCAAGCAGATGGGTTTCTTCCCTAAAGTGAAAAATAACAGGAGCAACGGGAAAGGTAATATCTGCTGTTATCACTTGAAAGAGAAACCATATATGCTTGCTATGAAACAGAATAGATGGGATTGTGTCTTTACAGGTATCACCGCTCCCGAAAGCCATCAACGCAGGATTCTGGCAATGACACATGGAACTTGCTACACGACTAAGAACGAGGGCATCCACAAGGTTCATCCGATACTTTATTGGACTGAAGGTGATGTATGGCAATATACACTAGAACACAACCTACCCGTTAACCCACTTTACTGGAAAGGGGCTGACCGAGTAGGATGCGCTACCTGCACTGCTTACAAGACTTGGAAAGAGCAACTTAGCTTGTTGAACCCAAAACTGTACCAGTTAGTATGTACTAGATTACATGAATTAGAAGGAGCGGATAGACCATGACTAGAATCCTCACGATATGCGGGACCCGCCCAGAGATTATCCGCCTATCCGAAACCATCAAAAAACTGGACATCTACACCGACCACTGCCTCGTTTTCACGGGGCAGAGTTACGACTACGAGATGTCCCAGATTTTCTTCGACGAACTGGGTATCAGGAAGCCTGATTACACTCTGGATGTGAAAGCAGATAGTCTGGCGAAGCAGGTCGGGAACATCATGGAGCAGTGCGAAGATGTGATGGCCAAGGAGAAGCCCGATGTGGTGCTGGTTCTAGGCGATACCAACTCGGCTCTGTCGGCATATATTGCCAAGAGGAGAGGGATAAGAGTCGTCCACATGGAGGCGGGTAATCGGTGCTTCTCGGACAGGGTCCCAGAAGAAGTCAACAGGAGAGTGATAGACCATACTGCCGATGTGAACCTGTGCTACACGGAACATGCGCGCAGGAACCTGCTCAGGGAAGGGTTACACCCGTCCGGGATATTCGTTATCGGGTCGCCACTGCCGGAAGTGTACCAAGCGAACTGGGACAAGATACAGAGGTCGGGTGTCCGCAAGGAGTTAGGGCTGACGGATAAAGGGTATCTGTTAGCCAGCATCCATCGCGAGGAGAACGTGGAGAACCCGAAATTGTTATTTGACATTATACGAACCTTGGGCGATTTGGGGAGAGAGTACAAAGTCCCCATCGTTTTTTCCACACACCCCCGAACACGAGAGAAATTATCACAGAAGCACAATGTGTTCGTGCCGAACAACAACGTGATACTCCATTCCCCCTTCGGGATGATCGACTACGTAAACTTGCAGCTCGGTGCGCTGTGCTGCTTATCAGACAGCGGGACGATACACGAGGATGCTGCGATACTGGGGATCACCGCAGTCAATGTCAGAGACAACCAAGAGAGACCAGAGACGTATGACGCTGGGAATATAGTGATGTCTGGAACGGATAAGGGTAGTATTGCCGAGTCCATGCGACTGGTGATAAAGCAGTCAGAAGCAGGAGTCAAGTTCGGTAGACCACTAGACTATATGGATACTAATTATTCGGATAAGGCAGTGAGAATTATACTTAGTTCAAGGTACGGGGTACAGAGATGAGCCTATTCCAGCTAGGCGACTTCATATTACATTCCAAGGGCAGGAGCTACTTCAAGATAGACTGCGACTTCTTGACCGATAGCGACCTAAAGTGCTTAGCTAGAATTATTTATGAGACTAATCCCCACTTTGGAAGGGTTATCGGAATACCCAAAGGCGGGTTAAAACTAGCGGACCACTTAAAGGACTACGCATTCCCGAACCCCACGTACCCGACCTTGATAGTAGATGATGTTCTCACTACTGGCAGAAGTATGGAAGAGATGAGGCAGAAAGTTAGTGGGAACTGCATTGGTGCTGTAATATTTGCAAGAGGTAAATACCCTGACTGGGTGAAGCCAGTAATAAGGTTAGAAGATGAGTAGCAAGATTATCGTGGCTCTACCGGCCTATAACGAAGAGAAGTATATCGCTGGTATCGTGAGCAAGGCTACCCAGTATGCTGATAGGGTATTCGTGCTTGACGATGGTAGCACGGACACGACGGTTTGGGAAGCGACGACGGCCGGGGCTGAAGTCGTCCAGCACCTCAAGAACCAAGGCTACGGGGCAACGATACAGGATATATTATCCAGTGTGCGAGGATGGTCCAAGCTCGACGTGCTAGTGACCCTGGACGCGGATTTACAGCATGACCCAGCAGATATACCGAAACTGGTGAAGGCTGTCAGGGATGGGTATGACCTTGTGATAGGCTGCCGGGACAGCAGGGCTGTGCCTTTCTACAGGAGAATAGGCGGGACGATATTGTCCATGGCTACTTGGGCATTGTCAGGGGTATGGGTCAAGGATAGCCAGTGCGGGTTCAGGGCTTATTCACAGAAGGCTGTGGAACAGATATGCCCGAGGGAGAATGGGATGGCTGTTAGCTCGGAGATTATTGGACTGGCTACTTGGGCTGGGTTGAGGATTAAGGAAGTACCGATTAAGGTCAGGTACATGGAGGATAGCTCTACGCATAATCCGTGGAAGCAGGGGTTCTATACCTTGTGGAGGATAGTAGTGATGATAATGAGAAGGAGACTAGGAAGATGAATTTCAATGAGTATCAAGCAGAAGCAAGAAAGACCGCTGTATACCCCGACTTCGGCAACAACCTCTGGTATCCAGCGCTCGGATTGAACGGAGAAGCTGGAGAGGTAGCCGAAGGAGTCAAAAAGATATACCGAGACCACCAGACGACTGGCGAAGCCAAAGAACGACTAGTCAAAGAACTCGGTGACGTCCTCTGGTATTTAGCACTCTTGGCAGACGAGTTAGACGTACCGCTGGATGATGTCGCCCAAACCAATATCCGTAAGTTGGCAGATAGACAGAATAGAGGTAAACTACACGGGAGCGGGGACAATCGTTGAACATCTTATTCGTCCATGAGATAAAATGGATGCGAGACCCTATCTGGGAGATGCATACCTTGAGCGAACTACTCTCTCTCCGCGGTCATAACGTCTATGCCATAGACTACGGGGCGACCCATTACCAAGAACTAGATATTGCTAGGGTTTACCCCGATGCAAGAGTCCACTTGATAAGACCCCCGTCATGGGGTCTGGGACGACCTATGCACAGTCTTATATATAACTACGTTATATATACAATTTTGAAAAGCAGGAAAATAGACGCTGTGATTTTGTACTCTGCGCCAACCAACGGATGGCAGACTATTCTCGCTGCCAAGAGGTTAGGGATACCTGTTATCTTTCGGTCCATAGATGTCCTGCATAAGTTAGTGGTTAAGCCGTTGGCAATACCAACTAAGCTGGCAGAGAGATGGGTCTATCGGCACGTTGATAGGATACTCACTATCACTCCTGCCCTATCCCGTTATGTGGTATCGCTTGGCGCTAACCCCGACAAGGTCGGAATATTGCCGTTGGGGATAGCCCTAGACCCGCCACCAGACAACGCTAAATTGAAATCTGACGGGTTATGGGGTAAAACAGGTATCATTTTTCAGACAATGGTCTTTGCTGGCACCCTACCGCCGTTTAGCGGGTTAGATACCCTGTTGGAACAGATGCCTGCGCTGATAGCGCGGATACCGAACCTCAGACTGCTGATTGTCGGGGACGGCATCCAGCGCCCGAAACTAGAGAAACAGATAAAGGAACTGGGTCTGGGGGAATGTGTAAAGATAACCGGCATGGTTCCCCATGAAGATGTCCCGAAGTGGATTGCCCAAGCTGATATAGGAGTGTTGACTTTCCCTGCGGAAGGTGCAACACGGGATATCTTCCCCACGAAAGTACTCCAGTATATGGCTCAAGGGAAACCAGTAGTGGCTAACCCGCTACCGGGGTTAGTGGACTTCGGGCTGGGGGAAGAGCAAGGGGTCGTGTACGCCCGGGACGGAGACTGGGCGAGTGCCATATTGAACGCTCTGGTGAACCGGAGAGTGTTCGGTGAGAAAGCCCGAGGATATGTGGAACGGGAACACGGCTATGACCGAATTGTGAGTAGACTAGAAGGAGAATTGGAGGCGTTGATAAAGTGATTTGGAACAGACTAGAACTGCCAGATTCGTACTTCCACGATGATGATGTGTATATCATCAAGGGAGATTGCCGAGAAGCACTGCAGTGTTTGTCCAGTGAATCCATCGGTCTAATACTCACTGACCCACCTTACGGAATGAGTGAACTATCAGGTAGGCGACTTCATGCTTACCGTAACCATGAAAAATCAAAGGGGAGAATAGGTTGGGCGAAT
>Ga0315545_1004706_pt1 | contig 11189 bp, 10 predicted proteins | sample SalMarSW160210MG_FD_203096 | JGI IMG/M metagenome (GOLD analysis project Ga0315545, IMG submission 203096) | Salt marsh sediment microbial communities from the Plum Island Ecosystem LTER, Massachusetts, United States - Salt Marsh Sediment SW1602-10 ...
TGCGCTGGATTTAGTAACAAGGTTCCACCCTACGTGTATCGATGCGGAGAGCAGTACGAGGATAATGGCCAATGGCGACATCGGGGTTTTCCATTAAAAGATAAATTATGAGGAAAACGAGAAGGTATCTCTAAAACATAGTGCTCGATTTTCCAAGTCCACCCACATTCTACACTTTTCCGACCTTAAATGCTGAGCCGATATCCTCTCCAAGGCGATGGTATTTCATTGTACCAGGGGCATAGATAAGGGGATCAATCTTTTCCGGATCTGCCTTTCCATCTGTCAGGCAATCTTCAGATAGGTACGTTTCAATAATTTCACCCACAACCAGGGTATGACTCCCTAAATCCAGATAATGGATAACCTTACACTCCAGATTTAGTGGGCATTCCTGAATGAGAGGAGCGGTTTTAAGGTCTCCATAGAATACCTTAAAGATCTCCGATTTGTCGTTCTTTTTGCCGGAATAGACACCACAATAATCAGTCTTTTTGACTATGTCACAGGATGGAACGTTAATAGAAAATGTTTCATTTTCTCTCACTCCTTCAAGTGTATATCGTTCTTTACGCAGGGCAACGGAAACAGCCGGTGGTTTTTGTGCTGCAATCGCGCACCAGGCAGCAGTCATAAAATTTGGCATTTCATTTATATTTGCCCCCACTAAAACCGCAGGCATGGGATAAAGCAGTGTCTGTGGACCAAATTTAATTTTATCCATTTTGTTTCTCCCTTTTTAATGTGTACATGTATATGGTGAGTGTAACTATAGAGAAAAAAAATGCAAGCAAGAAAGCGGATGGATGTTTTTAAAATACAAAGTCAGGTAAAGGCAAGCTTGGTGACACGGAAACTTCACATATCTTTTGGATGACATTTTTTGTGAAATAGGATATATTGCTTTATTCACTTAATATTATGCATATTCAGTGCGAATTGAATAGTGCCTCTTCAGCATCACATCACGAACCTGATCCAGTAACTTCATATCACAAACTCATTTTCAGTATTTTACACTTTTAATGCTAAATTTGCGGTACTACTCCCGTTCAAAGTTCACAGTTGCACGCCTGCCCGCCGGACGGCAGGCGGGATTCAAGCCTGCCCTCCCCGTCCCGAGACCGGGACGGGATCGGGAGGTGCGACGTAACGTGCTCTTTAAAACGGCTCTTCTGAACACTACGCTCAGGGATTCTATGAAAAGAACTGCTAAACCGGGTCTGGGCCAGTGATTAGAAAACGATGAATACATCCTAGTGGGAAATAAAGCAACCAATCCCGATTTCATCGGGAAACCTTGAACCATGAACCTTACAACCTGAGTAGCTACAATTTATTAATTAATTTCAAGAAAAATTTCAATTTACCGTATTATAAGGCTGCAAATAGGCAGTATAATCCTTATGTTGGGTATGGAAGGAGATAAGGCATGACTGAAAGCTTCATAGCCGTATTTATAGGCCTCATCGTTTCTTTGGTCGCGACGGTTGTGTCTTATCTCTTCGGCAAGCAGAAGAAGCAGGAACGGGACAAGCGGTTTGCGCCGAAGGGAGAGGTATCCATCGCGGTTGGACAAGTCAAGATGACTGGTTTCTACGGCGGAGGTGAGCCAGAACCAATTCTCACGACAGACTTGGCGAAGCGGATGGAGCAACAGATTCTGGCACGAGTCCAGTCTTCCCCCGGAGTCCCTCGGGAAGAAATACAGAAGGAAGTTGAGGAACAACTTACCGAAGTCCAAGCGCGAATCGAGAAGATTGAGAATCGTTTTCCAGAAGAAGCAAAGCTCGACAAGGTGGCCTCCATTAACGACGCACTCCTATCGGAGCGTATCGACCAAATGTCGAAACAGGTTGAGAATCTGGAGAACAGGATACTTTCCCATTGGGATGTTGCTGTGGTCGTTAGCGCAATCATTGCAGGGATCATCGCTATAGTCGGCGCCACTTACGGAGTTCTCAAGGCCACTGGAGTAATCCCATAAAAACCAAACATCGGGCTGGGCGATGATGATCTGAAAAGTGCCAGCGCACCTGTCACCCCATGCGTTGTGCATGATATTTTAAGAACTGAAATATGAGGATCCCTTTCATGGCTAAAGAAGTCACCCGATATGTGAAGCGCGAAGTCGAGAGGGAGCTCTGGGCCCGGGCCGCGGGAAGGTGCCAGTTCGATGGCTGCAATCGTCCCGTGTTTAAGTCCCCGGTGACGCAGGAGCAGGTGAACATATCGGAGAAAGCCCACATCTACTCTTTCTCCGAAATCGGGCCGCGGGGCTGGGGTCCCTTTGTCACGAACAAAAAACAACTCAACGAGGTGGCGAATCTGATGCTGGTCTGCCACGACTGCCACAAGACGATCGACCAAGATGAAGAAGGCGCGCGTTACTCTGCGGAACTGCTGATAAAATGGAAGGACGAGCACGAGAAGCGCATTGCAATCGTTACAGGCGTGAACCCCACCAAGAAGTCGCACGTCATCCTTTACGGGGCGAACATCGGAGACCAGACATCGAAGCTGCAACCCGAGGCTGCGAATGACGCGCTGTTCCCGGACTGGTATCCGGCTGAGGAGCGTCCCATCCAACTCTCGATGAGCTGGGAGGGCAAGGACAGCGATCCTGCCTACTGGAAAACAGAAGCCGATAACCTCAAAATCGCCTTCAACCGCCAAATTCGGCCCTTGGTCGATGGCACCGAGTGCCCGCATCTATCCCTGTTCGCGCTGGCGCCTATTCCATTGATGACCCTGTTCGGCTCGCTGCTGACTGACAAGGTGCCCGAGCAGACCTACCAGTTGCACAGGGAACCATTCCAGACCTGGAATTGGCTATCCGGGCCAGCCAATTTCACCTTCCTGGTCAACCGACCAGCATCCTCCTTGCACCCGCCCGCACTGGCGATATCCTTGAGCGACCACATCGCGCCGTCGCGCATCACCGCTGTCCTGGGAGAAGCGGTTTCCATCTGGGAGTTAACGATTGAGCGCCCCCACAACGACTTCCTGAGGTCCAAGGAACAGCTTTCCCAATTTCGGAAAACCGTCCGCCAGCTCATTGTGGATATCGGCAAGGCGCACGGAAAGCATACACCATTGGCGATTTTCCCCGCTATGCCCGTTGCGTGCGCCGTCGACCTCGGCCGGGTACGAATACCAAAAGCCGACGGCCCTTGGATCATTTACGACCAGAACAACGAGCGCAAGAAATTCATACATGCTTTAGAAATAGGAGGAACCGATCATGAATAATACCACCAGAAACCGTATCATCGAAGAGGTCGCTGGGTCTATCGACATCCCTGACTCCGCCTACGAAAAGGCGGATGCCAGATACAAGGACCTAGGTGAATGGTTTGGTCGAAGGGAGGCCCGCTGCCACGCCTTCGCCCCTCACATCTACCCGCAGGGGTCGTTCCGGTTAGGGACCGTAATACGCCCTGTGGACGATGACGGGGAGTACGATCTGGACATGGGCTGTCGTCTCAGGGTGGGCGTCACGAAGGCTACCCACACGCAGCAGCAACTCAAAACCCTCGTCGGAGTCGACCTCGAGGGTTACCGAGTCGCGCGTGGAATCATAGAAAAGAAGGAGGAAAAACACCGCTGCTGGCGTCTAAAATATGCGGACACGCTGAAGTTTCACCTGGATACAGTCCCATCCATACCTGAGACCTCCGTGCGCATGAAGCTCATCCATGAAGCGATCGTCCGGACAGGAGTTCCGGCTGGACTATCCTCGCTCGTGGCCAATTTGACGGGGGCGATCACCGACGATCGGATGTGGAACTACCGCGTCATCGATGATGCTTGGCGGCTCAGTAACTCAGAAGGCTTTGCCCGCTGGTTCGAGTCGCGCATGAAGCTGGCCAAGGCGTTGATGGAGGGCCTCGCACTGCAGGCCAGAGCGGCGAAGGTGGACGAGTTGCCCGTCTATCGGTGGAAGTCCCCCCTGCAGCGGTGCGTGCAGCTGCTGAAACGCCACAGGGATGTGTTTTTTACTGATGATCAAGATGGAAAACCGGCCTCCATCATAATCACAACACTTACAGCTAGGGCATATCAAGGCGAAGTCAATATTGCAGATGCATTGGAGACGATCTTGACCACAATGGGAGCACTTGTAAATCCTACCTCACCACGCGTTCCAAACCCAGTCAACCCAGCCGAGGACTTTGCCGACAAATGGAGTGATCCGGCGTCTCGCCGCCATAATATAGAAGCGAAGTTTTGGCAATGGCTGCGTCAGGCTCAAATATATTTCGAGGCCATCGGTAAGGAGCGCAAGCCGGAGCTAATTGTGGAGATGGCAAGAAACAACCTCGGCGCATCGCTCAATGCGAAGGATCTCAGCACTAAACTTGGGATCGGCCCGACCGGCGGGCTGCTCAAGCCTGCCGCAGTTCCTGCCGGGCTGAGCTTTCCGGACAAACCAATTGTTCCAAAGACACTGGCAAAATTTGCATGGTAGATCAGCATATGATGCCTTGGTTTTTGAAAGATCCGAAAAGACTAAAACTGGAGCGCACAGGAATTGAAGAGTTATCTCGTTCAGCTACTTGGCTTATCGGCACAGAGTGGCGCCTAGATGAAGATGGACTTGGCCTAGATGCAGTTATTCGTGCAAAAGGCTATGACTACGAAGTACGAGTTTCTTTCCCCAACCTCTATCCCGACGCGCCAATTATTGTGCGCCCTCAGAAAATGAAATCTAGGGTTTCCACCCATCAGTATGGTGGAGCAGATGGCCCGCTCTGTTTAGAGTGGGGACCTGACAATTGGCACCGCGACGTCACTTCAGTTCAGATGCTAGAAAGCACACACCGCCTATTCGAAATTGAGAACCCTTTGGGCGAAGAGCGCCCCGATATCCCCGTGGTTGCGCCATCTCGCCACAAATTAACAGTGGGCCAGGAATTACGTGGCACATTGATTCGCTGGTATGCGGGTAAAGCGCTCTCCGATTATCTCGTAAGCCAGTCAGAGCATTCTATTGGAACCTTCAAATTTTCGTTCCGCAAGACGGGTGAAACCTGGATAAGCATAATCCACGAAGCCAAGCAGTTAGTGGGTAGCGAACTCAAGGACGACCAGATCCCATCAAACTTACCGGGAGTTGGGGAACTCAAAATCGGCATCTGGTTCAAAACAGATTTGGGAAAGAGTGCTATCGGACATCCAAAAAAGCTTGCGGATCTACGAAACCTATTCACTGGCATGGAAGAGGCAAAACTTCTCTCCACTGATGGATCTTCTACTGTAGACGGCTTCGGAAGATTGATATCAGGTGTCCTGATAATAAATCGAGCAGGGGAATTGTACCTATTCATCGTATTCCCAGATGAAGATGTTTTCGTGTGTTCAAGGGTACAGTCAGAGGATGAACCAGTTCAGACCCGTTCCCCAGAGTGGAACGAACTGAACTGTAAAACCATCGGTATCGTGGGATTGGGATCGGTCGGCAGTAAGATAGCCATGAGCCTTGCCCGCATGGGATGCCGTAAATTCTACCTGATTGACCATGACTTGTTTTTGCCGGAAAACCTCCAGCGGCACTCTTTGGATTGGCAGGCGGTGGTTCAGCACAAAGTAGATGCAATGAAGATCGCAATTGGATTAGTAGCGCCTGGATCTCAGATTGAGGTTAGTCGCTTGCACATTACTGGGCAGGAATCCAACGCCGCCATTAGTGGGGCTCTGAACCGGTTAGCTTCATGCGATATTTTAATCGATGCGACGGCTAATGCAAGGGCGTTCAACCTTTTAGCGGCCGTAGCTCGTACAACCAGCCTGCCCATGGTCTGGATGGAAGTGTTTGGCGGAGGATTAGGTGGTCTGATCGCAAGGAGCCGACCTGGGATAGACCCAACACCGCAGGACATGCGCGTAGCATACCTACAGTTCTGCACTATTAATCCAGCTCCGAATTTAGGGCCTATTCTTGGCAATTACGCCATCGAAAACGAAGAAGGCGAGGTTCTGGTGGCATCTGATGCGGATGTCGCCATTATCGCGCATCATGCTGTGCGCCTCGTGCCGGATTGCTTTACCCCACCCGAACGCTCAATTTTTCCATACTCGATGTATCTAATCGGATTGACTAAAGGCTGGATCTTCGAAGCCCCGTTCGATACAAGACCGATCTCAACAAAATCATATTCGGTCGAGGGCTGGGACAATGGCAAAAAACAAGAACTCGGACCCGAGGACATACAGTTCCTGTGCGATATACTTAAGAAGGACGATAATGCAACTTCTAATACCCCCTGAAATTTCCCATCAACTGGTTGACGCCTTGCGTCAAGCTGGGAAGCGAGAGATAGGCGGCATCCTTATGGGAGAGCACATCGGGCCCGATAGATTTCGTGTGAAGGAGATAACCATACAGCGTAAAGGGGGCACGTTTGCGGCCTTCATAAGGTTGGTTGAAGAGATTATTGCGCCACTTCTTGCTTTTTTTGATATCACCAAACACGATTACACGAGGTTCAATTATCTGGGCGAATGGCACTCGCACCATTCATTCGCACTGGCACCAAGCGGACGGGATCACACTACCATGTACGATTTAGTGATGGAACCGCAGCTTGGTGCGCACTTCGTCTTATTGCTACTGGTCAAACAGGACCATCATGGCCAACTTGAGGGAAGCGTCACGGTTTACCAGCCAAACAAAACAGCGTTCGCAGGCAGCATTATCCAGGAGAACTCAGATAGCAGCCCTAAAAAAAGACAAAGTGAATGGGGTCAGTGAATGGGGTCAGGCTTAAGTAATTAAGTATTTGTATCAAATGGTAATTTGCCTAACCCGTCAATCCACTTGACTTCTATTCCGCTGGCGCCCTTCGGCAACCTCAAGGCTTTCAGCTCCATAGAGGCAGGTGATCTTAAACGTAAGGGCTGCTCAAAGAAAAAGAAGAGGAGGGTATTAATGAAAAACAATAGTGATTCGATTCAAAAAAGCTTCAAGCATTATTTTACAAAGCGAAGAATCATAGGAGTTGTTGGGAGCCCAAGGAAAAACGGAAACTCGGATGTACTTTTGAACCATATTTTGAGCGGGGCAAAAGAGGAGAATGTTTTCACTGAAAGGATTCATTTACGCGACTATCAGTTCCAACCGTGTATTGGATGTGAGAAGTGCAGAAAAGACAAGATCTGTACCGGATTGAATGACGGAATGTCACTTTTGTATCCAAAAATATTAGAGTCTCAGGGCCTGGTTCTTATATCACCTACTCACAACTATAATGTCACGGCATGGATGAAGGCCTTTATTGACCGTCTCTACTGTTTCTATACCTTCGATAACAATCGCCCGAGAGGATGGTCGAGTCGTTTGGAAAATCAAGGGCGCAAAGCTGTTGTGGCAGCAGTCTGTGAGCAGGAATCCAAAGAGGATATGGGATTTACGCTTGAGGCGATGCGTCGTCCCCTCATAGCATTGGGGTACGAAATCATAGGAGAATTGATGGTTTTTGCAGTCTTTGACAAGGGGAAAGTGAAGGAGAAAAAGGACATCTTGGTCAGGGCCTCAAAACTTGGAGTGAATTTAGCAAAATCTCTCTCGTAATAATGTGTTATAATAAGTCAACCAGCCTCTTTCTTGAGTAGCATCGAATAAGTCGCTTGAGAAAGACTAAAAAATCGCTACGCTCTATTCCAGCGTATCAGCTCCACTGGTTGAAATTTAATTTCTAATAAGGAGGAGATAATGAAGATCGCATATTTGAAATTTTTATTAGTTACATTATTTATGGGATTATTTTTGATCGTTTCCAACCATAATTGGGCAAAGGAAGAAGGTTTGGGATACCACCGGAATCCTATAGAGTTAGAAGAAATGAAGCAATATCAACATATAACTTTTAAAATAAAAAATTTTGAAAGTATAAACAAAGGCATGACTGAAGAAGAGGTCCTGAATTTGCTTGGGAAACCCTTAAATATGAAAAAAGAACACAGGAGACATAACCGTTGGACGGCGCACTATTTCTACCCTGATGGACATGTGGTTAACTTTAGAAACGGAGTAGTTGTAGGGAAAGAATAGCCTCTTTATTGAGAAGCTACCACGATTGTATTTCCACATACTTTAATTGATTAATCTACCTCCTCCTTCCATCTAATTCTCATCCATCGAAAAAAATATCAACGGAAGCTCTGTAATTTTCAAGAAAATTTCATTTTTTTCTTGACAAAAGGAATGGTTTTGTCTCAAAGTGTCATAAAGTGGTAAAAAGTGGGAAAAATATATGGAAAATCCTGTAAATGACCTTTTTGAGGGTAGATCAAGACATTCACTTGATGAAAAGGGAAGATTGGCTATTCCAGCCCGTTTCAAGGAGATTTTGAAAAGAAAAGCTGATTCATCCCTTGTTGTTACCAATCTTAACAATTGTTTGGTGGCCTTTGCAAGGGATGATTGGCAGAAAATAAAAGAGAAGGCAGTAAATCTTCCGCTCTTTGATTCTGCGGCAAATATCTACATCCGGTATTTTATATCTGGCGCTATAGCGTGCCCCTTAAAACAGGGGAGGATTTTAATTCCTTCAAACCTGAGAGAGTTGGCCGGATTAAATAAAGAGGTAGTGTTAGTGGGCCATTTAATCAGATTTGAAATCTGGGATAAGGCCAAGTGGGATGAAGAGTTCGAAAGGGCTAAGAAATCTTTTCCAGAGATAAGCCAATCTCTTTCCGATATGGGAATTTGATAGGGGGAGAAGATGGCAATTTCTCATCAACCAGTAATGGTTGATGAGGTTATTCAGTACCTGATTACTATTCCTGAGGGAATATATATTGATGGGACAGTGGGCACTGGTGGACACAGTCTGGAGATTTGTAAAAGGATAGCCCCAAAGGGAAAGGTGATTTGCTTAGATATTGACAGATCATCAATACATTTAGCCAAGGAAAGGCTTTCTGCTTTTGGAGACAGGATCAAGATAATCAAGGAAAGCTACGTTGCTATAGATAAGGTACTTAAAAGAATAGGAATTGATAAGGTAAACGGAATTTTGTTAGATCTTGGTGTGTCATCCTATCAGTTAGAGTCATCCGGCAGAGGTTTCAGTTTTATAAAGGATGAACCTTTGGATATGAGAATGGACGAGGACAGGGGTGAAACTGCTAGTGAATTGGTTAACACTCTTTCCATGGAAGGGCTGCAGGAGCTTCTATGGGTTTATGCTCAGGAGAGATGGGCCAAGTTGATCGCTCGGGCTATTGTTGAAGAGAGAAAAAAGAGGCCTATAACTTCAAGCCGACAATTAGCCCTGCTTATTGAAACTACTATTCCTGCTAAATATCGTCCTCGGAAAAGACATCCCGCCACCAAGACCTTTCAGGTGCTTAGGATAGCTGTTAATAAGGAGTTGCAAAATGTAGCTGATTTTTTAGAGAAATGCCCTTCATTGCTTGTTAAAGGGGGAAGGGTGGTGGTGATATCGTATCATTCATTGGAGGATAGACTTGTTAAACAAGCCTTTCTACAAAGAAAGAAAGAAGACATATCTCCTCGAAAACTCCCTATTTTTCCTATCACAAGCCCCCCCCTTATGAAGGCCTTGACAAGAAAGGGGCTTAGGCCTCGCCATATGGAGGTGACTGTCAACCCAAGAGCCAGAAGCGCTATAATGAGAGTGGCAGAAAGAACGTACAATGAATAAGAAAAAAAATGGATCTATAAAGGTATTCCATTTTTTTGCAATGATGCTTGCATTCTTTTTATTAGTAGGAATTGCTCATGTCTGGGTGAATTCTAAAAGGACACAGATAGGGTATTCATTGAGCCAAATAAAAAAGGAGATAGGGCAAATCACGGAATACAACAGAAAGCTGAAGCTCGAAATAGCTTCTTTGAAATCACCTGAACGTTTGGAAAATAAGGCGGGTAAAGAGTTTAATCTAAGATACCCATTGCCTCAACAGATAGTTTTCTTGCCATGAGAATAAAAGATAAAAAATGGGTAAGGATCAGGATTTATATAACAGGGACATGCTTTTTCCTTGTATTTTGCCTCATTTTTTTTCGGGCATATCAACTGCAGATACTTAAAGGGAGCCAGCTTTCATCTTTGGCTAAAAAGGGCTATACAGGAAAGTTTACCCTTATCAGCCAGAGAGGAACTATTTTTGATAGAAATGGCAAGGAATTAGCGCTCAGCATTGAGGTGGATTCACTGTACTGTTATCCAGAAAAGGTACAAAATAAGAAAACAGCAGCGACTCTTCTTGCCAGGGCCTTGGATTTAAATAAAAGGGATGTGCTGAATAAATTACATAGTTCTCGTTCCTTTGCGTGGATTAAGAGAAAGGTAACTCCAGAAGAGATTAATAGCGTTAAAGAGCTTAACATAATCGGAGTAGATTTTACAAAGGAGAGCAGGCGTTACTATCCATGCATGGAAACAGGAGCCCATGTTATAGGCTTTGCAAGCCAGGATAACAAAGGCCTTGAGGGAATAGAATTACAATATAACAGATATTTGGAGGGACAAGAAGCAAGGTTTAGTAGGATTCATGATGCCCTTGGTAGACCTCTTATTTTTGATGGACCAAGGATAGAAAAACAGGATCCCTTTAATCTCATTTTAACATTGGATAAAGATATCAGTTATACGGCCCAGAAAGCTCTAAGGGAAGCTGTACGAAAATCAAGAGCGAGAAGTGGTGTATGTATAGTGATGAGGCCTCAGACAGGCGAGATTTTGGCTATGGCAGTAGTGCCAGAATTTAACCCAAATATCTTCTGGCAGTATCAACCATATGAGTGGAGGAATAGGGCAATTACTGACTGCTTTGAGCCTGGATCTACTCAAAAGACATTTCTTTTAGCTGCCGCCTTAGAAGAAGGTGTAATTAGTCCAGAAACAGTCCTTAATTGTGAAAAGGGAGAGTATGCCATTGGCAGCTTTATTATTCACGATAGCCGACCCTTCGAGATGTTAAAGGTACGTGAGATAATCAAATTTTCCAGTAACATAGGGGCAATAAAAATAGGCCAGAGACTTGGAGCAGAGCGCTTCAATTATTATTTAAAAAGATTTGGTTTTGGTGAACAAACAGGGATAGATTTTCCAGGTGAAAGGAAAGGAATTCTAAGGCCTATCAGAAATATGAGCCTTGTTGGAAAAAATACCCTCTATTTTGGTCAGGGCATATCGGTCTCTCCCTTGCAATTAGCT
>Ga0315545_1004709_pt1 | contig 11185 bp, 8 predicted proteins | sample SalMarSW160210MG_FD_203096 | JGI IMG/M metagenome (GOLD analysis project Ga0315545, IMG submission 203096) | Salt marsh sediment microbial communities from the Plum Island Ecosystem LTER, Massachusetts, United States - Salt Marsh Sediment SW1602-10 ...
GAGGAAGAACACCCATGCTTGAGTGGTGCACATCCAAGCGGATGGAGGAGGTAGAGGACGGCAAGGTCGAGGTAATTGGGCCCGATATACCGGATGTTCCTGACGAAACACAGTTGCCCATGGCCATAGTTGTTGAGGTCGCCGGGAGGGAGATGAAGGACGACTACGAGCCCATCCTGGAGCGGCAAATCCACCATATCATAAACTACATCCAGGGGATATTCCACCAGGGACAGAGGGATATTGCCTGGATACGATTCAGTAAAGCTGGAGTAGAAAAGGGTATTAAGCTGGAACATATCGGTATCGCCCTTCATGCCAAGCTGCACCAGGATTTCGGCCGGGTGTTTGATAAGATGCAGGTCAAGATTTACACCGAACTGGATAAAGTAAACGAGCTGGCCGAAAAGGCCAAAGCGACATATGCGGAGAGGGATGCCCGAATTGAAGGTATGACCGATGAGTCCACGGAAACCTACTACTCTTGCACGCTCTGCCAGTCATTCGCCCCAAGTCATGTCTGCGTCATCAGCCCGGAGAGAACCGGCCTGTGCGGTTCGTATAACTGGATGGACTGTCAGGCGGCTTACGAAATCAACCCGACCGGTCCCAACCAGCCCGTACCCAAGGGGGATACTATTGATGCCAAGCTCGGGCAGTGGAAAGGCGTAAACAATTTTGTCCTGCAGGCTTCCCGCGGCAAGATAGACCACTATAACTTCTACAGCATCGTCTACGACCCCATGACCACCTGCGGCTGCTGCGAGTGTATTGCCGCTATCCTGCCCATGAGCAACGGGGTGATGACGGTAAGCCGGGAATACACCGGAGAGACCCCCTGCGGGATGAGGTTCACGACGCTGGCGGGTACTATCGGCGGCGGCCTGAGCACCCCGGGTTTCGTTGGCCACGGTAAATATAACATTACCCAGAGAAAGTTCCTCACGGCCGATGGTGGCTTGCTGAGAATGGTCTGGATGCCCAAGGTGCTCAAGGAAGAAATCGGCGAACGATTCAAGGCGAGAGCTGCCGAATTAGGTGTACCTGACCTACTTGACAAAATAGCCGATGAAACAGTGGGTATCACGGAAGAGGAGATTCTCCCCTTCCTTACGGAAAAGGGACATCCCGCCCTTACCATGGACCCGATACTGGGCTAGGAAAGGAGACTACTTATGGCACTTACGGGAATAGAGATTTTTAAACTACTGCCCAAGACGAACTGCGGCGATTGCGGAGTACCCACCTGCCTTGCCTTCGCCATGAACCTGGCCGCCGGTAAAGCCGAACTGAGCGCCTGCCCGCATGTCTCCGACGAAGCCAAAGAGAAGCTTTCGGAGGCATCGGCACCACCCATCCTGCCGGTTACTATCGGCACCGGTGACAAGGCGTTCAAGGTTGGCGGTGAGACCGTCATGTTCCGTCACGAGAAGAGGTTTGAGAACCCCACTGGCCTGGCCATCATCATCAGTGACAGCATGGATGATGCCGAGGTTAACGCCAGGCTGGAAAGGTTCAAAAACCTTGAATACGAGAGGGTGGGGCTTACCATCGCTCCCGACCTGATAGCCGTCAAATGCGATTCGGGGGACGCCGCCAAGTTTGAAGCCCTGGCCAATAAGGTCAAGGCAGGCAGTAATGCCAATATCATCCTGATGAGTGATAATCCCGATATCCTGGCCGCCGGCGTCAAAGCCTGCGCCGACCGGAAACCGCTGCTGTACGCCGCCACCAAGGATAATGCTGACAGTATGGCGGCACTGGCCAAGGAGAATGATTGCCCCGTAGCCGCCAGGGCCGACGGCCTGGAAGAACTGGCGGCACTGACCGAAAAGCTGGCGGGGGCCGGCCTTAAGAACATCATCATAGATTCGGGGTCGAGGACGGTCCGGCAGGCACTCGAAGACCAGATAGTCATCAGGACTGCCGCCCTCAACAAGAAGAACCGTGCCCTGGGCTATCCCACCATCGTTTTCCCGTGTGAGATGACCGATAATCCTATGAAAGAGGCATTAATCGCCTCCATGTTCATCGCCAAATATGCCGGTATTATCGTCCTCTCCGATTTCCGGGGAGAGAGCCTGTTCCCGCTGCTGGTGGAACGGCTGAATATCTACACCGACCCGCAGCGGCCTCTGGCTACCACCGAGGGCATCTACGAAATCAATAATCCTAACGAAAATTCACCGTTACTGGTAACTTCCAACTTTTCACTCACCTACTTCCTCGTCTCCGGTGAGATTGAGAACAGCAAAGTACCCAGCTACCTCTATGTCAAGGATACGGAGGGTCTATCGGTGATGACCGCCTGGGCTGCCGGCAAGTTCTCCGCCGATATCATCGGCCCGGCTATCAAGAAGAGCGGCATAGCGGATAAAGTCAAGCATCAGAAACTGATAATCCCGGGCTATATCGCCGCCGAGAGCGGCGGTCTGGAAGAGGAACTGGACGGCTGGGAGATACTGGTCGGTCCCAGGGAAGGCTCTCATATTCCAGCTTATCTTAAATCGTGGAAGCCATAAGGATAAAATAAGGAGGGAAGATGATCCTTATCGGGGAAAACCTAAACGTTATGTCAAAGACCCTCGGCCCGGCCCTCCGGGAGAGGAATAAAGGACCGATAGAGGCAATGGCCAAATCGGAGACAGAAGCCGGCATAGACCTGATTGACCTTAACATCGGCCCGGCCCGCAAGGGAGGCGATGAGCTCATGGACTGGGTGGTGAGCACGGTACAGGCAGTCACGGATAAAATGTTGTCGCTGGATACCACCAACCTGGACGCCATGGAAGCCGGACTGAAGGCACGCCAGGGCAAGGTACTAATGAACTCGGTGTCACTTCAGACGAGCCGGATGGAGAGGGGACTGGAGCTGGCCCTGAAATATAACGCCGACCTCATCGGCCTGCTGTGGAGCAACGACGGTATGCCCCGGGATGTCAACGAAAGGGCAATGCATACCGTTGACTTCGTCTATAAAGCCAACGAGGCGGGCATACCCAACGAAAGGATATGGATTGACCCCATCGCCAGCCCGGTATCGGTAGAAATCAACCAGGTAAAAGCCTGCGTGGAGTTCATGAACATGCTGGGAGAAATCGCCCCCGGCTGCAAGTCCACGGTGGGCCTTTCCAACGTTTCCAACGGCGCGCCCGATGCTCTCAGGTGCTGGCTGAACCGGACTTACATGATTATGCTGATGAGGTACGGGCTTCACTCCGCCATCGTCGATGCTTTTGATAAAGACCTGATGGCGATAGCCCGCGGCCAGAGACCCGATATCGTCGAACTGGTACACAAGATGATGGACGGAGATAAACCGGACATCTCCTCCCTGTCCAAAGAGATGGCTAATTACGCCAAAACGGTCAGGGTACTGATGGGAGAGTCGCTCTATTCAGACTCCTGGCTTGAGATATAATAATTACGAGAGTAAAACCCGAAGCAATTCGCCAGTTCCAGAGCAACGGATTGTTTCGCTCCGCTCGCAATAGCAGGTTGTCAAAACAATAAAGTAAATTGATATGACAAGAGGACGCTTGACAGTACCAGAGCAGAACGTACGCGAATATGCGCACGAACTCGCCTACAAGCTCGCCTGCGAGCGACTGGCTGGTATTAAAGATATAGAGCAGCAGTGTCTTAACAGTGGTACTCAATACATAGCCTCCGAAAAAACCATAATCATAGACTACCTGAACCAGTCTTACCGAATCAGCGCCCCCGATGGCGAGGTGTCATTTGCCACCGGCGAGGAAGCCGTCCCCCTCAAGGATAAAATCCTGATAATGGACTATTTCACGCAGGCAAAAGGCACCCCCCTATCTAACGAAAAGATAACCTACAAGGAACTACACGACGGCATAAACTACTTCGATACTTTCTCCAAGAGAACCATACAGCCGATGGTCACATTCTTCGGTAAAGAACCCGAGAGACTGCTGAAAATCGCCAGCATCTTTGGAGGGCAGAAAGCTGACTATGGTGATACGGCGGTAACCATCAGTGCCTTCAGCCGTGTACCGGTAAGTATCGTCCTGTGGCGAGGTGATGATGAATTCGCTCCCGAAGGGAGCCTGTTATTTGATAGCACTATTTCCGACTACCTGACCAATGACGATATCCACACACTTTGCGAGAATATTATCTGGAAACTGGTCAGGTTCTTGAAGACAGGAGGTGAAAGCCCTGGCAGAAGATAATTTGACCAAAGCGGATGTTCAGGATAAATTACAGGAGATTTTTTCCCATTATCAAGGTGAGAAACATGAGCTAATTCCCATCCTGCAGGATACTCAGGCGCAGTTTCGCTACCTGCCGGCCGCAGCCATGCGAGAGATTAGCCAGTTTTTACGAATGCCGGAAAGTTCCATCTACGGAGTCAGCACCTTCTATGCCCAGTTCAAGCTGACGCCGCTGGGCAAAAGGATTGTCAGAATGTGCCGCGGCACCGCCTGCCACGTACGCGGCGCGGCCAAGGTGCTGAGCGAGCTAGAGAAACAACTGGGCATCAAGGCGGGCGAGACCACAGATGACATGGAATATACGCTGGAAACGGTCGCCTGCATAGGCGCCTGCGCTCTGGCGCCGACGATGACCATAGATAACGAAACCTATGGCAAGATGACGACTAAGAAAGTTGCGGAGGTTTTAGGTGACAGAAGCAAAGCCGAGCAGCAATAATCAGCACACAATCTTTGTTTGTCAGGGAACAGGTTGCGTATCGGGTAAGTCAGTTGAAATTACGAAGTCCCTGGAAAAGGCCGCGGCGGAGCTGGGTTTACAGGGAATTAAGGTAGACTATACGGGATGTCACGGCTTCTGCGAACAGGGGCCTGTTGCCTTTGTTGAGCCGGAAGACATCTTCTACACACATGTCAGCGTTGACGACGTCCAGGAGATTGTGGAATCACATTTCCGGGATGGCCGACCGGTAGAGCGCCTCTTCTATAAAGACCCCGTAACCGGTGAGGCCGTGCCGCATTTTAAGGACATTAAATTTTATAGCAAGCAGCAGCGCATCATCCTCCGCAACTGCGGGCGCATTAACCCGGAGAGGATTGAAGGTTACATGACGGCGGGAGGCTACCAGGCCCTGCCCAAGGTCCTGAAAGAAATGACTCCCGAGCAGGTTATTGAAGAGATCAAGCGTTCCGGCCTGCGCGGACGCGGCGGTGCTGGTTTCCCTACCGGCATGAAGTGGGAGTTCTGCCGCAACGCCCCCGGCGACCAGAAATACATGATTTGCAACGCCGATGAAGGCGACCCCGGCGCTTTCATGGACCGCAGCACCATGGAGGGCGACCCCTACACGGTCATCGAAGGCATGACCATCGCCGCCTACGCGATCGGTGCTTCCGAAGGCTATATATACATCAGGGCCGAATATCCCCTGGCGGTAAAGCGCGTCAGAATGGCCCTCAAGCAGGCTGAAGAAAAGGGTCTTCTCGGCCAGAACATACTGGGCTCCGGTTTCAGTTTCCACATCCACGTGAAAGAAGGCGCCGGCGCCTTTGTCTGCGGCGAAGAGACGGCGCTGATGGCTTCTATCGAGGGCAAACGGGGTATGCCCCGCTCCCGTCCCCCGTTTCCGGCAACGTCGGGCCTGTGGGGAAAACCGAGCAATATCAATAATGTAAAATCGCTGGCCACCGTTCCGGTAATCATTACCATGGGCGCCGACTGGTATGCTTCAACGGGCACCGAGAAAAGCAAGGGGACATGTGTCTTCGCCCTTACGGGTAAAATCGCCAACAGCGGCCTGATTGAAGTACCCATGGGTATACCACTTCGCGAGATTATCTACGAAATCGGGGGCGGTATCCCCGGCGGCAAGAAGTTCAAAGCCGTCCAGACCGGCGGGCCTTCGGGCGGCTGCCTGCCCGCCGACTACCTGGACCAGTCAGTCGACTACGAGTCGCTGACGGCGGCCGGTTCGATGATGGGCTCAGGCGGCATGGTGGTCATGGATGAAGAGACCTGCATGGTAGATATCGCCCGCTATTTCCTCTCCTTCACACAGGCCGAGTCATGCGGCAAGTGCGTACCCTGCCGCGTGGGCACCAAGCAGATGCTGGACATACTGGAGAGAATCTGCGCCGGTGAAGGCCGACCCAACGATATCGACCTGCTCCAGGAACTGGGTGAGAAGATAAAAGCCGGTGCCCTGTGCCAGCTGGGACAGACAGCACCGAACCCTGTCCTGACGACACTCCGCTACTTCCGGGACGAATATGAGGCTCACATCAACGAGAAGCGGTGCCCCGCATTGTCATGCACCCGTTTGATTTCATTTTATATTGCGCCTGACAAATGCCAGGGCTGTGGTATATGCCTGCGTGCCTGCCCGGCCGAAGCTATTGTCGGCGACAAGAGAATGGTGCACGTCATCGACCAGGAAAAATGCGTTAAATGCGGCACCTGCCTGGAGGTCTGTCCGCCACGTTTCAACGCCGTGGTCAAGGTCTCCGGTGAGGAGATAACGGTTCCCAGCGAGCCGGTGCCGGTGATGGCTGAAAAACAGTAAACGGTGATAGCCAACTCCCAGAATAAGCGAACACGGCATAGAAAAGATAACTGTAACCATCAACGGTCACGAGATTAAAGCCACCAGGAGTATGACCGTGCTGGAGGCCGCCCGGGCGGCGAAGATTTACATCCCCACCCTCTGCGACCACCCCCATTTTGAAGCGTACGGGGGCTGCCGCCCCTGTGCGGTAGAAATCAGGGTAGACCCGCGCCGGGGACATCCACTTCCACAATCTCCACGCGGCCACTGTCTCGGGCCGCGCCAGGTTGATTTGCTGCCGGGGTGAGCACGAAAAGCGTGCGACGGTCCGGGCCGCCAAGCATACAGGCGATAGTGGTCCTTGAGGCCCTGACACGGTGTGTTACCTCACCACCCTCCAGGACTCGAATGACCTCGTTGCCGGACGGAGATGCCACCCAGACAGCACCTTCGGCATCAAGGCAGATACCGTCGGGAGATATATTTCCGGCACGCCGGCTGGCATTTTCAGCTTCTGAGGAAATCCCGTCATGATATACCTCCCCGAGCTGGGCCCAGACCCGCCGTCCTGTCAGCGAGCCGTCAGGCTCAATGTCAAAGGCCGTGAGACGTGCGCCAAACGTCTCGGCTACTATCAGTGTTCGCCCGTCAGGGGTGATAACGGTCCCGTTCGGGAACAACATTTCATCAGCGACAATGCGTGTATCACCATCTGGCGTGACCATTATTATCTCAGCTGGTGCGAATGGTTGTTTCCCGAAAAAATCGAAGCCAAAGTGCCCGATATAAGCGCGCCCGTGTTCGTCGACGACCATATCATTACAGCAATATTGTGTAAGCCCGCTCAGGTCGGCGACCTCGGTAAGCCCTCCTGGGTCAAGTCTCAGCAACCGCCTGTCCGTCATGGAAACCACCAGCAAATGCCCGTCGGGAAGCCAGCCCAATCCTGAAGGCCATCCCGGCACTTCCACAATTATCTCAGCCTCACCATCAAGGCTGACAGTCATCACCCGATGGGCAGGCATATCGGAGAGCCAGAGTTTACCATCGTGCCAGCGGGGGCCTTCTCCAAAGACCAGGCCTTCCACAAGAACTCTCGTTTCAGGCTTCATGATAATTCCCTACCTTGGCAGGCAGGCTTTATTACTCAGCGGCGATAAGCTCGGCCAGCCTGTCCAGGACCTCCTGAAGGGCATCCCATTCGCTGCCGAAGCCAGACCAGTCGCCCGCTTTGAGATTTTCCTGCGCCTGCTCATAGTGCTGGCGGGCCTGTTCAATAAGGTCGGCTACTTCGGCCGATACCGGTTCTTCCGGCTCGGCCGGTATGGGCGGTTCTACCGGTGGCGACGGCTCAGGTATGGGTACGGGTGTCGGTTCTGCCGTGCCGAAGATAGCCTCGATGCTGCTCATTAATGTCGGCCCCATAGCTATCTGCTCACCGGCCGCCACAATAACCCGCTTCAGTTCCGGCAATCCCCCACCCTCCGCTTGGAGAAAGACCGGCTCCACATATATATTTGACCTGCCTATAGGAATCATCAGCAGGTTGCCCCGGATAACGTTGGACCCACCCCGACCCCACAGGGCAAGCTGCTCGGTGATAACCGTGTCCTGCTGGATTCGATTCTCAATCTGGCTGGGACCGTATACCAGGCGTTCCTTGGGGAAATGGTAAGCGAGCAGCTTGCCATAGTCATCACCATCACAGCGGGCCGCCAGCCAGCCGATGGTATTATTCTTGTTCACCGGGGTGAAGGGCAGTATCAGGAGGAACTCCTCTCTATCGCCATCGGGCAGGCGCATGATAACATAATAGGGTTCTACAAGCAGTCCTTCACCGGCATAGACCTCCTTGGGCACAGCCCACAGGTCTTCTTTATTATAGAAGACGCGGGCGTCTTGCATATGGTAGCTCCGGTACACCTCCGCCTGGATATTGAACATATCTTCAGGATAACGCAGATGAACCCGTAATGACTCGGGCATCTGCTCCATCGGTACGAATAAATCCGGGAAAATGGCCTGATAGGTCTGAATCAGGGCGTCGCCGGGTTCGGTGACATAGAAGGTTACGCTGCCATCGTAGGCATCAATAACCGCCTTGACGCTGTTCCGGATATAGTTCAGACTGACTCCAAAAGCATTTTGCGGTTCGGAATAGGGATAGCGGTCAGTGGTGGTATAGGCATCCTGTATCCAGAACAGCCTGCCGTCAACTATCACCAGATAGGGGTCATCATCCAGCTCTAAAAAGGGTGCCAGATGATTTACCCTTTCCCTGATATCCCGATAATACAGCACCTGGCTCTCAGAATTTAGCTCGCTGCTGATAAGCATATTGAGGTCGCCGAATTGCCAGGCAAAGGCGAACCGGCGGAAAAAACCGCCCAGTCTGACGCCACTCTTACCCTCGTATTGGCCAAAGACATTCTCATCGCCGCTGGGATAGTCGAACTCCTGTGTTTTGGTGTTTACAATTACATATTCATTCGTCTTTTCGCCGTAGTATATCTGAGGCTGCCCTATTTCAAAATCGCCAACGGGGGGTATATCCTTTACCAGCAGATTGGGCAGCCCCTCGGGGCTGATTTCATTAACCGGACTGAGAGCGACACCATAGCCATGGGTAAATTGTAGCTTGCGGTTTACCCAGGTCTGCGCTTCCCCGGACAATTTCTCGGCGGACAGTTCACGGGCTGAAAGCATGACCTGGCGGTATTGGCCATCAATGGTATAGCGGTCAACATCTATATCATAGAAGTCATAATAAAGGCGAATGGACTGTATCTGGTTATAGGTATCCTTTAGCGGGCGGTGGTCCCACAGCCTGATGTTGTTGATGGTTGCTTCGTTCCGGTCGATATCCTGGCTGGTTGGTGTCAGTTCGGCAGGAAAAGACTGCTCATCAATACGTTTCAGGGCGAAGGCTTCCCGCGTGAAGTCGATATTATAATCGATATAGGGCATTTCCCGGGCGAGTTCGCTGGGCTGCACCTGAAAACGCTGCACAAGACCGGGGAAAATTGCCCCGATAACAATAGCCGCCACTATCCACCCCCCGATACCATATAATGGCCAGCGGTAGTTACGCCGCAGCACGGCAAATAGAATGACCACCATAAGGATAACCACCACCGCCAGGAGAATCCACTGGGCCGGCAGCCTGGCATGCATATCAGCGTAGCTGGCTCCGAAGACTACCCCATGTTCGGAGAAAACCAGCTCCCAGATACCAAGCCAGTAACCCCAGGCGAAAAGCGCCAGAATAGCCATAACCAGTCCGCCGATATGGCCCAACACCGGCCGGGTAAAGTCGAACTTGAGCCGCTGTACTCCGTGGGTGAGAAGATAGGTACCAACCGTGCCAATAAGGATAACAATCAAAGCCCAAAGGAACCAGCCTCTCAGAAAATGCAGGTAAGGCAGGGAAAAAACATAGAAGCCAATCTCATTATGGAAAACCGGGTCGGTGATGCCAAAGGGCTGCCAGTTAAAGAACCGCAGGATAACCTGCCAGTTTCCCTGGGCAACCAGGCCGAATATCAGGCTAAAAAAGGCTGTGACCAGAATAATATTCCACCTGATTATCCTTCGCAGTCGGCTGACGATGGCCCACGGCCAGAAATGCTGCTCAGTCTGGGGGGCCAGGCGAGTAGCCAGCACCAGGTTCCCCAGGAACAAGAGGCAAAAGACGATAGCCGCCAGGAAGAAGACGAGAAGTCTTGTCTTGAGGATGGTGGTGTAGACACTGCCGTAACCGAGGCTGCCGAACCAGAGCCACTCCGTATAGAAACCCTTGGCGGTATTGAGGATGATATAGAGAATTACCAGACCGACCAGTATCAGGATTACCCTGCCGACCGTCCATCGGCGCTTTACCGCTGGTGCCGATTCTTTTTCTTTATTTTCGGGAAACCAGCGCTGCCAGTCCTTGCTAAACGAATCCACTTTATCTATACCCACCTTTTTTGTACTATCACTAACTAACAGGATAACAAACAAGTACACATCGGTCAATTTCTTGACAAGAGAATAGCTGTCATTGATAATTGGCAGGTAATCATTCACTGCTACAAGGAGACATCATGAAAATACAGAACTACCGCCAGGTGGCAGGAGCGGAGGCGGCGCCGGGAGTGATAATGCACGTTGTTGCCGGACCTGCCGAGGGCGCGCCTACCTTCGTTATGCGTATCTTCGTGATACAACCAGAATGCGCCACCCCATACCACAGCCATGCCTGGGAGCATGAGGTCTTCGTGGTCTCCGGAAAGGGCACCCTCAGGAGTACCGATGCCGAGAGGCCACTGGCGGAGGGAGATACCGTCATGGTGCTGCCCGGTGAACCGCACAGCTTCGCCAACACCGGTGAAGAAATCTTTCGTTTGATTTGCGTCGTACCTCTGGTGGACGGTAAGATGCCGGGAATGCTGGCAGGAGACTGAATTACCATAAAAGCCGTACCATATCCGAATTAAAGGCAACCCTTATCTCTATTCGGCAGAGGAGCTTTATTACTATCGTATCTTTAAAAAGTCATTCCCCCACCCTGCCTATGACCGGCCGGTGGGGCGGTGGGACCCTTTCAGGCCAGCTTTCTTCCACGACATCGAGAAGGCTGTTAGCTTACATATATATCTTCGCCTTTGATGGGATACGGCTAAAAGTGTAGAATAT
>Ga0315545_1004711_pt1 | contig 11181 bp, 6 predicted proteins | sample SalMarSW160210MG_FD_203096 | JGI IMG/M metagenome (GOLD analysis project Ga0315545, IMG submission 203096) | Salt marsh sediment microbial communities from the Plum Island Ecosystem LTER, Massachusetts, United States - Salt Marsh Sediment SW1602-10 ...
AGTTATAGAAATTCCGAGACGTCTATTTAGATCCATAATAGAACCATTTTTGCTAAATTGCAAGACCGTTTATAAAATGTGCCTCGGAATCGGGCATGTTGTTTGGTTGTTTGGTTATTGATCGAGTCATCCATGGAGCGGAGGGCAGAGGGCAAAAAGCAGAGATCAGTTTTAATACTTATGTAGCAATATCACGCATACCAGTATCTGAATGATGACGGGCGGTAACCACGAGTTCCAAACCTTCATTACTCTGTAAACACATGAGAATCTCAAAAAAATTGTGTGTACCCGGATTGCCACAAGGGCTTAGCATCCGGTGAAGGCTTTTGCTGGGCTTATGGATCTGTTGGCTGAGTGCTTCAAACCCAATGGTAGCATTTATGTAGTCACGTAATAGAGCTTTTCCTACCTCCACGTCACCAGATAAAAAGCTTTCCACTGCCTCGGTCAGCATAGCCTCGCGGTATGTAGGGTCCCTTTTCGCACGAGCTTGTATAGTTTCTCGAAAATCTCTTGTTAAAACCATTGCAATACCTCACTCACTTTTGCGTTTCCGGGCTTTATAGTCCTGCCAGTAAGCCTTTGCAGCATGAATATCCTGTTGTTGGCGCTTCTTTGTTCCGCCACCTAAAATGATCACAATACGCTCGCCATCTTTTCCGAAATAGATCCGGTAGCCAGGGCCAAAATCAATTTTGTACTCGAAAATTCCACCACCAATACCTTTTGTATTCGAAAAGTTACCCTGCTCAAGCCTATACAATGCCGTAGAGACCTTCACGGCTGCCCTCGCATTCAATTGATCATGCCACATGGCATAAGGCGATTTGCCCAACTCATCTACACATTCTTTTACCTCTAGCATGTATGTTTAGAAGGTAACATTAAGGTTACCATTTGTTACGTTTTATTGCAAGGAAAAATCCAAGTATTTTTACATTGCTATTTTTGTCAAGGTAATCGAAGCGCTGCTCAATAACTAACTGGATCGTGGATCGGGACGCCCTTAGTGTCCCTCTCGGGGATGGTTGAAACCCCTCGCCTTCCCCGTCCCGACCCGGCACGGGGCGGGGCAGGCGAAGCAAAACTTAGGTTGTCGCATGGTGACTTGTCATTTCCCGCACAGGCGGGAAATCCAGGGATTGGGGCATGTATTGGTTCTGGATGTCCCCGGCTTACGACATGCCGGGGCAGGCTTATCAAGTCCGGCATGACGTCCTGAGCGAGTCCGGCTTGAAAAGCTGTTGATTGTAATCAACCCATTATTGAACCCCTCGTCTTATAGACGAGGGTTGTTCAGTTTTCTAAGTTTCACCATGAATTGTTGGGTGCACCAGAGAGAGCAGAGGACGTTGCTCCCCAGTGAAATACGCTGCTCTGTCACTTTGTGCCCCAGTTAAATAACGGCTAAAAAGGATTTAACGGGGTAAACAGAGTGATAAGAGGTCATAGCTCATAGCGAATAGCTGAATGCGATTTAAGTCCGGCGCAGAGCGCAAAGACCAGAAGCCGGAGGTCGGAGGGCAGAGGTTGGAATTTAGAGTTATGATACAGCTCCGCCCCCTCAGTTACATAGCGGAGTCATGTCCACGTAACGAACCCTGGCGGAGAATCTAAAAAGTTCGTGCCCTGTTTGTAAAAATAAGAATAATAAACGATTAAGCATTAAACCAAGGCTTCTATAGCCGCACGCTCTTTCCCGCTGGGAGCGGATCGGGAACCTCCGGCATAGCGCCCGAGAGGATAGCGGCCGGCACCTCGGTTACCATTCGCAGGGCATCATCGTAGCTGCCCAGGAGCTCCGCAGCGGCTTCTACTGCTGTGGACAGGACCGGCGGGCGCCACTCGGCGGAGTGGGCATCGCTTGCAATCACGTGAGCCAGCCGGTGGGTGAGCAACGTCTCGGCGCAGCGCATGGCAGCTCCCCCAAAATTCCCGACCAGGCTCATTGCCGTGACCTGGCTCAGGGCCCCCATGCGGATAAATTCATAGAGTATGTTAATATCTCGCTGTATCGCGGGATTTCGTTCCGGATGGCTGATAAGGGGGGTGATTCCATGGAGTCTCATGGAGAATATCTCATTTCCTGCCCCGGGAGGTATGGCCTGTAAGGGAAGCTCGATCATCACGTATTTCCCTGCATTCTTGAAGGTGCCCGCATCTCCGCTTTCAATCAGCTCCAGCATGCGGGGGCATAGACGCACATCTGCACCGGCGTATACCGTAAGCTCTATATGGTTCTGGGAAAGGGCCTCTTGGAAAGCTGTCACCCTTTCAACGATCTCTTTGATGGGGTTTGTGTACATGCCGTTCAGGGTATGGGGCGTGGCTACGATGGTGTGGATTCCGTCCTCGACGGCCCTCCTTGCCATGGCAAGGCTCTGCTCCTGTGACTCTGGCCCGTCATCAATACCATGGAGAATATGGCAGTGGAGGTCTATCAACTATAAAATCGCTCCGCGATTTTATAAAATGCGGCTTCGCCGCTGAAAGAATCCCATACGAGCAAAGTGAAAACTTATTTACATTGAGCATTGAGGAACAGACATTCCTCAATCCCTAAATTCTTATGCTTAATAATCCTTTTTGGATTTTTTCCTTCTGTGAAACGACTTTTTCTTCTGCCTGTCCTCGCCGTAATAGTAGTAATAATACTGGTAATAGTAGTACCCGTCCCCTCTCATATCCACGCCGTTTAAGACCGCCCCAAGGATATGGCTGCCCACCGCGCCAAACTGGGCCGTGCCGTTTTTCACGATCTCCCGCGCGGTGTCACCCGTACGAACCACCATTACTACACCATCCACGGATTTGGAGAGGACCACCGCATCGGTTACCGCCGTGGAGGGGGGAGAATCGATGAGGATGTGGACATAGAGCTTCCGAAGGCCGTTGAGCAGGGTAAGCATGCGGGCAGACCCTAGGATCTCGGAGGGATTCGGCGGGATGGGACCGCAGGGGATGATGTCCAGATTGGGTATCCGGGTATGAACAATGGCCTCTTTGGCACTGCCGCCTCCCACCAGGAGGTTCGAAACCCCTATATCCCTGGAAACGCCGAACAGCCTATGGATCGTAGGCCTGCGCATGTCGCAATCGAGGATAATGGTTTTGCCGTCCGCCTGTGCCATGGTCACGGCCAGATTTGCCGTTGTAATCGTCTTTCCCTCCTTTGGAGCCGCGCTGCTTATCAAAAGCACCTGGGGTGCCGACTCGGCAGAGGAGAAGAGGATGCTGGTGCGTATGCCGCGGTACGATTCGCTCGCGGAGGACTTAGGGGCATGGAGGGCTACCAGATCCGGATGGGTGCCATCATCGGGGTTACCCGCTTTTTCCGAGGCAAACAGGGGGACCGGGCCGAGATAGGGGATCTTGAGGTGCTGCTTCACGTCCTCAGGGAGCTTGATGGTGTTATCGAGGTACTCGAAAAAAAAGGCCAGCCCTACCCCTGTGACAAGGCCCATGATGAGGGCCAGGAGGAGGTTGAGCCTCTTCTTTGGCCTGACGGGATGATTCGGCACCTCTGCCCTATCGACGATCCGGATGTTTCCCGTTCTCATATCCTCGGTGAGCGAGGCCTCCTTGAACCGCTTGATCAACAGCTCGTACATGTGCTTGGCGCTCTCCGCTTCCCTGCGGAGCACTCCATACTGGATGGCCTTTTTATTGAGCTCAAGCGACTCGCTCTTCTGTGTGACAAGGGCGTCCTTGAGGGAATTCTCCTTGGCCCGCGTGACTTCATACTCGTTTTTCAGGGAATTGATGACCTGGTTCACCTCCTGGGTCTTTCTCTTTTCAAGGGTCTTGAGCTCAGAGGCTATGGCCATCATCTTGGGGTGATTTTGACCATATTTTCTGGATAGCTCGGACATGCGCTTGTAAAGCTCTACCTCCATGGATTTGATCTGCCGGATCAACTCGTTGTTCAGCACCTCGGGGATGGAGTCCAACATATCAGGGGTGCCCACCATGGCCATGGCCTGTTGGTACCGCGTTTCCGCCTCAACCCGTTTAGATTCCGCCTCCACCACCTGGGTGTTGAGCTGGGCGAGTTTCTGGGCCGTGACATTCTCAACTTCGCTTGAAAAATCGGTTATGATGCCGTGTTGTTCCTTATAGCGGAGCAGGGCCTGCTCAGCCCTCTCTACCTTCTCGCGTTCCTCCTCGATCCGGCTGTGAAGCCACCTCACCGCATCCTGGACGGCCCTGAGCTTGATCTCGAGGTTTTGATCGATATAGGCCTTGGAGAGGGTATTGACGATGGTGGCCGCTAATGCGGGATCCCTTGCCTGAAAATTGACATCCACGAGCCGGCTGTTGCGGATGGGGCTCACCCCTATCCTGCTGATAAAGGAGGATACAAGAGAAGAGTCAGCCTCGGATTCCCCCGCCGTGTTGGGGGATACCTCGTGCTCGGTTCTCAGAAGGGAGGCAATAGATTCCCTCCAGTATTCGAGAGTATCGCGCACGGATTGTATCAGGCTGGAGATCACATCGTTCTTTGGCTCGGGGAAGAACTCCTCGCTCTCATCCAAATGGAGCCTTTTGATTACCTCACGGGCAACGCTACGGCTCTCTATGATCTTGTACTGGGTCTGGTAGTAGTCCGTGCCGGAGGCATCTACGGCCATGACCTCCTGGATGGAGACCACGTTCGGGTTCTCCTTATCGATGATGAGCCGCGTGGTGGACTCATAGATGGGGGTGGCGGTAAAGGCATGGATTGCAACGGTGATCACGATGACGGCCACGCAGGTGATAATGGTCCACTTGCGTTTGCGGATCACGCGAAGGTAATCGCGGAGGTCTGTCTTTTCTTCTTGGTCTTGATTGATCATCAAAAAAAACTCTCCGGAACCACGATCACGTCATCTGGTTGGATGAGCACATCCTGAATCTTTTTGCCGGCCCCGGTAATGGCATCCACCCTTACCTCTATGATCTTCTCAAAGCCGTTTTCCACGCGAATGATACGGGTGCGATTGCGTGCCGCGACCGGCGTGAACCCGCCTGCGATGCTGATCGCCTCCACGAGGCTTATATCCTTTTCGCCGATGGGATAGGAGCCCGGTCTTTGTACCTGTCCGATGAGGTAAAAGCGCTCGGCCTGTGGGATAAACAGGGTGTCCTTTTCAGCCAGAAATATATTGGAGATCTGGTCGCTTCCCTTAAGCAAACCCTGGAGGTCTACATTGATCACGATCTTGCGTTCATGCTCCGTGTTCGGCTTCTCCGTACGGATAATCATGCCCCTCTTTCCAGCCTGCTCAAGGTCAATCCCCCCCGCCTTTGAGATGGCGTCCAAGAGGCGCTCCCTGGCCCGAAGGGGATAACTTCCGGGGTTTTTCACCGCTCCCAGCACCAGAAACCGCTTGCTGTTGTATTCGGTCACCATGACCGAAACGTGGGCATCCAAGAGGTACTGCTCTCTCGCCAGCCTTAAGGAGATCATTTTTTCAATCTCAGAGGTGGTGAGGCCATCCACCTTGAGGCGACCTATCAGGGGGAAGGAGATGTAGCCATCCGCTGAAACCCGCACCGCCTTCCTGGAAAGGTCTTCTTCCTCATACACGGTGATGCTCAGCACGTCATAGCCGTCCACCCGGTAATCGCAGCCCGCTGGGTCTCTCATCCCAGGATGCTCCATGAGGTACTGAGAAACGGTAAAATGCTTGGTCTCCTCTATCACGCTCTTGAGGCTCCCAGGGAGGTTCCTGGAGCCCGTCTGTCTCTTTATCTCATCGAGCCTTGCCAGATCCTCGTTCTTGAGACCGGCATAGGATCCCTGATCCACAGTGGTGACCCTTACCACGTCGCCCCCCGAACCACAGGCGCCTAAAAACAAGGCCCCTGCGATAATCAAGATACGGTGTATACCGCGTTGCGTTCCCATGTCGTGAGGACCTTACCCCCTGTCCTTGTTCCGTACAACCCTGCCATCAAAAAGAGGGTTATTTTTAGGATGGTATTTTAAATAATTTTGTTCTAAAAACACAAGGCCAAAACATATGACCGGAGGTTTCTTAGCCAAACGCAAGCACCCAGGGAATCGGCAACATCGCGTAATCCCATTCAAAAAGGGGACCAAAAAAGGGCCCCCTTCCCGAGATGCTCCTGTGCTTTGTTTTTGATGATTTGCTCAGGCCAACCGAAGACCCACCGTACGCCCCTTAATATAATCCTTCCAGAAAGACCATGAACTGGTTAGCGGTAAACTCATCTTCCCGACAGTTCGAATCCTTTTCTTTGTGCGCATAGTTTACACCCGCCCGCAGCCAGTCCCTCACTCGATAGGTGAGGCCTGCGCTGGCAAGGTAGTTGTCCGCCTCCCTGTTTGGGCCACCGATCTCAGGCGCGCGATTAAAGTCGTTCTTGCTGTAAGTACCGGAGAGGCTGAGGGTGAACCGAGATCGAAGTATCTTTGTCATGGTCAGGCCGATCGCCGTATCCTCGAAATACTCGTTCGTGTTCGCGCCGGTCTCCCTCAGGGCCCTCGTTACGCTCAAAAAGAGGGTTGTGGTGGGAGTTGCGGTAAAGCTCACGTTGGTTCCGGCAATCCAGGTATCCTTGTCCTCATACCTGTTTCCGTCGGGGTCTATCTCGGCCTCGCAGTCCCTCCACTGATACCCGAGGTTCAGCTCGCCGATCAGCTTAGCCCCGGTGTCCCAGGTGAGCCCTACGTTGACCCTCTGCCAGTCAACGTCGGCATCATTTTCCTCGGTTACACCCGTGCCGGGAGGATGGGTGTAATAATCCCGCTCACCAACGTGGTACCGGAAGAACCCCCATGTCTTGGGCATAACCCTCATCTGGAAGCCAGCCCCGAATTCGCTGGCATCGTAGTCCTGACTGAAGTCTTCCTCTAACTCATAGGCCTGTTTAAAGAAGTTGTAGAAGCCGAATACCCTGAACCTGCTGCCGAAGCTATAGCCTACTTTGGTTTTGAGGTCGTTAAGCCATCGCTCGGTCTTGGGCACGCCCAATTTAAATTGGGCATCATTGCCATAGGGGTCTTCCGCATCGGTGTAAATATTATCGATACCGAACAGCACTCCTGCCGGCGCCTCATAGTCAAGGCGAACCGTACCGGTATGAGTCTGCCAGTCGTTGTCATTGTAATCCCTGTAAAAGGCGAGGTCGCCTTTATATCCCAAAGCTACGGCTCCCCTCTCTGGAAGGATGTAATTGAAACCAACTGCTGGCATGACATGGGTGATCTCATCCGATAGTTCGGGTTCTGCCTCGGTTCCCTCGGAAAGGTAGATGTTGTCATCGTGGAGAACCTGGAGCATGATGGCGGGGATGATCCTCAGGTTGCCCATATGGATTCTTCCCATCTGGGTTTCGGCTCGGGCATGCAGGACCACCATAAGGCTTAGCCCTATACAGATGATTAACACTGCCTTTTTCATTGTCCGTCCTCTCCCTTTCTACATGATGTCTTGGGCCCGGAGTCACTCACGATCATTCAGCAGGGCTCACCGGCCTTAGCGTGGTGGTGGTCGTGGATGTCGTGGTGGATGTCGTGGTCATGCTCGTGCTGGTCGTAGTGGTGGTGGTCGTGGATGTCGTGGTGGATGTCGTGCCCGTAGTGCTCGTGGTTGGGGCTACGTCATCTCTTTTTTCACTCGCTCTGTCTGCGGCATCCCTGGCTCTGTCTGCGGCATCCCTGGCCGTGTCAAGGTTGCCCTCATTAGCCGCTTCCCTGGCATCCTCAAGGGCTTCCCTGGCATCCTCAAGGGCCTCTTCGGCATCCTCAAGGGCCTCCTCGGCCCGCTCAAGGGCTTCCCTGGCATCCTCAAGGGCCTCTTCATCCCCTGTTCTCCTGGCTTCCTCGGCAGCCCTCTCCGCCTCCTCCTTTGCCTCCTTGATCTCCTCAACGGCGATCTCTGCGTCGGCGACGGCTATGCTGGCATCGGCGACGGCGCTCGCGAGCTCACCATCGATCTCGCTTACAGTTGCATCAGGGTTATCCTTGAGCACATCGGCAGCCTGCTTCACCACCTCGATTGCCGATTTCTTGGCCTGGGCCTCTTCCTTGGTGGTCTCCGCCGCCTCGCTCATGGCAAGGGCGTTCTCCATGGCCTCGAAGACGCGGCTTTTCTCGGCGGCACTGATACCCGGATCCTCAAAGAACCCCCGGATAAACTCTCCCATTATGTCGGCCTCGCCCTGGATCAGGTTGAGATAGGACTCCAATTTTACGGGATCGTATCCCGATTCGGCAATGGAGCCGCGTACCCCACACACGGCCGTGGGCGTTTGCAGGTAGTTTGTTCTCTTGGACACCCCGCTCTTAAACCACAGCTTTCCCACAAAGCAGGTAATCCTGCGGACCAGCCTTTTTTCCTTGAATATCCACCACCCCTTCTTCTCCTCCCTTTCCTGGATCATGATGCTGGAGAAGGGCCTGATCCTCAAGATAGATCCGTCGGTAAAGGTTACCTGGGCCTCACCCTGTTTGGTCTGGACCCGATCGCCCTCCATCAATGCCTGGCCCGGCTCGGTGGGCCTATAAATCTTCATACCGGATTGGACAACAACCTCGCCCTGAAAGCTGAATACCTTGGCTATCGATCCCGCGGCATTGGCGTAAGGAGTAAAAAGAAACACCGCCAGCAGTAATCCCAAAAACAGGAATAGAATACGGGAGATTGGGTTCATGGTTATTCTCCTTTTTTTAAGGGAAGGAAACATCTCTTAGATCGCGCATGGTTTCTGAGGGGATGGTTCTGAATGCTTCGTTTACCATGAGAGGCTTTGCCTCCTTATGCGGCCTCAAGGGGGGGACCTGTTTCTAATTTCAGTGAGCCATCTACCGATGTGCAGAACACTTCCGAACCCTTTTACAGAAAAAAACTCCGTATGTCAAGTTTATTTTTCAAAAATACAGTATCTTTTTGATATATTTAAGAATAGATAGTTTCGTAAAAAAGTCCTCTAAGCGTCATGCCGGACTTGATAAGCCTGCCCCGGCATGCAGTAAGCCGGGGGCATCCAGAACCTGTTGAATTTACTGGATTCCGGCTTTCGCCGGAATGACAGAAGAAAAAGATTTAAGACTTTTTACGAGTTTGTCAAGAATTGTATAGATGGGATATTCCTCTTCGCTCCAAAACGGCCGCACATGCATCACAGACTTTCCGCCACGGCCTGATTTTCACGGAGCAAGACATCCCTGACAAATCCCTCATCAGGGTAGTGCCTCCATACATATTTCGCAATATTCTCCGCCAATCGCCTTCCTGGTTCAAGGCCCTGGGCCTTCTTATAGTGCCAGCAGGCCTTGGACCACGCTGTCCACCACTCCGGCCCCGCAGGATACACCGTCTTTGACCTCATCACCCAGTAATCGCCCATGCTCACATACAGGTACGGATTTCTATCGCCCGCACAATAGGCCGCCCTATCCATGGATACATCGGCAGCTCGGAGCCACCTAGTGCGGCGATCGGGATCCGACCACAGATAGGTATAGTTCCATCCGAGGGCCTGGTGGTATTCCGCACTGAGGGGGTTCAATCGCACGGCCTGTTCAAGGGCCATCACAATCTCTGTCTGCCTCTTGTGCCTCCTATCATGGTCTCCTGGTGCCACTTCTTCATCCCGAAGCTGCATCAGGCTTCCCGCGAGCGTATGCCAGTACTCCGCGTGTCGCCCATCCCACACAATGGCCTTTTGAATCTCGTTCAGGGGAGGATTTTGATCTCTATTTAGGGTGGAATTGGTAACGGTATTGCAGTAGGCCTCGGCCATGAAATGACGGATGGTCCAGACCCCGTTCCAGGTGATGAACCCCAGAACCGCGAGCACGGCCACCACCCCTTTATATCTCAGAGGCATTGTATGGAAATACTGAAACGTTTTATCTCGCCCATGATGCCTCTCGAGGTGGAGAGCGCTATGGCCAACGGCCATGATAGCAACAAGCATCAGGCAGTTGGCCGGGATGTGAAGGTTGAAATCTGAATAGGAGTGGATTGCCATGGCGGTTATAACGGCCAGGGGGGCAATGCCGAGACACGCTGCAAAGGGATCGGTCCTTTTTCTCCACAACCGTATCGTCTGATAGATATAAAACGACAGCCCGATCAGCAGGAGACAAAACCCGATGATTCCCGCTTCAGCCAAAAATTGTGCCCAGTCATTGTGGGCATGTCGAATAAAAAGCCCCTTGTCCTCTGCGGCCTGATATTTGGGATAGGCATATTGGAAATTGCCCACCCCAATGCCTGTCAGCTTATAATCCTCGAACATATCAACTGTTTTTTGGGTGTATCTGCTTCTGGCCTCAAGGCCGGTATCCATATATCTAAACCGGCCCACCGGATAGTCAGTGCCGATATGGAGAGAATAGGCCGAAATAATCAGAAATAAAACGATAAGGATGAAACCCTTTCTACGATAATTTCTGCGGGACAGAAAGAATAAGCTCATACAAAGCATGGCACCAGCAGCGCTTATCATGCCGCCTCTGGAGGCGGAGAAGATGAGTCCAACCCCTGCAACCGCACCTGCGAACAGAACGAATAACCTTTTATTGAATCGTTGCTCTCCCGATAAATACATCGCGAGCCTGGCCCTCGGGCTCTTTGTATGGCGAGATGGGTGTTTTCGTCCTTCCTTTCTCTCCGACAATGCAGCGACATAGGCAGCTGCCAACAGCACGCACATTTCCATCAAACCTGCAAAGTGATTCCGGTTGATATAGGTCCCGGTCACCTCTTGAAGATAGTCCGCTTTTTTATACCACCAGATGTGTCCGGACCCAGAGTATGTCTCCGCCAACCCGTAAAGGGCCTCAAAACAACTGATGAATAGAATTATAAATATGGTAAGCTCGATCCTTCTCTGGGAATTCAGCATCTGTGTTAAGCCGAGAAAGAAGAGCGCATACACGCTCAATCTGATGATGGACATCCGCACCGGATAACCATACGGGGAAAGGGGAAACCATTGAGTAAGAGCACCCTCTTTCCCCAGAGCACCAGAGGCGGGTAATGATTTTAGGCCTACTATATATGCCTCCGGCGACAGGATTTTAACAAAAAAGATAGGCAGTGGAATAATCTGTAAAACAAGGAAGATTAAAAACAGTGCCAAGGCGAAATTAAGGCTCGTTTTCGGAAACCGAACTTGGTACACACCGGTTTTGATCTCCCTTTTTATATTCTTTTT
>Ga0315545_1004712_pt1 | contig 11178 bp, 7 predicted proteins | sample SalMarSW160210MG_FD_203096 | JGI IMG/M metagenome (GOLD analysis project Ga0315545, IMG submission 203096) | Salt marsh sediment microbial communities from the Plum Island Ecosystem LTER, Massachusetts, United States - Salt Marsh Sediment SW1602-10 ...
GATCATTTACACTGACTGCCTGGATTAACCCGAAGCTAACCGGCAACACGTGGCAGCAGATTTTTCGGTCGATGATAGCGGCTGACACCTCAAATGACACGCTGTTCATTAACAACGATGGGAGGCTTTCATGGCGTGGTCGCGTTGGCGGAGCTTGGGCGGGAGGTATGTGTGAGACAGCCGCAGGTGTTGTTCCTGCCGACCAATGGACACACGTCGCAGTGACAGGGGATGGGACGAACTTTCGCATCTACGTCAACGGGGTCCTCTCACAGGAATCAGCCTTCCAGACAACAGATGGCTCGAACGCGACTTATTACATTGGAGGTGATCCTCCAACTACTGGTGAGTCCTATTCGGGCATGGCCGACGAGGTGCGGATCTACGACAGGGCGTTGTCTGCGGATGAGGTTAGTGAGCTTGCTGTTAAAGCAGTAGATCCGTCTCTGGTTATATACTATTCCTTTGACGATGTCGGTGAAATTGTCGCGGACCAATCCGGCAAAGGCCATGACGGCGTTGTGATCGGTGAGGTTACAGCAGAGCCAGAGGGCATGTACAATGGAGCTGCCAATTTCGCAAGCGGCAGTTATCTTGACCTGGATGGAGCAAGTTTTCCCGCCGAAGATATACCAACATCGGCAATGACGCTCGCCGCCTGGATAAAAATTGCTAATACAGGCGGGGATCACGAGATATTCAACGCCAGAGCGTCCGATGAAAGCTGGGTTATTCACCCTGAGCCCAAGAGCAGTGGTGACATTAGATGGCTGCTTCGCTCTTACGGCGGGACCACAATCTTCGAGATACGTGCAGGTACTATAACGTGGGATGAATGGCTGCATTTTGCAGGCACCTACGACAAAGAGACCGCCAAGGCGGCCCTTTATATCAACGGGGAATTGATTGAGGAGATGGATGTTGCAAGCCCTGCGGATATAGCCGGAGACTGGGGCCTGGGTGCTCGCGTAGGATTAACTATCGATAACGCAAGGCCTTTCACGGGGCTTATGGATGAGTTCCGCATGTACACGAGGGCGCTTTCGCAGGACGAGATACTGACAATTATGCAAGGTATGTGATTTGGGTTTGCCTTTGTTGACTTAGCGGAAGTGCGGTTTGAGAAACGACTGTGGCCGTAGTAGTACTCTGTAACATGTGATTTGCATAGTTGTCATTTGAGCTGTTACAGAGTAGTAAGCTGCAATCTGCATATACGAGGCCAAGTCGTTAGCCAAAGATTTTGCATCAATTCGGGGCTTATACCGAACGATTCGGTATAAGCCCTTTTTAAATTGACTCCGCCCAAAGACGGTGGATCTGCGATATTTATTGGGAGAGAAGTGCAATTTTACTGCCCAGACTTTGTGCATGTGAACACATTCACAAAGTATATTGTTAATCGTATATTTTTGTTGTTGATTTTTAGTTGTTGGCTGTTGATTGACGATTTGGAACCTCCGGCTGGGTTTTCCGCACCAAATTACCCCCACTACCCGCCCATTCGACTACGCTCAGGACAGGCACTACGCGGGCACAGGCTACGAAACGCGAGGGCAGGCAGGACTTCGGCTAATTCAGGACAGGGTTGCGTATTGCGTATGACATCGCCGTGTCGGCCAAGGTTAAACGGTGTCATTTTAGTTCAACGGACCAGTAGGCGTGGTCGAGGAATTGTTTCCAGCTTCGGTATCGGTGGTGGCCGAGGTGGACGTGGACGAGGGGGTTGTGCCTGGGCCTGATGGGCTTTTTAATAAGCTTCATCCCTGCGTGCTTTGGGGTTCGGCCGCCTTTTTTGACGTTGCAGGCTGCGCAGGCGCACACTATGTTTTCCCAGATTGATTTGCCGCCCATACTTCGTGGTATGATGTGGTCGAGCGATAATTCGCTGGTCGAAAAGCGTTTGCCGCAATACTGACATTTGTTTTTGTCGCGGGCGAAGATGTTTCGGCGGTTGAACTTTACTTCGTTTCTCGGAAGGCGGTCGAAAAATAACAGGCGAATGATTCGCGGCACGGCGATATGGAAATTTACGGTGGATACCCAGTCGTGTCCATCCGGCTCGAAATCGCGCCTAAACTGGCTTACCTCGCACCAGCTCGGGAAATCATAGTTTGAATATCGGTCTTCCTCGAGTGAGACGACCTCGGCAAGCTCGCGAAATAATAATGAGAAGGCCCGCTTTGCCCCGACTATGCGGATAGCCATATAATGCTTGTTCAGGACAAGAACATTACAGTCCAGACCGGATTGATACTCAGCAGCACTCATATTTCGTATTGCGTATATCGCATTGCGTATATCGTATTTTTCGTATTATATATCGACGGTGGAATGGATGTCCCTTTAGCCATTGAATCTTCTCATCAGTTAGTGCGAAACGACTCGTCCGGGTAGTTGCTTTTCGAATTAAATCAGGCAAAAAGGGAATGACAAAACAGGAGCTGTTTATAATCTGCCCTCAGACCCAAAATAACAAAAGCGGCTTTACGACTCGACTTCTTCTGTAGTTGCTTCTTCTGTAGCTGATTCTTCTGTTGCTGCTTCTTCTGTAGCTGATTTTTCTGTTGCTGCTTCTTCTGTAGCTGATTTTTCTGTTGCTGCTTCTTCTTTTGCTGAGGCTGATTTTGGAATGACATTTTCAGCCCGCAGCCCCTTGTCGCCCTTGACGATATCGAAAGTTACAGAATCTCCTTCGGCAAGAGTTTTATAACCATCACCAGAAATACTTGAGTAGTGGACGAAGATATCGCGGCCATCAGGGGTAGCAATAAATCCGTATCCCTTTCTGGGGTTAAACCACTTAACAGTTCCGTCGATTTTCCCGTCAGACATAGAACGCTCCTTTTGAACAACCACGCAAAACAAACTATTTTCTGCGCGCCCCACAATCTGAAATAGAAGAGAAGGTCATAGTTTCAAGCGTCTGTGTTTTGTTGTGGAAGGCGGCTTCTTATTCAAAACAATTATTTGGTCTCAGCGGATTTCACAGCAGCAGGAGCAGAGAGATTTTCTCTCATTAGCCGGCCCATTTTAAACTTAACCGTTCGCTTTGCAGGGACCTCAACGCGCTCAAGAGTTTTGGGATTCTGGGCGACTCTGGCGGCTCTGGTTCTGGTTTCAAAGACGCCAAAGTCTCGGAATTCCAAACGGTTATTCTCACACAGCTCCCTGGTTATCTCGTCGAGAAAAGCCTGAATTATAGACTTTACTGCCACCCTTTTTGCTTGTGTTCGTTCCGCAATCCGGTCGATAAGTTCTTTCTTTGTAATTGTTGCCATAGGCTACCTCACTTGAAGGAAAGAGCAATTGGGAAACTGGATTCTGTTTACATTAAAAAAAGCTGCTGTATAACAAATCAACTCTTTGGGTTATCCAACAGCTCATCACACATCTCTGCAAACTTTATAACTCCTACTACACAGTCGGTTTGGCGTTATTTTGCAGACCAACAATTTCTTCTGTCGGGGAGCAAAACCAACCGACAAAGTGTAAATACTAAAACGCTACAACTTACTATACAACAAAGACTTCTATACAGCAAGTAATTTTTTCAGAAAATTTTTCATATTCACAAAAAAAAATCCGGGAACCGCCTTTGTTTAATTCTGCCGATTATTTGCGAAAAAAGGCACAAAACAGAATAGTTTATTGACCGGCAACGGATTTTTCGGCATAATTAACATTCTTATAATTTGCCGGGTCATTTATAGTGTGTTTTTAGAGTAGGACGCGAATGCTATTTTTGCAGTGTAAATAGTCATTTGCAGTGTTCCGGTAAAGTTTTTTTGAGATAACAAACGTTATGCAAAATTGAGGTTAGGCATATATTATTTAAGAAAATCAGGTTTTTGATGTTCTTAAATAATCAAATAGCGGCTCGGTGGACAATAATTTATTATTTGAAAAGAAAAAATTAAAAGACAATTTTTTTCTTTTCAAAGTATGCCTAACCTCAATTTTGCAGAAGACTATGAAAAAGCCAATACGGAGTTTGTGCTGCGAGGCGATTGATATTTATGTCTTCAGAAAGAAACGAAAAAAAGAGTTCCGAGAAGCAAGCTGCGAAGAAGAGAGACAGAGCGGCGGAAATTGCCGACACGTTTGAATGGTTGATAACCGCTTTCATATTAGCCTTTGTGTTCCGTGCGTTTGTAATGGAGGCGTTTCGCATACCTACCGGCAGTATGGCCGATACTCTTAAGGGGGCCCATTTTCGGCTGCGATGCCGCCAGTGCGGATATAAATACGAGTATGGCTTTGTGCCGGGAAAGTATGGATTTCATGAGGATTACGTTCCACGGTCCGGACATCTGAAATCATATCGCTCCCGCTGTCCGAGCTGCGGCAATTATCAGCCGGTCGGCGGTACGATGCCGGTGGCGAACGGAGACCGGATTCTTGTGCTAAAGTGCATTTATCAGTTCTTCGAGCCCAAGCGTTGGGACGTAATAGTATTCAAGAATCCGCCTGAACCGGAGGTCAATTATATCAAACGATTGGTTGGCCTTCCGGGAGAATCAGTGCAAATAATTGATGGTGACGTCTATATCGACGGCCAAATCAGCCGGAAACCTCCTAAAGTCCAGAACGAGCTGTGGATGCCGGTATATGATAACAATTACCAGCCTGTTGATCCCTGTGCATTTTCTTTCAACCACCACCGATGGCAGCAGCCTTTCGGGACCGGAAGTTTTGCAAAATGGGAAATTGACAAAGCCAGGCCTACCTTATTTCAGCTGGACAGCCCGGCTGAGACCATCAGTACGATGACTTATCGCACGAAAATCGGCAACGATTTTAGAGCGACCTATGCCTATGACGAAGTTGAAGAATATGACTATATGCCGTACTACAGTGACCTGATGGTGCGTTTTTACTGCCTTGCCAATGATCCACAGGGAAGTATCGGTATCTCTTTGAGTAAATATGAGACAACCTATCGAGCAAAAGTCGATTTTTCATCGGGAGAAATTGTCGTCACCAAGCAAGAAAAGGGCAAAGAGCCGGTAGAGTTATCTGGGATATCAATCGAACCTCCTGCGATGAATAAATTTACACTTGTTAAATTCGTCAATGTTGACCATCAATTGATTTTCCAATACGGCAGCGAAGAATTAACTTACGATATGGGCCGTGGTATGGGAGATGCCGGCCGGATAAGAGCAGACATTCCGCCGCGGGTGGAAATCTTAGGCTCCGGGAAACTGACACTATCACACGTTGCGATTTTCAGGGACATCCACTACACCGAACGTAAATATGTCAACGGACCTAAAGAAGGCAGGGCAATAGATAAACCTTTTACCCTGGGAGAAGATGAGTTTTTCGTATTAGGCGACAACAGCCCCAACAGTGAGGACTGCAGGTGGTGGACCAGAGAGGGCTTAGCAAATAAAGGTCTGTCCCCGTATCGCGTAGGTATTGTTCCTCGTGACTATCTGGTGGGTAAGGCGTTGTTTGTCTATTGGCCCAGCGGTTTCAGGCCGTTCGCCAAATTCCCGTTTGGCATTATTCCTAACATTGGCCGGATACGCTTTATCTACGGCGGCTCAAACGACAATTAGTAAGTACACGCGGAGGTGAACCCCCGTTAGAAATTTTATAACGAGGTAAATATGGTACAAATAAGGGAATATTTTAAAAGGGGTGAACAAATGAGAATCAAGCTAATTACAAGTCTTTTAACAGGAACGATGCTAACTTTGGGCGGTTGCGATGTTTTAACAGAAAGGGGTATTATCGCCGGCGGTGTTGCCGTAAAAGAATTGCGCTGTGAGTACCGTGTTAATCCTCTGGGGATTGATGTATTTAAGCCCCGGCTGAGCTGGATTATGGAGTCGAATCAGAGGGGCCAGAAGCAGAGGGCCTATCAGATTCTGGTGGCCGATAGTGAGGAACAGCTCAAGCAGAACGAAGGTCAGCTTTGGGACAGCGGTAAGGTCAAGTCCGAGCAGAGCAATCAGGTGGTGTATGAAGGCCAGCCGCTGAAGCCGCGTATGCGCTGCTATTGGAAGGTGCGTGTATGGGACAATGATGACAGAGTGTCTGCCTGGAGTGAAGCAGCGATGTGGACTGCCGGTCTGCTCGAATCTGGAGACTGGCAGGCCAAGTGGATAGGTTATGACGCCGAACAGCTGAGCTCCGACAACAAGGGAAAGCCGGACCCCAACGCCCTGGTTTTGCCTCCGCCGCCTTATCTGCGGAGAGCCTTTTTGGTCGGCAGGCCCATCAAGCGTGCAGTAGTCTATGCCTCGGCCCTTGGCCTTTATGAGCTGCATATCAACGGCAAACGGGTAGGCGAGGACTACTTCACCCCCGGCTGGACCGATTATCCCACGCGGGTGTATTACCAAACTTATGAGGTCACCGACCTTATTAAAAAGGGCGGCAACGCTATTGGAGCGATTCTTGCCGACGGATGGTACGCCGGGTATCTGGGCTTCGGTCGAAAGAGAGAACACTACGGCAGCGAGCCACGGCTGCTCGTGCAGCTCGAAATCGAATACGACAACGGTCACATACAAACGGTCGTTACAGACAAGACCTGGAAGGCCATATACGGGCCGCTTTTAGAATCGGATTTTCTGATGGGTGAAATCTATGACGCCCGCAAAGAAATGCCCGGGTGGGACACATCCAGCTTCGACGATTCGGCGTGGCATACGGTGGCTGTTACAGATAAGAGTGAGGGCATAGTTCAATCTTATCCGGGTGTGACGGTTCAAAAGATTCTGGAAATCAAGCCGAAAAAGCTTACCGAGCCGGAGAAAGGTGTTTATGTTTTCGATATGGGCCAGAACTTTGCCGGCTGGGTTCGATTGAAAGTCAGTGGAAAGGCCGGGACGAAGGTAGTGCTGCGATTTGCTGAGATGCTCAAGCCGGACGGAACTATTTATACTGAGAACCTCCGTGCGGCACGCTGCACAGATACATATATCCTCAAAGGTACCGGTAAAGAGATTTGGGAGCCACAGTTTACGTTTCATGGATTTCGATACGTAGAGTTAACCGGCTATCCGGGCAGGCCGGGCCTTGATGCAATTACCGGAGTTGTTGTGCATTCGGCCATACCGATGGCAGGGTCTTTCGAGTGCTCCAATCCTATGGTCAATCAACTCTATAGTAATATAGTCTGGAGCCAGCGGGGCAATTTTATCGAGATACCTACCGACTGTCCGCAGCGTGATGAGCGCCTGGGCTGGACGGGCGATGCGCAAATCTTCGTCCGCACGGCTACTTATAATATGGACGTTGCGGCGTTCTTTACCAAGTGGCTGGTTGACCTCGAAGATGCTCAGAGCGCTGAAGGAGCATTCCCCGATGTGGCGCCGCGTAAGGTTGCCATGGGCGACGGCACGGCTGCGTGGGGTGATGCGGGAGTTATCTGTCCGTGGACGATTTACCAGGTCTATGGTGATAAGCAGGTCATCGAAAGACACTACGAGTCGATGAAAAAGTGGATTAGCTATCTGAAGAAGAACAGTAAGGATTTGCTGCGTCCGGCCAAGGGTTACGGCGACTGGGTTTCTATCGCCTCCGACACGCCCAAAGATGTAATTGCCACGGCTTATTTTGCCTACAGTACGCGGTTATTGTCGAAAATGGCTGCTGCAATAGGCAAAAATGAAGATAACAAAGAATACGAAGAACTCTTCGAACAAATCAAAGATGCTTTTAATAAGGCCTATGTTTCCGATGACGGACGTATCAAAGGCGAGACCCAGACCTGCTATTTATTAGGTTTGTATTTTGATTTATTACCTGAAGATAAACGTGAAGCTGCCACCCAGCATTTAATCGAGGCTATCAGGAACAAGGATTGGCATCTTTCAACCGGATTTGTCGGGCTAAGTTATCTGGTGCCCACGCTCACGCAGACAGGGCATCTGGATATTGCTTACCGGTTACTTAACAACGACACTTTTCCCAGCTGGGGTTACAGTATCAAGAACGGGGCCACAACCATCTGGGAGCGCTGGGACGGCTGGACCGAGGAGAAAGGCTTCCAGACGCCGGGTATGAATTCGTTTAACCACTACGCGTTTGGCTCGATTGGTCGATGGCTGTTCGGCACGGTTGCGGGCATCGAGACTGATGGGCCGGGCTACAAGCGCATTATCATTCGACCTATGCCCGGCGGTGGAATGGATTACACAAGGGCAAGCTACAAATCCATTCACGGTAAGATTGTCAGCGACTGGAGAATCAAAGGCAGCACGTTCACGCTGAATGTTACAATCCCGGCTAACACAACCGCAACAGTATATGTGCCGGCAGAGGATATCGAGAGCGTTACCGAAGGCGGCCGGCCGGCCGCAAAAGCGGGGGCTGTGAGCTTGCTGCGTATGGAGAAAGACAGGGCAGTATTTGCTGTTGGTTCAGGGCAATATCGATTTGTGTCGAAATTGCCGGATTAAAATGAACCTAAATATTTCTGTTCTCAATCTTGTTAATCTACGGAACACTTTTTGAGTTAGCTGCTTGTCGTTTTTCGTGAAAAACCCAGCAGCGATTTGAAGTAAGCTTTTATCCAGCTCCAATGCAGAATGATATGCACTATCATCAAAACGGCAAAAATAACAGCTAAATAGAAATGGATGTCGCCCCATTCGTGCCTGGTCATCGACCAGAGGTATTTTATTTGTTCACCGGCTTGCTCTCCGGCACCCCTGCCTCCACGTAACATGCGGCCGCGACCGCCGGTGCCCGGCGGCAGAAAGTACTTCATAATAAAGCCGGTACAAGCCAGGCCCAGCAAATCCAAAAAAGCGACCAAATCAACGATAAAATTAAGATTTGTGCGTTTCATAATACGACCACTCCAAAAAAGCAATCCGGAACAATGCCCCTGTTATAAATATTGACGCTTCAGGGTAGAATAATATTTCATTATATCTTAATTTCTCGTAAAGCAAAGTTCCATAACATAAAAGATAGGATTACCGAATATGGAATCACCTCTTTCGGCCTTGCTATTTTACAGTTTTTCTGTTTTATTAAGCATTTATGGAAAGCAAACTTTTTGACTTATCGGGGAAAACGGCATTGGTTACCGGCGGCAGCAGAGGTATCGGCCTTTCGGTGGCAAAAGCCCTGGCCGAACATGGAGCTGACGTTGCAATCGTCGCTCGCACTAAAGAGCTGCTTGAAGCAGCCAAGCAGCAAATTCAAGCCGATACCGATAAAAAAGTGTGGACCTTTCCATTTGACATTAAAAATATTAAGGGGATAGAGGGTTTCTTTAAAAATATAGTTTCCGAAATGAAGGGCGTAGATATTCTCGTTAATTGTGCCGGGACGACCGTTCGCGGGCCAAGCGAAGAGGTTGACCTGAAGACCTGGAACCAGGTCATTGAGGTAAATCTGACTGCTGTGTTCATAATCTCGCAGGCCTTTTGCCGTCATCGAAAACAGGCTGGGAAAGCCGGCAGGATTATCAATATCGGCTCACTGACATGCCACGGTGCCAGGCCGACCACCGCAGCATACGCAAGCAGCAAGGGCGGTCTGCTTATGCTGACAAAAACGTTAGCGGTGGAGTGGGCGAAATACAATATCAATGTAAACGCCATCGGGCCGGGCTATATTGCTACGGAACTCACGGAGCCGCTGTGGTCCGATGAAGAATTTACCAAGTGGGTCCTTTCGAAAACTCCGCTTGGGCGATGGGGCCGACCTGACGACCTCGTGGGCACGGCGGTTCTGCTCGCATCAAAGGCAGGCGACTTTATCACCGGACAAATCATATATGTCGATGGCGGCTGGCTGGCATTGCTTTAGAGCTGCAAAATTGAGGTTAGGCATATATTATTTAAGGAAATCTGTTTTTTGATTTTCTTAAATAACCACCTAACTGCTTATTACACAACAACTTATTGTTTGAAAAGAAAAAATCAAAAAACGATTTTTTATTTTCAAAGTATGCCTAACCTCAATTTTGCATAAAACATGAAAAACCACAGCGCAAATTTTTTAGGGAGAAATACGATGTTCAGAATTCGTCAACGAGGCTTCGGGGCACTCTGTATCGGAATTGTAATCTATGCCGTTTTAATCATGCACCTCTCGGGCTGCGTTTCTGCTGTCAAATCGGATCAGACGGTTATCAGTGAGAAAAAGGTAATCCTGACACCAAAACCCGGTCCCAGGCCGCGAATAAACGGACCAAAGGTCTATGGCTGTCGTCCCGGCAGGCCGTTCATTTATCGCATACCCTGTACGGGCAAAAGACCGATGAGCTTCAGTGTAGAGAATCTGCCCCAAACGCTAAGGTTAGACGCAGCTACCGGCATTATCACAGGCACCGCTCCTGAGCAGCGAGGCGAATATCCTGTTACCCTCAAAGCCACTAACAGCCGCGGCTCAATGCAAAGGCCTTTCAAAATCGTTGTCGGTAACACATTGGCCCTTACACCACCGATGGGCTGGAATAGCTGGTACATTCATTATAGCCGTGTGACAGATGGGCACATGCGAAGGGCAGCAGATGCTATGATAGAATCAGGGATGGCGGATTTCGGCTATCAATACGTTAATATCGACGACTGCTGGATGGTCGAGCCAAACGCCGAAGACCCGATGAGAGGCGGTGAACCTCGTGATGCAGACGGCGCGATTAATTCCAATGCATACTTTCCCGATATGAAAGGGCTCGCAGATTATATCCACGCTAAAGGACTCAAGGCCGGGCTCTACACCTCGCCGGGACCGCTGACCTGTCAGAAGTACACCGGCACATACCAGCACGAGCAAATTGATGCGGAAAAGTTTGCCGAGTGGGACTTTGACTTTTTGAAATACGATTGGTGCTCCTACGGCCGTGTTGCAGCCGGCGAAGGCCTTGAGCGGATGCAGAGGCCTTATCGAAAGATGGGCGATATTCTTGCAAAGCTCGACCGTGACATCGTTTACAATCTGTGCCAGTATGGTATGGGCAAGGTGTGGGAATGGGCCGGTTCGGTCGGCGGAAACTGCTGGCGAACAACGGGCGATTTGGGCCTGGAAAAAGGTTCCGAGCTGCCGGGATTTTATCATATCGGTCTTAGTAATGCCCAACACTGGGAGCACGCCAAACCAGGCCAATGGAACGACCCGGACTATATCCTTATCGGCTGGGTAGGTAACGCTCGCAAACAGGCCGAAGGGACACCCACCACTCTTACACACAATGAGCAG
>Ga0315545_1004716_pt1 | contig 11175 bp, 7 predicted proteins | sample SalMarSW160210MG_FD_203096 | JGI IMG/M metagenome (GOLD analysis project Ga0315545, IMG submission 203096) | Salt marsh sediment microbial communities from the Plum Island Ecosystem LTER, Massachusetts, United States - Salt Marsh Sediment SW1602-10 ...
CTGGTCCTGTATGGCTGCGGTGGCAACCTCTATGGCAACGGCGTCAATATTGTAAGAGTCTTTCAGCTTAAGCAGGCCTTCGATTAGCCGCCGATGTGCGAAGGCGTATCCGAATCGGATGCCTGCAAGTGAATAACCTTTACTTAACGTCCGCAGGATAATAACATTGTCAAACTCTGCAACAAGGCCGAGGCAGTTTTCCCCGGCGAAATCTACATAGGCTTCGTCGATTAGCAGTACACCGGAGATTTCATCGGCCAGCGAGGCCAGTTCATTCGGACTAATAAACGAGCCGCTGGGCGCGTTCGGGTTGCAGACGATGGTCAAGGCGGCGCCGGTTTTGGCCAGTTTGGCCGGCAGGTTGTATTCCTCATCGAAGGCGATTTCCTTAATTGGGCAGTTGTGCAGCTCAGCCAGGACCGGATAAAGTGAATAAGTCGGTACCGGATATGCGAGCGGGCGGTCCCGGTCACAAAAGGCACGGACGGCAATGCTTAACAACTCGTCGCCGCCGTTGGTGCAGATTATGTTCTCGGCGGCTATCTTGAAGACCCGGGAGGCTGTTGTGCGAAAGCTGTTGGCTTGCGGCTGAGGATAACGGCGAATTTGCTCCGCCGATGTCTTGCTGATTGCCTTCAGCACGGCCGGCGAGGGTGGATAGGGATTCTCATTTGTGTTAAGCTTGACAATATCGAGCTTGTCCGGCTGCAGGCCCGGTATGTAACCTAAGGTCTTTTCTATATTGTCCCTGAAATAGCTCATAGCAATTGATTATCGATTTATTGATTATTATTTTCAGATTATACGCTGCTCGGGCTGGAAGTGAAAGCGTGATTTTTGTGCTTATTGGAAGCTCAGATTTGTGGTATGGGATTTACTTACCGCAATAGTCGATGATGCGGGCGATTTCGCTTCGCAAATCCTTGCGATTAACAATCATATCAATGAAGCCGTGTTCGAGCAGAAATTCCGAGCGTTGAAAGCCTTTGGGCAGCTCGACCTTGATTGTCTCGTAAATTGTTCTGGGGCCTGCGAAGCCGATAAGGGCGCCCGGCTCGGCAATTATAACATCTCCGAGCATTGCAAAACTTGCCGTTACACCTCCTGTTGTGGGGTCGGTCAGGACGGAAATGAAAAGGCCGCCGACCTCGTCATACTTGGCCAGCACAGCGCTTGTCTTGGCCATCTGGCCCAGAGAAACGACGCCTTCGTGCATCCTTGCTCCGCCCGAAGAGCTGACTACAACCAGCGGCAACGACTGCTCAGCCGCCTGGTCAACGGCCGTGCAGAATTTCTCCCCGACCACTGAGCCCATAGAGCCACCCAGAAAATTGAAGTCCATTACTCCCAGCATCACACCTCGTCCTTTTACGAAGGCCTTGCCGATTCTGAGCGCCTCGGCTGTTTGTGGTTTTTTCTCGCTGGCCCTTAGTCGCTGTTTATAGCTGGTGCCGCGAAACTTAAAGTTGAGTGGGTCGGTCGTACTAAGCTCCGAGAGCAATTCCTGGAATGAACCTTCATCGACGAGGTAGTTTATTCGCGTCTCGGCGTCAATGCGGAAATGGTGGCCGCACTCCGGGCAGATATTCAGATTTTGCTCGACCGTTTTTTTGTGAAGCATATGCTGACAGGTCGGGCAGGCAAGCCAAAGGCCCCGGGGCATCTCTTTCCTCGGCCTTAGGGAAAAGCCGTTCCACTGAGAGTCTTGTTTTTTGGGCATAATCGTTCCGGTTTTTTTGTTGGCTGCTTGGCCTACCATTTTATCATAAATTCCGTTTTAAGCCAAATCCGGCTATGAAGACTTATGGAGAGGGCATACAGGCTTTTCTTATGGCATTTATCGCGGCAGCGCGGTCAGGCTGCGAGAATATAGAATTACCTATCACCAGTGTATCGGCGCCGTAAGAGACCAGCCGGGCGGCGTTGTCGACATTTATGCCGCCATCCACCTCGACGCGGACCTTGTCCCCGACAATTTGCCTTACGCGTATGCATTTTTTTGCCGCTTGTTCTATCAGCTCTTGTCCTCCAAAACCCGGCTCCACCGTCATTACCATAATCATATCACACAGCGGCGCGATTTTTTCGATTGTTTCAACAGGCACCTTGGGTTTCAGAGAAAGACCCGCTGTAACACCAATATTGTGTAATGCGTCGATAGTTTTTTCTGGCTGTGAGACAGTCTCGGCGTGGAAAGTTATGTGGTTGGCGCCGGCCTGGACAAAAAGCTCATAATATTTATCAGGCTCGCTCAGCATAAGGTGGGCATCGAAGAACAGCCGACTGTATTTTCGAAGTTTCTCGACTACGGGTGGGCCGATGGTAATATTCGGTACAAAATGGCCGTCCATCACGTCAAGATGCAGCATCTTTATGTCTGCACTCTCGACCTGGGCGATTTCGTCAGCAAGCCTGGCAAAATCGGCGCTCAGTATAGAAGGAACAATCTCGATGGTGCCGGCCTTTGGTAGCTTTAGGTTAGTCATTTTTAGCCTTACGTCCTGTGTAGCTTACCGGTTCTTATTATTTTTCATCGAGTATTTCGAGGCACTTGAATTTTTTGCCTTCCATAAATTCAAGCGAAGCTCCACCGCCGGTTGATATATGACTTATTTCGTTCTCCAGGCCGAGCTTTTTTACGGCACTTGCGCTGTCGCCGCCGCCGATGATACTTTGTGCACCCATCTTTGTTGCTCTGGCGACGGCCTGGGCAATATATTTGGTGCCTTCGTCGAACGGCGGCAACTCGAAGACGCCCATTGGGCCGTTCCACATAATTGTTTTGACACCATCAATTTTTTCTTCGAAAATCTTTTGTGTCTTCGGGCCGATGTCCATACCCGCCCACCCGTCCTCGATATCATCACATACCTTGTTCTCTGCGTTGGCTTTATGTTCGCGCGCCACAACGTGGTCAATGGGCAAGACTAACTGGCAACCTGCGTCTTTGGCCTGCTCGAGAAGCTCACTTGCCTTCTCGATAAAATCATCCTCGCACAGACTCTTTCCGACATTTTTCCCCTGTGCCTTAAGAAAGGTATATGCCATCGCGCCTCCAATCAGGATGCTGTCAACCTTGGGGATAAGGTTTTCGATGACACCGATTTTGTCCGATACTTTAGCGCCGCCCAGAATGGCGGTGAACGGCCTCTGCGGATTTTCGAGAGTTTTACCAAGGAATTTCATTTCCCTCTCAATTAGAAAACCAATCACCTTGTTTTTGCCTGCCATAAGTGATGGGACCGTGTACATAGACGCATTATCTCGATGTGCCGTGCCAAACGCGTCATCGACATAGACATCAGCCAACTCGGCAAGTTGAGCGGCAAAATCGTCCTTTGCCTTCCGCAGTTGTGTATCTTCCTTGGCGGCCTTGTCTTTTATCGTTTCTTCCTTGTGGAAGCGGAGATTTTCAAGAAGCATACATTGGCCGGGTTTAAGGGCCTTGGCCTGCGCCTTTACTTCAGGGCCGATACAGTCATCGAGGAAGATTACTTGTTTGCCGAGCAGCTCGGTTAACTTGTCCGCTACGGGCTTAAGTGAGAGTTTCTCATCCCTTTGGCCCTTTGGACGGCCGAGATGGCTCATCAGAATCAAGGCTCCGCCGCGCGACAAGACATTATTTATAGTTGGCATCGCCTTGACAATCCGGTCGTCACTCGTAATCTTCGAGTTATCATCGAGCGGGACATTGAAATCGACCCGCATCAATACCTTCTTGCCTTTAACATCGATATCTGCAACGGTTTTTTTGGCCATAAACTCGACTGCCTTCCGTAAATATTTTTCGATTAGCCTTTTATCTTCGCTTCCACGGCTGTTACATCTTTGCCAGCTTTTCCATAATGTCAACGGTCCGGCACGAGTAACCCCATTCGTTGTCATACCAACTGACTACCTTGACGGTTTTACCTTTTCCCTTGGGTATTGTCATTGTGCTCAATGAGTCAAAGATGCTGGAGGCGGGATTCTTGATAACGTCGCTGCTGACAATCGGCTCGTCGCAGTAGACCAGGATTCCTTTCATAGGACCTTCGGCCGCGGCTTTAATTGCGGCGTTGACCTCGTCCGGCGTAACTTCCTTTTTCAGCTCGGCCACGAGGTCGACAACGCTTCCCACAGGTACCGGGACGCGCAGGGCAAAGCCGTCAAGCTTACCGTTAAGCTCCGGTATCACTTTGCCGACGGCCCGTGCCGCACCGGTGGTAGTTGGGATGATATTTATCGCCGCTGCACGTGCGCGACGCGGGTCGGAATGAATCTGGTCGGAAACCTTCTGGTCGTTCGTATAGGCGTGGACAGTCGTCATTAGCCCCTTCTCGATTCCGAAAGCATCGTTTAGAACCTTTGCTACAGGCGCAAGGCAGTTGGTTGTGCAGCTTGCATTTGAGACACATTTTGTCTTGGCAGTCAGGATATCGTCATTAACGCCCAAAACGATCGTGGCCTCTATGTCATCTTTGGCCGGCACGGTCAGTATTACTTTTTTTGCTCCGGCTTTGAGGTGGTCGCCGTATCCACCTTTAGGCGAGTTGAGTGTTCGGAATATGCCTGTCGATTCAACCACAATCTCGACGCCCATATCTTTCCAGGGAAGCTCGGCGGGATTGCGTACCGCCAGGACCTTAACGGCCTTGCCGTTAATAATGAGCTGGTCGTCTTTGACCTCAACCGTGCCGCTCCAGGGCCCCATCACCGAGTCATATTTGAATAAATGGGCCAGTAACTTGGCGTCCGAAAGGTCGTTAACCGCCACCAGGTCCAGCTGGCCTTTCCGCTCCATTATGATTCTTGTAACAGCTCTGCCGATTCTACCGAAACCGTTGATTGCAACTTTAACTGCCATCGGATACCTCCTTTTTTAGGTTGTAAATCCAGCCAATTGCCCTTGTTTTTGTTAAAAGACGAAAGCAACAATCTATTAGCAGCCCCTACTCTTGTCAAGCAATTTATGGCCGGCCTGCAAATGCTGTTACAATCTTTGAGACAGAAAACTTGAGCAGAGCGGTCGGTTGTGTTAAATTATTTGCCTTCAGCCGTTTGATAGTTAAGAGATAAGCTGAATTGAGGAGAAACAATGGACGTTCTATTAGTAGGAAGCGGAGGCAGGGAGCACGCTTTGGCGTGGAAGTTGGCCCAGTCTGAGAATCTCGGCAAGCTTTATATTGCACCGGGTAATCCCGGCACGGCCCAATGCGGAACTAATGTGGATATAGCTGCCGGGCAGGTGGACAAATTAGTCGATTTTGTCCGTCAGCAGAGTATTGGCCTGGTTGTAGTGGGGCCTGAAGAGCCGCTTGCCGCCGGTATCGTTGACGCCTTCGAGGCGGCTGGAATAATAGCGTTCGGCCCGAGCGCGGGGGCCGCGCAGCTTGAGGCGAATAAAGCCTTCGCAAAGCAGATTATGCGAGCAAATTCTATCCCAACTGCTGAAGCAAGGATTTTTGACAGGTTTGAAGATGCAAAGGCCTACATCGCCAGCAGAGACGAAGCGGTAGTTGTAAAAGCGGCCGGTCTTGCAAAGGGCAAGGGTGTCTATGTATGCGATGAGCCCGCCGAAGGGATTCTGGCTGCCGAGAAGATAATGTGTGCCAGGATATTCGGCTCGGCCGGGGCTAAAGTGATTGTTGAGGATAAATTGTTGGGTGAAGAGGCCTCGATACTGGCGTTTGTGGACGGGCGAAATATATATGTGATGGAAAGCTCGCAGGACCACAAGCCCATAGGTGACGGTGATACAGGCCCGAATACCGGAGGAATGGGAGCCTACAGCCCGGCCCCCGTGGTAACCGAGCAGTTGATGAGACAAATTACGCGTGAGATTCTGGTGCCTACCATTGACGGGATGAACCGCAACGGCACGCCGTACAAAGGCGTGTTGTACGTGGGCCTTATGATTACCGCAGGTGGGCCGAGGGTGCTCGAGTTTAACGTGCGTTTCGGGGACCCTGAAACGCAGCCGATTATGGCTCGCCTGGAAAGTGATTTGCTTGAGGTTATGCTGGCGGTGTGCCACGGCTGGCTGGACCAGATTACAATTCAATGGGACAAAAAGACGGCTGTTTGTGTGGTAATGGCCTCCGGCGGTTATCCCGGCGATTATGAAAAAGGCAAGGTTATCACCGGACTTGAAGAAGCGGCGGCGATGAAGGATGTTGTGATTTTCCACGCCGGTACGACTAAAAAGAATGACCAGATTGTTACCGCGGGAGGCAGGGTCCTTGGTGTAACCGCTCTCGGTACGACCGTGAAAGAAGCAAAGGACACGGCCTACGACGCCGTGGAGAAGATTAAATTTGACGGCGCGTATTACCGTCGTGATATTGCCGAGAAGGCTATAAACAGATAACACATAAAACCGTCAGCAGCCTTGGCACGAGGGGTGGCCGGTGAACCACGTTGGGTTCACGGCCATAAACCCAACGCGGTTTGTGAATTCGGGATGCCTGTGTGGCTTAAAAAAGTTACCTTTACCCGGCTGATTTTGGGGCTGTGTGTTGCCGCTTGTCTGTGGTGGCTTTGTAACCACGCCGGCAATAAGCTGCTGCTTCCGATAGCGACAAGGCAAATCCAGGAGCTGACCGCTGCAAAAGTGATATTAAAAGGAGTTAATTTCCACCTCAGCGGGAAGGTTACGATTAATGAATTGCTGATTCAGCCGCCCTCCACAGTCAACCGCCGGGGGATTACGGGAAAGTCGGAACAATATGACAACACCATTATTAAGGCGCGAGGAGTGTACGCCCGTTTCAAGACTCTGAGTTTGTTGACTTTAAGGCCGCGTCTGAAAGAGATTATTGCTGAGGAATTACTACTGAATTTTCAGTATGACACTAACTCAGGCAGATGGAATACCGAGTGCTTTAAAGCGCCTCAAGCCGGCCGGGTATCACCTAAGTGGCCTTCTGTAATTGTTAGAAAAGGAATAGTTAAATGCAGCAAGATTTCGAGTGGTAGCGTTGAGGAAATACTTGCACTGGACGCCGAGGCGCAGTTCTCACAGGCCCGTTCTGAACGGGTATATAACTTTAGCATTGCAACGGCCGATTTATCTAACGACCAGCTCAGTGGACTGAAAGGATACTGGCTGTGTAGCGAGCGTAGCAGGCTTGTTTTGCAGGGTGGGCTTTCGTCACTGAGACTGCCTTCATCCGGTAACTTCTGGAACCTTAGCAATCTGGATGTGGACCTTGAGTACGATGAGGATAATGTTTATGTGAAAAAACTCGATGGTCGGTTGGGTAACAATACACGGATTTGTTTATCGGGGGCGGTGCGAGATTGGGCTAATAAGGGCAGTTTCGAGATACAGGCGAGAATTAACGATTTGTTTCATACCTCCGAGCCTGTTGCCGACTCGTTCGTATATAATGCGCCGCTTCTGGAGAAGCTCGGCCCATTTATCAAGAGTTTTTTCGCTCAATACAATCCGAGAGGCCTGATCGATGTTGAGTTAAAGGCAAACGGCAGGCTCAATCGGTTTTCAGAAGCGGACTGTCTCGGCAAGGTTATCTGCAAAGATGTTTCTTTATGCTATGAAAAATTCCCATATCGGGTTGAGGTTCTGACTGGTTCCGTAGATTTTACTGCAAATAGCGCGGTACTTAGTAATCTTCACGGCAAGCACGGCGATGTCGAGATTGCCATTAACGGCTATTCAAAGAATTTCGGCCAAAACCGGGACTGCCGGTTCCAGGTCACCAGTGAAAATATGCTTTTGGACGATGAGCTTTACGAGGCGCTTGACAGCGGACGAAAGGAGTTATGGCGTGCTTTTTCTCCGAGTGGTGCCGCCCAGATAGACTATCGTTTTGTTCGCCGGCCTGGCGGCTGGAAGAAGCATACTTTGGCAGTTCAGTTTCTTGGGGGCGGGGCGAGCTATCAGCACTTTCCTTACCCGCTGAAAAATTTGTCCGGCCGGTTGTTTATCGAATCCGGTTCGGTTCGTTTTTCTGATATCGTTTCGTCCTATGATGGTCGTAAGATAACGGTCAATGGAGAAGTTTCGGGGCTGGAGACTGATGGGGCGAGGTACGATGTTCAGATTAATGCCGAGCATATTCCTATTGACTCGACGTTAAAAGCGGCAATGCCTGAGCGCCAGAAACGATTCTATGAGCAGTACGAGGCTGATGGTTTTATCAATGTTCGTGCCGAGGTGTTTGACTCTGAAGCAAAAGCCGATGCCGTTGAGTATATTGCCAACGTAACCGTCGATGCGGAGCGATTAAGCTGTGGCATGTTCCCATTCTCTGTTGCTGATGTATCCGCAAGAGTGATTGTTACCCCTGATTTGCTTCGAATTGAGGAATTAACCGGCAGGAATGGTGCAGGCGGCATCTCGCTGAGCGGCAGAGTTTGGCCTTGCGGCCAGGAGGACGAGAAAATAGGCTATTGTTTGCTTTTGAGTGCGGAGCAATTAGAGATTAACGATGATTTGGTTCGTGTTCTTTCTGAAGGTCCGGCCAAGGTGCTTGCACAATTTCAGGGCCGGGGCAAATTGAATATATCGGCCGAATTGAATAACAATGCCGCCGATGATTGCCCTCCGTATAGGATTGTCGTGAATTGTCTTGGCAACGATATCAATTTTGAGAAGTTTTCTTATCCACTGAAGGACCTAAGGGGTGTTTTGACAATAACGGAGGACGGCATCTATCTGAATGATATTACGGCCCTGGCGGCAGAGCAGGTGCCGCTTGCCCGCAGGGGTGGGCCCAGAGAGGATATTGCCGGGTTAAAACTGAACGGCCGGGTGGAGCTGGATGGTGAGGATTTTCAGGCAGGGCAATTTAGTTTTTCCGCTCGTAATGTTCTTTTCGACCGGTGGCTTGAAGCAGTTCTTGATACAGTTGTGCCTAATGTTTATGAGGATATTTCACCGTCCGGCCGGTTTGATTTGGATATTGAGAACCTGAGAGTGTTTAAAACCGATGACGGCCGAGACTGCGTTGATTTTAACGGTAAGATGGTGTTAAAGAACTGTGCCTTCGGGTCGGGGCAAATCATAAGTCGGCTGGATGGAGTATTGGATACGAGATGGTTGTTCGTTGAAGGTCTTGGTCTTTCGAGGGCCGATGTCAGTTTGCGCGCTGAAGACCTCGAAGTTAAGGGCAAGTCACTATCGAAGGTCAAGACCGAGATTGACTACGACCCCGATAAAGGAGCCTGGACGACCAGGAATTTTGTTGCCGACTGTTACGGCGGCAGAATAGCAGCCGATTTTGAACTGCGGCAGTTGACCAACGGCGATTTGGTTTATAATGCCAGGCTTGGCTTTGAGGGGATAGAGTTGAAAGAATTCCTGATGCACCCGCAAGTTCGGGGTGAATCGGACCAGCCCGGCAGCGAGGACCACGAGAGTGAATATACCAGTGGGCGGATGAATGGTTCACTGTCTGTTAGCGGCCTGTCGGAAGATAATTCGGCCCGCAGGGGCAGGCTCGAACTAAGCATCAGTGATATGCAGGTCGGCAGGCTTTCTATTCTGGCTAAAATGCTTTCCGTACTCAAACTGACCGCACCGGCCGATTTTGCTTTCGAGAGTATGTTTATTGATTCTTATATCAGCCGAAACCAGTTGCTTCTCGAGCAGATTGATATACAAGGCAAGGCTTTCTGTTTACGGGGTTCGGGTCGAATGGATTTACTGAGTAAGCACATTGATTTGAATTTTACCGCCAGCGGCCCACGGATTGCCTCTGAACCTTCGTTGCTTGCCTCGCTTGCAGAAGGCTTAGCACCGGCAGCGGTCGAGATGAAAGTTACCGGACATTTTGAAGAGCCGGAGATAAAGACCACAACCTTGCCTTTTATAAAGCACACCCTTGAAATTCTCGGAAGCAAGCCCGCCGCGGCGGGCAAGCGTCGCGGGCGGAACTGATATGGTCTTAATCGACTTGTTTCTCCGAGGCGGCTAACTGCTCAATCTGGTCGAATATCACTAAAGGCACGCTGCTTCGCGTGTTTGTTTCAATCCGTCCGACCAGGCCAACCTTGCTGCCCATAAGGAGATTAAAATCAACAGCTTCTATCTCGCCTGCAGGCTGGGCATAGCAGAATGCTTTCTTCTCTTCATTAAGCAGTAGAAATCGCCTCGGGCCGGTCTGAATACTGTAAATATGCGAGGGGCGAAGCCATCCAACCGCCGTGAATCTACCGAGGTCCTGTACTTGCGCCAGCCTGGCTTGGCAGGCCTGTTTAATCTGCTGTCTTAATTGGGCCAACTGCCTGTCCTGCTCCTGAATCTTTTGGCTTGCATGGCGTGCAGCCTCAAAACGGCCTATACGTTCGAACTGGAACTTTGCGTAGCGACCGGCCTTGCCGCTGTCGGGATGATTGACAATACGTGTAAGAGCCTTTTTAATGCTGCTGTAATCCTGCTCGGTTATAGGTTTGGCTCGCTCAGCTTCAATTTGTTTATCCAGTTCGTAATATTCCTTGAGCATTTTGCTTTCGGGCTGAGGTTTTGTGGGAACGACCATAGGCTCTGGCTCAGTCACAATCTCAGGAACCTCAAAGACAGGTTGTTGTTCTGCAGTTTTATATTCGGCTTCGTCGAGAGGGTTGAGATATTTTGTGTATTGTGTGCTTACCCATAAAAGCGCGCCTTTTGGCGGGACAATCTTATAGTAGCCGCTTTTCTCTTCTCCCATTAGCTTGACAGTCCGGCCAATGTTGAGCTTGGTTTGCAGACTCGAAGAGTGCATTGGCTCAACATATTCGGAACCAGCCCATACACGAACTTCGTCTGCGGTAACAACGCCGAGGGCCGGATTGTTCGGGTCAGTCTTTACATATTGCTTTGATATCCAGGAAAAACTGCCGGGTGGAGGGACAATACTGGACCAGCCGGATTTGTGCCCAATAACTGTCACTCTGTCGGGCTTGTTTAGCTTGCCGCAGCGATAATAATTCATACCGGGCCCCGAGCGGAGGTTGATGTTTAGACCTTTTATCTCGGCGATATACGGCACGGCAGGCAGATTGACGTCGGCAGGTTCTTCAGCAAGAGAAGCGCCCTGAAGCAGAACCACAACAGTTATGATTAAGAGGATTGCGTGAGAATGCATTTCATTTCTCCCGAAAAAGAAAATGGCATTAAACCTTCCCTTCCACAACAACTTTGCGCTGCAGATTAACACGTCTTGCCGGGGTTGTCAACTGATTATCTTT